>OOAH01002601.1_pt1 | contig 12038 bp, 13 predicted proteins | sample 1671801 | NCBI WGS metagenome assembly OOAH01 (sample SAMN06348194, study PRJEB24527) | human gut metagenome | biome: human gut; feature: ankylosing spondylitis patient; material: feces | host: Homo sapiens | place: China | collected 2015-10 | reverse complement strand
ATCAATAATAAAGGAGATTTTATGATGCATATAGCTAATGTTGAAATTACACCTAATTTGAATGTAAATAAAAGCGACATTACTGTGAAAACTGAAATTCAGGTTGGAGATTTAGTTTGTGATATTAACAATAATATTTATAAAGTGATTAGTGTTCAGGAAGATACTGTACGTGTTTCAGAAAAAATGATAATTTCTGAAGCTAGCAGTGATATTATTGCAGATATGGAATTGACTGCTATTACTGACTTGAGTGGCAATTTAAAAGGTTTATCTGGTATGTATAAGTCAAATAAAGAAGATGCCGTTTCTCATAAAATTTCTTTTACAATAACTAGAGAATAGGAGGGGAATTTATGCCTAACGAAAAAGAGGTTTTTGGATTACCTAAGGTACAAATAGATTTCAAAACAAAATCTGCAACAGCAATAGCACGCTCTGCTCGTGGTATTGTTGTTATGATATTAAAAAATGAAGATATTGACATCATGAAATCTTACAAAATTGCGGATATTACAGACATACCAGAAACGGGTATTACTGATAAAAATGTAGACTTAATAAAAAAATGTTTATTGGGAACACCTTTACGCATTTTAGTTTATACAATTCCGCTTGATACGATTGAAGAAGCTACTTTCAATCAAAATACTGTTTTAAAAGAAATAGCAAATATTAAGTGGAACTATATCTGTGCTCCGACTGCTACTAATCAAGAACAAGAAGATTTGGCTTCTTGGATTAAAACTCAACGTAATAATAAAAAGAAAACATTTAAGGCAGTACTCGCTCATCAGGAAGCAGATGATAAAGGAATTATCAATTTTTGCACTGAAAATATTCAGGTTGCTAATCCTAATTATGTTGAAAGTGAAAATGAAGGTAATGAAGATTTTGCATATGTAGATGAAGCATACACAGATATTTCGGTTGTTGCTGAAGATGATGTAAGTGAAAAAGAACCAGAGTATATAACTTATTCAGCTATAGAGTATACAGCACGTATTGCAGGTATTTTAGCAGGATTATCTCTTGATAGAAGTGCAACGTATTATCAGCTAACAGAGGTTGAAAGTGTAGAAACATATGAAGATATTGACAGTCTGATTGATAAAGGTCAACTCTTGCTTATTGACGAAGGAGAAGGAGATGGCGTTAAAATCGCCCGTGCATGCAATTCGCTTACTACTTTTACAACAGATGTAGGTCAAGATTTTCGTTTTATTAAAATTGTTGAATGTGTAGATATGATAACAGACGATATTCGCGATACATTTAAATCAGATTATGTCGGCAAAGTGATAAATGATTATAATCATAAAATGCTGTTTATTTCGGCTATAATGGTTTATTTTAGCGGCTTAAAAGGAAATGTACTGGATAATAGTCCTACGGCGCAAAATACTGTTGATATAGATGAGGAACAGCAGAAAAATTATGCAATATTGAAAGGTGAAGATGTCGCTGAAATGACAGTACAGCAAATCCGCGAATATAATACGGGAACTAATGTTTATTTAACAGGCCGTATTACGCCGGTTAACGCTATGGAAGATTTGACGATTGATTTCACTATGTAAAGGAGTGTTATAAATGGGAAGAGAAGCAGAAGCTGTAAAATACAGAGGACGCCGCCGCTGGAACGGTAGCTGGGGAAAAGTCTGGTGGGATAATGAACTTTTATTTGAAATTCAGAAGTTTGAAGCAAAGGTAACTGCCGACCGTGAAGATGTATATATTTCCATCAGTAAAGATAGTAAAATCGTATCATTAACAGGTGAACTTTCCTTTACTATTAAATCCGTTGTGAACAGAAATATTAATAAATATCTTGAAGCATGGAAGCAGGGGCTTGACCCGCGTGCTAATTTTGTAGGGCTTATTGATGACCCGGATGCAGTGGACGGGCAGAAAGAACGCTGTTCTATTGATAATGTATGGTTCAATGACCTGATTTTGATGAGTTTTGAAAAAGGCAAAGTCGTGGAAAAAGAATTTACAGCAGGATTTACACCAGAAGACGCAAGCTTTATTGAAACAATCGGAGCATAGAGCCACTTACTTTTTAGTAGGTGGCTTTTCTAATACAAAAATTTAATGATAAGGAGATTATAAAATGGCTATTAGTGTAAAAGAACTTATTGAACAGAAAGAAAAAATTGAAGGTAATAAAAAGGTTTTATATGATATTGAAACGTCTATAGGTACAATTACCGTAAAACAGCCGGAAGCAAGTTTCGTCGCCGATATTTTAAAATTAGATAACGCAAATGAACTTATGATTTTAGATAATGTTGTTGAGCCTAATTTAAAAGATAAGGATTTACAGAAAGCGTATAACTGCATAGAGCCGACGGATATTGTCGGTAAGTTGTTTAAAGCCGGTGAAATAGGTAATATTGCAACAGCTATTATGAAATGTGCTGGATATGAAAGTCTTGAAGCCAAGGTGCATGAAGAAATAAAAAACTGATAGATGAGAACTGGGAAGCGGCAACAGCCGCTTTTTTGCTTCTCAAAGGTCATACATTAGAATATTTTTTTAACATGAGTTATTTGGATAAACTTTTTGCTTATACGGCAATGCGCAAACAGCAGGAAATTGAAGTCCGCAAAATGGAATTTGAAGCACAGCTTGCCGGTTTCAAACTAGTTAGGAGGTAGTTAAATGGCTGATGATGCAAGACTTACAGCACGGCTGGAAGCAAAAGACAACATGACAGCGACTATAGTTAGGTCGAAAAAAGCACTAAAAGATTTACAAGGTCAGGCGCAGGCTACCTCTAAAACTACGGATGGTATTGTTAAATCTTCGGCAAGAGCCGGTGAAGGTTTAAAAGAATTAGCACAAAACGCCGACAAAGCTAAAACGGCACTTGGAGGAATAAAAAATAGCTCTGTATCCGTATCTGTCCGGGATATGGTAACATCACCCTTAAGTTCCATAAAATCAGGACTTGGCAGTATCGCAGGCAAGTCTTATTCTGTAGGCATTCACGCTAAAGACAGTGCTACTGATACCATTTTAAAGGTTAAATCGGAATTATCTGGTATTATGGGCAAAACATATACGGCTATACTGAATGTAAAAACTAATACCAACCCGATGAATTCTATGGGTAATACTTTAAATGAGTTCACAAACGGAATGCTTATGCCGACAAGTATGCAAATGGCAGGTGCCGCCGGTATCGGTTATGGTGTGTACGATACCATAAAAACAAGTATGGATTTTGATGCTCAGTTATCTGCTATTAAATCGCTTACGCCAAAAGAAGGTTTAGACGGTATGAGCCGCGATGATGTTATGGTACAGGTAAGAGCACGTGCAAAAGAACTCGGTCAGGCTACGGCATTTGGCAATAAAGAAGTAGCACAGGGCATGACAGAACTTATAAAAGCCGGCATTTCTTTAAAAGATGTGCTGGGAGATGCCAGTGAAGCTGCATTGAATTTAGCAACGGCTGGCGACTTAGCATTACCGGAAGCAGCGGAAATCATGAGTACGGCAATGAATACATTCGGCGTTAAAGACGCAACTCACGCCGCAAATATTTTAGCCGGTGCGGCGAATGCTTCCGCAACCAGTGTGCATGAAATGAAATATTCACTTTCTGCAGTCGGTATCGTAGCAAAAAAAGCCGGAATGGATTTTGATGAAGTAAATACAGCTCTTGCTCTTATGGCTTCCCGCGGGCTCAAAGGCTCAGATGCCGGTACAAGTTTAAAATCCATGTTACAGCAGATTGAACCGGCGACAAAACCGGCGGTAGCGGCGTTTGAAAGACTAGGCTTATTAAAAGACGGCAAAAATCAATTTTATAATGAAAAAGGTCAGCTTCGTTCTTTAGGTGAAATAGCAGATATTCTGCACGAAAGCACGCAAGGGCTTACAGAGCAGGAGTTAAACTCACTTTATAAAGACGCTTTCGGTTCTGATGGTATTCGTGCAGCGCAGGTTCTCGGTGAATTTACAAGTAAGTCCGTTAAGGATATGTACAATGAAATGACGAAAGTTACAGCTAAAGAACAATCTGAAACAATGCTGGATAATTTAAAAGGTGATATTGAACAGCTCGGCGGTGCATGGGAAAACTTTCAAGATACACTTATGGAAGGCTCGGCAACAGGTGGGCTAAGAAGTCTTGTTAAGGAAATCACTGAACTTGTTTTAGATGCTAACAAATTATTTGAAAATGGTTTTACATTTTGGGGAACATTCGACTTTTTGACAAAACCATTCAGAGACGCATTTTCAAAGATGATACAGATGGACGGCATGGGTTCAGTTGCCGCCGGTGCAGGTTTGTTTATTGGACTTATTGCCGGAGCAAAGAAATTCTATAATATTGTTGCTAAATCCGTACAAAGTGTTAAAAATCTGATTGATATTGCCAAAGGCATTCCTAAAGATTTGCCGGGTTCAGTACCTAATAATCTGCCTACAAATCTTCCGGGACAGACTGTAAAAGATATTATTCTAAATGCGCAGAATGTTTATGTAAACGGCAAAAATCAACCGGGTGAAACGCCGCCGGTAGTACCAAACGAGCCGAGTGCGCCGCCTACGGATAAACCGAAAAATCCGCCTGCAAAGCCTACCATTTGGAGCAGGGCAAAAGATGCAATAAAAACAGGCTGGAATTACGGCGGCGGTATAAATAAAGCCAATATTGCTCTTACTATTCCTTTTGCCGCATATGATATCTACAGTGCGGATGAAGGAGAGAAGGGAGCGGCTGTTGCTCGCGCTGGAGGCGGTGTTGCCGGTGGCTGGGCAGGTGCTAAAATCGGCGGTGCGACAGGTGCGGCGGTCGGCTCTGTACTTCCTGGTATCGGTACGGGAGCCGGTGCAATTATCGGCGGTGCTATCGGCGGTATCGGCGGCAGTATTTTGGGTAGCCAGTTTGCTGACAGCATTTCAAGACTTTTTGATTTTTCCACAGATGATAATATTATAAAACGTATCAATGACAGTTCGTGGGGACAGGCTCAAAATATGTCGGCCGCAACAAATATGAATATATCGCAAATGCAGTATGACGGAGCAAGTGCTTCATTTAATAATATTGCAGAACAAAGCGGACAGGCTCAATTGCAATCCGCTCAGGCGCAAATGAATAGCCAGCAACAAATGTATTCAGGTTTTCGAGATTTTGTTTCTGGTGTTTGGGGTGAAATCACTGACAATGTTAACATTGCCGGACAAATGCAACTTGAAAGCAATCAAATACAGGTTGAAGGACAAAAGCAGGTATTTTCAGGGCTTAAAGATTTTACAACAGAAATATGGAACGGAATTACTGATACAGCTAATATGGCAGGACAGATGCAGGTGCAAAATACGCAAATACAGACACAGGCAAATATAGAAATGTGGAACAGTATTTGGCAGTCTGCCGCAAGTGCATGGGAAAATATTCAAAGCAAGTGGAGTGAAGCCGTAAGCTGGTTTACCGGCAATATATATAATCCTTTAGAAAATCTGGCACAGAGCGCAGGCGCAGGAATTGCCGCTGGTATAAACAGTGCTATAACCACTATTCAGAGCGCATGGGCAGGTGTAGTCAACTGGTTTGAAACAAATGTTTTCAGTCCTATTAGGCAGAAATACATCGAACTTAAAAATTCTGCTCCGTCTCCGGTTCAGAGTGTACTCAGTTTTGTTGACGGCGGTATAGGGAAAAATGCTACAGGTACAATGAATTGGACAGGCGGTCTTACCGAGATAAACGAACAAGGTGGAGAAATTGTTGACCTTCCGACCGGCAGTCGCATATATCCGGCACAAACTACGGAACGTATCATTCAGCGTGAACTTGCCGAAAACACCTCCAATACGGGCGGTGGCAATGTAACAATTACCGGCAATACTTTTATAGTGCGAAATGAACAGGATATTGACGAAATCGCCTATCGTCTAATGTCTATTATGCGACAAGTAAATGCAAACTATGGAGGTGCATACTGATGAGCCTTGACAGTTTTATGAATAAGACTTATAGCATAGTAAATCTTTTATCTTTGGCACTAGGAAATGAAACTGCTGCAAAACGGCAGATAATATTAAGCTCGGATAATGAGAAATTCACTATTCCTGTTACTCCTCGCAGTTACGAAATAAAAACAGCACAAAATAATGAAACAATAGATATTCTCGATTTCGGAGAAGCTATGTTGTTTGGTAATGCAAAACTTAAACGGCTGAGCTTCTCTGGTTTTTTTCCGCATCCAAAACATGACTATCCATTTGTCGTGGGAGATGTAAAAACTCCGATTGAATGTGTGGAATTACTAACAAAATGGAAAGAAGCCAAAAAGCCGATAAGGGTAATAATAACCGACAGCCCTGTAAATCTGATGATGGGGCTTCGAGAATTTACCTATCGTGAACAGGATGGGACAAGAGATATTTATTATAAATTATCTTTTATTGAATATAAGGAACTCAATACGCCGTCAGCTAACAACGATAAACAGACTGACGAAACAACAGGGCTGAAACAGCGTACTGACGAGCTCGAAAATCCTGAAAGCTGGGTTGATAAAGCTGATGATATTTTAGATGCTTCAAAAAAAGTTTATGGTGATTACAGTCATTGGCGAAATATTGTGCAGTCTAATGACTTAAAAAATTTAGCTATAAACAATGTAACAAAATTAAATTTGAGGAAGAATCTGAAATGAAAATATTTTATAAAGGTAAGGATATCTCTACACTAGTGAAAAAAGTGACATGGAGCGGTTCGCGACTTCAGGTGGCAAGAAAATTAGTATTTGATTATGTACAGGATGACCGAGACACTCTTATTCCGGTTCTTGAAATAAACAACGGCGAAACGATTTTCGGCTATGATGAAGAAAATAATATCGTCTTTTGTGGCAACGTTTTTGATGTAGAAAAAAACAGACAGAATTCCAATGTACGAATCACTGCTTTTGACAACCTTTTTATTCTTAGTAAATCTAAAACGACAAAGAAATTTGTAAATATACCGGCTGAGGATATAACGGCAGCAATATGTAGGGAACTTGGTGTCAAAGTCGGCAATTTGATAAAAACGGGGGTTCCGGTAAGTTTCATTGCGGACCGTAAAACGGGCTATCAGATAATTATGATGGGTTATACGGAAGCCAGTAAAAAAACGGGCGAAAAATATCACCCGATTATGAACAACGACCAGCTTGATATCATTTTAAAGGGTACATTAATCGAAAATTATGTTGCCGACAGCCGCAGCAATATGACGGAGAGCACTTACAAAGAAAGTATTGAAAACATGGTCAATCAGATAATGATTACTGACCAGCAGGGCAATATGACGGGGTATAAACGTAATGATGAATGGATTGGCAAATATTCCATGATACAAGATGTTTATAAGACCGACCCGAACAAGGATACCAACAAAGAAGTCGAAGCAATGCTGAAAGGACCGGATAGAAGCGGTTCTCTTACGCTCATCGGAGACTATCGAGTGAAATCTTCATACTCCATAGAAATAAGAGATAGCTTAAATGCCGGTAAATTCTGGATAAAGTCCGATGTGCATACATTTCAGAACGGCAATCATATGATGAAAATTGAACTTGAATTTGAAAATATGATGAATGAGGAAAAAGCTCCACAGGAAAAAACGAAAAAGTAGGTGATATAAATGGCACAAATCCCGAGCGCGGAAGCAAGTGTTGAACAAATTGTGAATATTATGCACGGTGTTGCACAGTCTCACGTTCCACGCAGTGCTTTTATCGGAATTGTAGTTCAACCGCCGCCGAATTTTATTATCAAAGCAAATAACATCGAGCTTACAAAGGAAAATGCGTATATTTCAAAACGGCTTCTTGTAGGCTATGAACGAACAGCACGAGGACATTTAGTTTCGGCAACGCAGAACAAATCCGGCGGTAGTGGCGATGCGCAGTACGAAAGTCATAATCACAGTATAGATAATGGCTATACTGAAAATTTTATCTACACCGATACGCTGAAAGTCGGCGACTGGGTCAGTATCCTGCCGTGCGAAGGCGCAGAAGGTCAGCTCTATATTATAAATGAAGAGGTGGTAAAACTTGAGTGATGAATTTCCATTTACCGGCACAAATACAGTTGCTACAGAAGAAGATTTACCGCTATACAAAGAATACGCATGGGATTTCGACACGGACAAATTCATCTATGATAATGCCGGTAATCACGTGTTAGTCGAAGGAAATGAAGCTATAAAAGTCTGGATTTATAAGGCACTGAAAACAGAACGTTTCAGATATACAGCATATAGCTGGCAATATGGTATTGAACTAAAGAAATTTATTGGCAAGGTCATGACTGTCGGTGAGAGGGTTTCCGAATTTAAAAGGGCCATAATTGAATGTTTAATGGTAAATCCGTATATAAAGTCCATAAATTCCATAACAATAAATCGGGAAAAAACAGAATTAAACTGTGAAATTGATTTAACCACGGTTTACGGGGAGCTGGTGATTAATGTATAAGGCAAGAGACCAAAAAGAAATATTGCAGGAAATGATAAATAGTTCCAAGGCAAAAACGGGACTGTTTGAAGGAACGTTCCAGTATGATGCACTCGCCAGCAACTCAATCGAGTTTGCCAAAGCCGAAGTTGAACTTGAGGAATTAAACAAAGTTGCTTTTGCCGATACAAGCTATGGTGAATACTTAACTATGTTAGCTAAACAATATGGTGTTATTAGAAAAGAAGCTACCAAAGCAACAGGCGTTTTGACTGTAAAAGGCACGGGCACGGTTTATGCAGGAGCTACCTTTGCAACAGAAAGCGGTATCCAGTTTGTAGCTACGGAAAATACGGATATAAAAGAAAATGGACAGATAAATATTGAAGCTGCAACAGCCGGAGTTATTGGAAATGTGGATGCTGAGACCATAAAAGTAATTTCCATGTCCATTCCCGGCATAAACAGTGTGATAAATGAAAATTCTACAACAGGCGGCTACGATGAGGAAACGGATGCTGAACTACTTGATAGATACCTTTTTAAAGTCAGAAATCCGGCGACAAGCGGTAATAAAAATAATTACGAATTATGGGCACGTGAAATTGAAGGAGTAGGCGGTGCAAGGTGTATTCCGCTTTGGAATGGTAACGGTACTGTAAAGGTCGTAATTATAGACGCCAATCTGAATGTTGCTGATAAAACACTACTGAATAAAGTCCGTGAATATCTTGAAGAAGAAAAACCGATTGGTGCAGATTTAACTGTAGTATCGGCAACTGCCGTGAATGTAAAAATAGCAGCCAATATTTACGGCAGTGTAAATGAAGATGAATTCAAAGAAAAAGTTGATACGTATTTTAAAGAAATAGGATTTAACCGTGGGTATGTATCCATTGCACACATCGGAAAAACGCTTCTTGAATGTAGTGGCGTTATTGATTATGACAGTTTGACCTTAAATGGTGAGGCAAAAAATATACCGCTTACGGAAGAGCAGCTCCCTGTTTTAGAAGAAGAGGTGGATTTTGATGTTATATCTACTTAGGCGAACACCGGTAAAAACATTAAAACATCTGCCGAAATTCTTGCCAATCGATAACGACTTTAAAAACACGGAATTAATCAGCGACGATGAGCATGAAAAGCTGAGGCTTAATATTTTAGATGTAAAAAATCAGCTTTTTGTTGAAACAGCAACATGGGGACTGTCTGATTGGGAGCGGCTTCTTGATTTATCCGTAAAAGAAAACGCCGGCATAGAAGACAGACGCATACAGATACTGTTAAAACTACAGGGCGCAAATACAGTGTCCGAAACGTTTATGAATAACCTGATAAATATGTTTTGCCAAGATAAATCCGGTTATATAATCCAGCATAATCCTGAATATTGGTTTGAAATAGTTTTAAATGGCAATCAAAAATTGGATTTGGACAGTTTGTCTGATGCCATCGAAACATACAAACCTGCACACTTAGGATATATGTACTCAGTTAATATCAAATTAAATAACTTAAGATATGTTGGCTCGAAAATAGGAAGCCTACGCTCATATTATTTGAAACCTAAATTAATAGACAATACGGATATTATGCAGAAACAATATAACATGGGTAAGGTATCCAATATTAAGTATATTGATATCGGTATAGCAGGAATAATGAGCGAAGTGAATACCCGCAGTAAAAAATATATGTTAGCTAATACGGGACAACTTCGAGAAACTACTATATCCATAGGCAACTTTATAAAGCCGCTAGACTTTAACGTAAAAATAACTCATGCTCACTCATTTAGTTTATATAAAACAAATTGTATAAACCCTAAATCTTTAGAAAAAGCTAACGTTAAAGTAAAAAATACGATTTCAGCTAAGACAACAAATTTAAGAGAATATAGAATAAAAATCAAGGAGGATGAAACATGAGCGAATGGAACGACATGATACTTACTCAAAAAGGTTTAAATCTGCAAGCAAAAGTTGAAGCAGGAAAATGTGAACTGGAGCTTTTACGAGTGGAATTAGGCAGCGGAACACCTGAAGAAGCTGAAAATATTCAAGAGCTTACCGCTTTAAAAAACCACGAGATAAATGTAGGGATATCCGATAAAACACCGAAAGACGGCGGTATTTGCACAATAACAGGCATTATAACAAACCAAGATGTAAATATAGGCTTTTATGCAAAAGAAATGGGCGTAATAGCCAAAGACCCGGATGCTGGTGAAATATTATATATGTACGCTACAGACAATAATCCGGATTTTGTGCCGGCAAAAACTAGCAAATATGTTGTTAATGCAAGCTATAGCATAGATGTAGCAATAAGTAATGCAGAAATGATAAATGCAAAGATTGACTCAGCAGGTCTTGTTACAGTTTCGATATTAAACCATTATATTGAAAATCATAATGAAGATAATACAACGCATGCTAATTTGTTTAAAACGCTATTTAATATAACAGAAGTAAACGCAACAAAAATAAAAGATAAGATAAAAAGTTATGGTAAAGAAGTGGTGCAAGAGCTATTTGGTATAACTTCGGCGACCACAGATAATTTAAAAACTAAAATAAAAGAATGGGCACAAGAACAAATTAATAGCTGGTTAGAAACATTAGGTATTAGATACAACATCGCTCAAAACGGGTATATCTGTCTTGGTAAATTATTTGGGGACGCAATTATACAGTGGGGAACTAATGCTTGGGAAAATCTAGATTACAATATAGAAATAAAATTACCTACAGCTTATACTAATAAAAATTTTATTAATTTAGGTACAGTTATAGATAGTGGAATAGACCATACCACATCAGCCACACTAACAACTACTACAGGAACTAAAACAGCAATTTCATTTACTTTTACTAATATACCATTAAACGTAAATGAATTACGTTTGTTTTGGTTATCATTTGGTCAATAAACAGTGGGGATATTTTAAACTTGAAGATAATCAGAAAGATGTAGAAAATATAATTTCTTTACCATTAACTGTTAAAAATAATTATTTAACATGGGTTAATAAACATGGAACTTTAATTTATACTAATATGTTTTATACAGTAGCCCCAGATAAAACTAATTTTAGATTTTATACAAACACTGTAGGAGGATATATGTGGGGTAGCATAGGTTTCATATAAACAGTGGGGATTTAGTGCTATACTACCTAATCAAAATGCGGTGTCTGTAATGCTTCCAATAGCTATAAATACTAAACTATTTATTACAGCTATAGATATGGTTAATACTAATAATCCTGTTACTTTTGGATACTATCTAAATGAAGAAGATAATAATAAAATAATAAAATTTGTTACAGAAAAAACTACTCCCTCAGAGTCAAATAATACCTTTTTATGGTTTGGATTATTCAGTTAAACAGTGGGGATTAATTGTAGGTAGTGATAAATTAGTAAATATACCGACAAATATTACAATAAAACAATTATTATATTGTAATGCCTGTGATGGTATATCTAGCTTCGAAAATGATGGAATAGGTTATTTTTTAGGTGTAGCAGATGTAACACCAACTAACATTATTTTTA
>OOAH01002597.1_pt1 | contig 12049 bp, 15 predicted proteins | sample 1671801 | NCBI WGS metagenome assembly OOAH01 (sample SAMN06348194, study PRJEB24527) | human gut metagenome | biome: human gut; feature: ankylosing spondylitis patient; material: feces | host: Homo sapiens | place: China | collected 2015-10 | reverse complement strand
GAAGCAATCTCTGGGTTGATGTACCCTGATTCAAAAGAATTTGCTGTAAAGACTATGATTCCTGGCAAGGTCTTCAAAATCACTCGTATAGAAAAGAGGTGAGCTATTTTGTATGCTACAATCGATATTGAAACAACAGGCCTTAACCGATACAAAGACAAGGTCACATTCATTGGTGTTGGTCTTTCCAAAAACGTTGGTGAACCCATCTTCAAAGGATACATCTTCAATGTACAGAAGCCTGGTCAAGTAGATCGGTTCAGAGCTCTTGTGAAGAAACTCAAACAGCACAAGGCTCGTACAGTATTTCAAAATGGCAAGTTTGATACACTGTTTCTTGAGCAAGCCTATGGGATCAAGCTGCCAATTCACGAAGATGTCATGCTGATCGCCACAGCGTATGACCTTTCTGCTGAGCATGGCTTGAAGCATATGGCTCAAACTTATTTGGGTGTTCCAGATTGGGATATTGCCAAAAAAGAAAAGACCTCTGGTGCTCAAAGTATTGTTCCATATCTTAAGAAAGATGTAAAGTACACTTGGGAACTATTCAACTTCTTCATGGAGCGAGTGAATCCTCAGCAGCTGAAGATCTACACCCAGCTTCTTCGCCCAGCATACTGCGCATACAAGGATATTGAGCGCAATGGATTGTACATAGACCTTAACCAATTGAAGGTGGTTCGAGAGAAGTACAGAAACGAAGAGAACTCTCTTCTTGGCAAGCTCCAGAGTCACTATGACATCAACTGGGCAAGTTCAATTCAAGTCGCTCATGTATTCTATGATCTTGAAAAGATGCCTGTGTTCGAGCAGACACCCAAGGGTGCTCCATCCACTTCGGCTTCTGCGTTGAAGAAGTTGGCTCGCAAAGGGTATGAGATTCCCACCATCTTGATGCAGTACAAAGATGCTGCTACAAGAAACAAGATGTTCCTTAACCGATGGGAAGACGATTCTTATGAGAGCAGAATTCATGCCAGCTTCAACCTGACCAATGTTGTTTCTGGACGAACAAGTTCAAGCAATCCAAATCTTCAGCAAGTCCCTCGCACGAAAGATATTCGAGGATTGTTCAGTGGTGCCCCAGGCATGATTCTATTTGAAGCTGACTATTCTCAGCTGGAGTTGCGTATTGCTGCACACTATGCCAATGAGAAAACCATGCTCCGGATCTATCATGAAAAAGGTGACATTCACACCGAGACTGCCAAGTTGTTTACAGGTGGTCGTGAACCCACGAAAGAAGAGCGTGGCAAGGCCAAAGCTGTCAATTTCGGGTTCCTTTACGGAATGATGGCAAAGAAATTCGTTGCATATGCACTCAACAGCTATGGTCAGACATTCACCCAGCAGGAAGCAGAGCATGTCCGTGAACTGTTCTTTGCCAAGTATTCAAGACTACTTCCTTGGCACCAAGAGCAGGAGCAGCTGTGCGAAGCACAGGGTGGTGTATACAATCTGTTCGGCCGGTTCAGAAAATTGCCTTTGATCTACTCACAAAACAAGTGGGAGAGAGCCAGTGCTGCAAGGCGATCTATCAATACACCAGTACAGGGTTCTGGATCTGATCTATTGATCTCTGCTGCAACCCAGATCAACAAGGAACTGAAAGGTGTTGCCTGGATTGGTGCAACGGTTCATGACTCAATCATCGGAGAATGTCGGATCGAAGACAAGGACTATGTAGACTCTGTTATTCGTCGTGTAATGTTGCATCCAAAAGTGCTTGATGACTTCGGGGTTGAACTCCGAGTTCCTTTGGACATTGACATTGGTTGGGGTCCATGGGGCACACATTAAAATCTTCAAAATATTTTGCAAAACCTCTTTACAATTGTCGGCAATGAGAGTACAATGTTACTTGTAAGGAAGATATGTAATGGAGGTACTCAAAATGGAAAAGACAACATATTCTGTAAGCAAGGTCAATGAAGCTGCCAAGCTGGTCAAACAATTCAATTGGAGCTACAAAGAGCTTAACTGTGGCGAGGGCATTCTTGCTCTTGAAAAGCTGTTTCAGCAGCTCTATGATCTCACTGGTGACTTCAACTTCTTCGATCCGTTCTATGTCAAGGATGCTAAGCGCATGTTTTTCAACAAGTTCAGCAAAACCGAAAAGACCATCGCATTCAGAGCTTGCAAATCTTTTGCTCAGAATGAGCTGATTGCTCTCAGAAACTGCATGGTCAACGGTGAAGTCAATGTGGTTGAATAAAATTTCAGAAAATTTCCCAAAAGTGCTTTACAAGTTACTCCAAAAGGAGTACAATATATTCAAGGTTGAACCTTAACAAATCTAGATGTCTGTAGGAGGACGAAATTATGATCACACGTAAAAAGGGCGAAAAGGTCCACATGTATGCATTCACTGGCATGTATCTCGGCGAGTTCGAGATCACTGCTGCCGACAAGAAGACGATCTCCATCGTTCAGAAGAACGGTCGCACCACTACATTCGATCGTGAGACTGGTAAGCAGGTTGATGCCAAGACTCCCCGCTGTGCATCTCGCGTGACAGAGGAAAAGGAGCCTGAAAAGAAGAAGACTACAAAGAAAGCTCCTGCTGCCAAGAAGACCGCTGCAAAGCCTGCAGCCAAGAAAACCAAGAAAGCTCCGGAGCCTGAGGTCGTTGAAGACGAGGAAGATGTCGACGACGATGAGTACGAGGATGCCTGATCCCCAGGGGAACTTTCCCCTGTAATGTGACTGTCATATAGGAAGCAAGCAGCCTATGTGGCAACGGTGGCAAGTCCGTATAAACACAGAGCCATGATCAGTAGGGATCATCAATACCTCCATATTTTGGGTGTTCAGGACAGTCATAAAATTCTCCGTTTTTCACAGTATGCTTCTTTACAGTCTGCTTGGGATCCTACTGTCCCAAGCATTCTATGCTAGAGTAGCTCTAATGGGTAGAGCAGTTGATTTGTAATCAAGAGGTTGCAGGTTCGAACCCTGTCTCTAGCACCATCAGGCTTGCCAAAGCCTGAGCCTCTTCCTATTCTTCCCTCTATGGAAATATCAAGCCCATAGAGGGTCTTCAAAGGTATCACGAGTCCACATCTCGTTGATATAAATCACATGGCAAGGGTACTGTTGTCTCCCCCACGGAATCTGGCCAATTCGAATGGTACTGCAAAAACAACAGGGTCAAGTAGATCGGCCACGTATCTACAAGGCAGAGAAGCTGCTACAGCAGGGTGCTTCCCCAGTCCCTGCACTTTCTGACTGAGTTCCATAGGAGCATCCCCCAATGCTCCTATGGATCATATCGAGATGTAATTCAGATTGGTAGAATGCTTGGTTTGGGACCAAGATGCCGCAGGTTCGAGTCCTGTCATCTCGACCATAATTGTTTGAGAGGTCACTATGAAATTCTCCTATTCGCGATTTGCATCCTATCTGCGATGCCCATACAAACACTATCTTGGGTATTATGTGGGTCTCCGCAAAAATGCTCCAGTGAAACCCTTATATTTTGGCACAGACTTCCACAAGCTTCTGGAGCTTCGCAACAAGCCAGAAGAGCTTGCTCAAGCTCAAAAAGCCATCGGAGATGCATACTATGATCTTCCAGCCAAATGGCAGGAGGAACTTGGAGATGACTATCTCTTCAATCTGCAGTCAATTTTTTCTGACTACATAGAGATCTACAAAGACTCTCCTCAGCCAACACAAACAGAACGCCCATTTGAGATTGAGATTGGATCTTTCAAGGGTGAGCCAATCATCTTTAATGGCATCATCGATGAAGTCTACAAATATAGACGAAATGGTGAAAAAATGTGCAAGCTGGGTGATCATAAGACATTCAATCGCAAGCCTGATCAGAATGTCTTGGTCATGAATACTCAGAAGAACCTTTACGCAAAGGCCATGTACATCATGACAGGGGTCATGCCAAAATCTTTCATCTGGGACTATATTCATTCGACTCCTGCTTCTATGCCGATCTGGTTACCAAAATCAGGAAAGTTTTCTCAAGCAAAAAGCAATAACATCACACCCTTCTCTTGGCGACGTGCTTGTGAGCTCAAAGGCATCACAGATATCGAGGTCTTGCGGCAAGGCAATATGTATGCCAATAATGTCAGCAATTTCTTCTTCCGTTGTGAACTTGATATTGTACCCTCCATGGTGGATAATATCTTCGATGGGTTCAAATATACATGTCGGGATATTGTACGGCAGGGTCATAAGAACAAGACAAAAAACATGACTCCTGATTGCAAGTTCTGTGAATATAGAGACATCTGCTTCACAGAGTTGACTGAAGGAGATGTTGATAATCTCATTGCTCGTGAATACGAAATTCATGAGCGAGAAGATTCAAAATTCATTGAAGGAGTGTGACACATGGGATATCTTTCTCAGGTCGTTGACATTGCTGATTTGGGTCAGCATAAGTTTGTCACGATCTATGGCAAGTCCGGCTCTGGCAAAACAGAGTTGGGTTCTACTTTCCCAAAGCCTATGCTATATCTTCAGGTCGGTGACGATGGCAGCAATACCATCAAATCCAAAAAAGGTATCAAGGCTTTACGGATTAAAAATCTTGCAGAGCTTTCTGCAGTACTCAAGGAGTCATTGGATTTAGCAGAACATGGGAAACTCAAATATAAGACAGTATTTGCTGATACATTTTCTATGGTCACGAATATCTGGATCAAGGAAAATGCCCTTGACAAGAACAAAAAGATGACCCAGCAGATGTGGGGCGATCTGAAAACCGAAACAGAAGAGCTCATTCGTCTTTGTCATCGCTTGGCTGAGTACTCTTGGGTGTTGGCCAGCTGCCATGAAGTCAGTGATTCTTTTGAGGGCATGGAAGATGAAATTCTTCCAGATATTCACCCAAGCACAACAAAGGGTGCTCGGACATACCTCGAAGGAATGTCTAATTATGGATTGCACACCTTGATCAAGAAGAAAGAAGTCACTGTTGACGGGGTTGATAAAACAATTGCAACTTACATCTGTCAGATCGGTCCGAACCCATACTATTGGACCAAGCTTCAGAAGCCAAAGGATCTGAAAGTTCCTGCTCAAGTTCGTGATCTCACATATCAGAAGCTCATCAAAATTCTTGGCCTTAACCAAGAAGAATCTACTGACCAACAGGCATAATGCCTTTGGAAATATAACACTATTTTGGAGGTATCTATTATGGCACGCAAAGTTAAAATCGATTTTACCAATGTTGAGGCATTCCAGCGCGCAAGCGAGGGTGTTCATCATGTCAAGATCTCTGACATCCAGGAGAAGAATACTCAGGGTGGTGACCCCATGCTGCAGGTTGCCTTTGAGATCCTTTCCGGTGATGACAAGGGTGTCAAGGTCTTTGACAATCTGGTTCTCACCGACAAGGCTCTGTGGAAGTTCAAGTCTCTGCTGCAGATCATTGGCATGAAGTGTGACGGCAAGGTCGCTGTTGATCTGGACAACATGATCGGCAAATCCCTTAACATCAACGTCACCCACGAGGAGTACAACGGTCAGATCCGTGCTCGAGTGAGTGACTATCTGAAGCCTGGTGCAACCAAGTCGGATGATGACGATGAGGATGAGGACAGCTTCGACGAAGAGGATGTCACTGAGGACGAGGAGGAAGTCGAGGAGGAAGCTCCGAAGCCCAAGAAGAAGCCTGCAGCAAAGAAAGCTCCGGCAAAGAAGAAGCCTGATCCGGAAGAGGATGAGGACGATGACTGGGACGAAGATGAGGATGACTCCGAGGAAGAGGAGGAAAAGCCTGCTCCAAAGAAGAAAGCTCCTGCAAAGAAAGCTCCTGCAAAGAAGACCAAGAAGAAGCCGGAACCCGTCGAAGAAGATGACGAGGACGACGATGACGATTGGGAAGAGGAATAATCTACCCTGATCACTGAAATGCCCTCTCAGCCCATGGGAGGGCACTTTTATGAGGTAAATTCATGGAAAAGCAAGAAATGTACAGACGCCTTAACAGTTTGTCTGCGAATCAGCTTCCTCACATTTTTGTTCCGTCGTACAACAGACCTCATTTTGTAACTGCTGAAATGTTCAAGAACTTTGAGCCAGAAGCAATCGAAAAGATTCATATTGTTGTTCGTCCGGAGCAAGCAAAAGCCTATCGAAAGGCAAATCCAAATCTCCATATTCTACCCATCGCAAAGGACTTTCACCTGCCGATCAATGGGTTGGCAAGCACTCGTCAGTTCATCTACGAATACGCTGCTGAACACAAGTATTCAATGATCATTGACATGGACGACGATATTCGAAATCTTGCATACATGTATGATGGATTCTCTGGGTCTGGAAATCCCTGTTCCAAACATACCATCCATGCCGATCGAGAAGCAGACTCTCTTCTTGAGCAAAAGGTTTTGACCATGGCTAGTGTCATTGGCAGAGAAGTCTTCAAGACATACCCAAAGGTCTATTTGGGCAACATTCGTCGTCAACGCATGTCACAACATGTCGAAAATTCTAAGTTGAAGTACATCGTCGATTGTGGTCCAACTCCTCGTCAGGTCACACTGATGAATGTCAAAGGACTCTACAAGGCAAAGATCAATCGTGATATGATCTTTGATCGTCATGGTGATGACATCGGCTTCTGTGCTGTTATTCTTGCCAACGGTGGTCACTGCTTCAACATTCCTTGTCTTACATATGACTATGTGAGTGAAAAATGTGACAGTGTTATTCGTACTCCGGAGACAGAGAAAGAGCTTCATCGATATGAGTACAATATGTTGCAGAAATACCCAATAAGAGACTATCTGCGAACCAGCTTCAGAGATGCCGATGGTGACTATATGTGGGGTGACATCAATTGGACAGCCTATCATAAGATCCATGGCAGTAAACGAATCAAATGTTTCTGGGAGGAACAAAAGTGAGAAAACAGAGCCCACCCTATTCTATTCAGATTGAGCTGAATGAGGGCTGCAATCTGGGATGTAGTTTCTGTGGTCTTCGTGGTATGCGAGAGAAAGGCACTCAACCTTGGTATCGTATGAAGAGGGAAACTGCGGAGCGAATTATTGCTGAGATCAAGCGTGTGCACTGGCACAGTAGAATCATTTTTTCTATGCATGGGGAACCAACCCTTAACCCAAATGCAGTTAGAATAATCAAGCTGTTCAGAAAGACTTTTCCAAACACAGTTATGTCTATGATGAGCAATGGCTATGGCATTGTCAATGGGTTTGGCCTGGTTGCAGACCAGAAAACCATCATTGAGCGAGTATATGCTCTGAGAGATGCTGGCCTTAACGATTTGATCATTGACTACTATTCCGACAAAGGCGATGCTCGAACGATTGAAGATGCTATTCAAGATGTACCTGATCTGAAGATTGAGCATCTGGCACGAAAGGTTCCTTTGTATAGTACGAACCCAAATGGCTTCCGAGTGTTGTTCAATCCTCCGATCCAGAAGAAGAAAGCCATCAATCGTCATCTGTGCAACCACTGTGGAGCAGCTGGACCTCTTGATATGTCTTATCAAGGTAAACGGTGCGCTCGTCCTTTCAGAGAGCTGGCGATCCGCTACGATGGTTCTGTGGCGATCTGCTGTAATGACTTCCGTGGTGAATACCCAATTGGCAATATCATGGAGCAAAGCATTGAGGACATCTGGTACAGCAAACGGTTTGAAGCTGCTCGGATTCTTCTGTATGCAGGTGAGCGAAGCTTCAAGCCCTGTTATGGATGCAATGCTATGAGTCATCGTGTTGGGTTGTTGCCTAGAGGTGGTCATATTCCTGCAGAAGAGGAAGTACCAGAGCCCAATGACAAGATCCTGAACTATGCTCGAAGCATTTCGAAAAACAATAAACATTTGTGCAAAACTCTTTACAAACGTCCTTGGGAGGAGTAAGATATAAATGGAGCCAATCAAAGGCAAAGACCAAATGTGTTTCTCTTGGGGTTCAGGATACATGTTGCTGAATACAAACATGTTCTATAGATTGCCCAAGAAGAGACAAGATCAAATCATTGCAGCTGTCTGCAAGGCAGCAGAAAGGAGCAAATAATGCTCATTGTATTGGAAGGAGTTGATGGCGTTGGCAAAAGTACCATCGCCAGAAAGCTCGCAAGAATTCTCAACGCACGTATTATCCATTGTACAAAGGACACTCCAAATGACTATCGCTATTTCCATCATATTCTCGATGCAGCCACAAGTGAGAATGTGATTGCCGATCGGTTCTGCTATGGTCAGTTCGTTTATCAAGCCCCAGAGGATCGGAAACTGAGCAAAGAAGATCTCTATCATCTGGAGATTGCTATGCTTGCTCGTGGTGCAAAGGTGATCTATGTCACCGCTCAAGAAAAGACTATCGAAGAGCGCCTTAACAAGCGCAACGAAACTCCCATGCATCCTGTCAAAGAACTGATGAAGAGATTTGACGAAGTCATGGGAAACTCAACTCTGCAGATTGAAATTTGGAGGACCTGAAATGAGCTTGCTGTTTAATGTGGAAGACTTCAATAATGTTGTAAAAGAGTACAAACTCGCATCCCTTTACAACAAGAGTAGTCGTATGTGTGGTGATGCTGACATTGACAACTATGTTGTTGTGAGCGATGTCAACAGCGCATGGGAGTATTGGTTTGCTGTTCTGTTGGCTCAGCATCGTATGAACAAGAGAACTTCTGCTTCTCGAGACGGAGCTGTGGCTGCTGAGGTTATCAACGCCATTACCGTTGTCAAAGACCCAACTCGCATGATTGTCAAGAGTGAAGCTCGCAAGATGCCCATGCGATATGCTGTCGGAGAGTTGCTGTGGTATCTCTCTGGGTCTAACAGGCTCAAAGACATCAGTCTTTTCAGCTCTGCTTGGGATCGTATGAGTGACGACGGAGAAACAGTCAACAGCTGCTATGGTCACAAGATTCAGCAGTTCTATGGGTTTGATCAGTGGCAGGATGTGATCAATCGTCTCAAGGCTGACCCAAATAGTCGCCAGGCAGTCATTCATATCAAAAATCCTCGACCCATGAGTGATGCAACCAAAGACACTCCGTGTACGTTGTCGCTCCAGTTCTTGCTCCGTGACGGTCGCCTTAACCTGACAACAACAATGCGCTCCAATGATGTCTGGACTGGTGTACCTTATGACATGTTCAGCTTCTGCTCCATGCAGGTGATGATGGCAATGACCTTGGGTGTTGGAGTTGGTACATACACTCATCAGGCAGGTTCGCTACATATCTATGAGCGCAACTTGCCAGACGGCGAGAAGACTCTGGAGGGTGGAAATGAGACACAGAAGCCCAAACTCGAAAGCAGTGTACAGGAAAGTCCTGTCCAAAGTCATAAGTGATCAAGGGATCATCTGGATTCATTTTTGCTATGTGCCAGTAGAAGTCTGGGATGCATTCTCAAAAGCAACAAACACTGATGGGTTTGATATCAGTGTTTGGATCCGAAAATGGTGCAAAGAAGATTTCGATCTTACATTCAAAATGGCTCGGAAGAGCGATGTAGAGTATGTAAAAAAAGCCATCTACATCGCATATCAAGATAGATATTTTGAGCTGTTCAGCCCAACTCTTGGACATGCAGCACTTCCTATGGATGGGGTCATAAAAAATTGGACTTCACTCCACATGAAAGAGGAGACTATCAAATATGAACAAAACAAACAATGATCTGCCGAAGATTGTTGCTATCGACTTTGATGGTACTTTGGTAGAAGACAAATTCCCCGAGATTGGGGAGCCCAATATGGGAATGTTCAGTCTTGTAAAAGCTCTTCAGGCACAGAATATACGAGTGATTCTTTGGACATCTAGAGATGGCAAAAATCTCATTGATGCTGTCTCCTATTGTCATCAGAAAGGAATTGTATTCGATGCAATCAATACAAATATTCCTGAGGTGATTGCACTCTACAACAATGACACAAGGAAAGTTTTCGCTGACCTTTACATTGATGACAAGGCAATTCCAGTAGAGCAAGACTTTCTCTATTGGTGTCATAGACTTGATGTCAATCACAAGGATCTGAATATTGCCATTCACAAATCCTATGGGGAGTTCTTGAAGAGAGGAGTTTGATCTACATGCCAAAGGAGTCGTCTTTTCAGTCCCAGGCTCTTGTGTACCTTAACAGCATCAATGGATGTGTTGCTGAGAATGTGTCGGGGAATAGTGCTCAGTCTGGCAGAGCGGATATCAATGGGTGTATCAATGGCAGGTCTTTCCGCATTGAGCTGAAAGTTCCTGATCATGGAAACACACCCAGCAAGAAGCAGTTGTATGACCTTTTATGCTGGCAAAAGGCTGGTGCTCTTGTGATGGTTGCATACACCATAGATGATATCAAACTGGTCTTTCGAAGAGATGGGTCAATTCTTCCTCATTTTCTTCATGAATACAGTGACAAGATGGTTGCTTTTGTTGCGTCATCAAAGTTCAATACAACTATTGAATCCATGTTGGAGGAATACGAATGAAACGACAAGAATCTGTCAAGGTGATCTGCGACAAAGGTTGTGGAAAATCTTTTGTCTGCTCAAAGCCACATAAGAAGAAGCTGGGCGACGGTGTCATTGAACACATGTTGAAATGCCCATACTGTCGTCGAGAATACCCAATATTCTATAGCAACATTGAATCTCGCAGGTTGCGTCAGTACCTTAACAGTAAAGAGGGCAAGGCACTGCCACCTGGACAGCGAGAAGCAATCCTCGCCAAGATGAATGCTATTGAGAGCCGACTTCGCGATCGGTTCCAGGAATGCTGAGGAAATACAAAGGATTCATCTTCAAGACCAAGCCTTGGGCTCATCAGCTCAAGGCTCTGTCTTATCTCATGGGTCGGGATTGTGGTGCCCTTTACACAGACCCAGGTACTGGAAAGACCAAAGTGATGATGGATCTTATTGTAAACAAAGGGTGGAAACGTGGAATCATTGTAGCGCCACCGAAAGCCTGTGAAGTTTGGGAACAGCAGTTCAAAATACACACAGATATATGCCCAAATTTCATCCACAACGTGCGTTTCTTGTCTACCCGGGGAAAGGTTCAGCTGTTGAATACGCTCGCTCCACGAGGATCCAGGGTGATCCAGAATGAGCCCATGATAATCATTGTGAACTATGAAAGTATCTGGCGACCAGAATTTGAGAAGACCCTGTTCCGGAAAAGTGTTGGTCTTGAGTTTGTGATTTGTGATGAAAGTCACCGAATCAAAACTCCATCGAGCAGATGCTCTATGTGCTTGCGAAGATTGTCTAAGATCGTTCCTCATAGATTCCTTGTAACAGGAACTCCTTTGGCAGAGAATCCTATGGATATATATGCTCAGTATAGATTCTTAGACCCAGAGATCTTTGGGACGAGCTTCTCAGACTTCAAAGAGAAGTATCAAAATGTAGACATTATCAGAACTGCAAAAGTTGGTTACACATGCCTTAACAAGAAGCAACCCTACAAGAATCTGGATGACCTGAAAGAAAAGATGTTTTCTTGTGCATTTACAATTGAGTCATCTGTAGAGTTGCCAAAGCGACTGAACATAATTCGCAGTTTCACCATGTCTCGTGCGGCACAGAAAGTCTATCATGACCTCGAAGATGATGGATTGTACTTGGGTGCATCTGGTGCAACAGAGATCAAGGCAGTCATCAGCAAGACTCTCCGGCTTCAGCAAGTTTGTTCAGGGTTTATCCCTGTAGAAGACCCAGAGGGATTAAAGGCTGTCGAGGTCATTGATCATGATAGAGCAGAGGTTCTTGAGGATATTCTCTCAGGGTTTAAACAGGACGAGCCTGTTGTTGTTTTTGCCACTTTTCGACATGACTTTGATGAAATTCAAACTGTCTGCAAAAAGCTCAATAGAAGATACACTGAAGTCTCTGGTGTCATGGACACAATGGCAAAATGGAAGTCTGGAAATGCTGAAGTCATTGCCGTGCAGTACAGATCTGGCAGTGAGAGTATTGATCTAACTCGTGCAAGATACTGTATATACTACAGCCTTAACATCAGCTTGGCTATGTATCTACAGAGCAAGAAGCGTATTCATCGCCCAGGACAAACAAGACCTGTT
>OOAH01002586.1_pt1 | contig 12094 bp, 10 predicted proteins | sample 1671801 | NCBI WGS metagenome assembly OOAH01 (sample SAMN06348194, study PRJEB24527) | human gut metagenome | biome: human gut; feature: ankylosing spondylitis patient; material: feces | host: Homo sapiens | place: China | collected 2015-10 | reverse complement strand
GGAGGGTATTGTGATCGTTGACGGTCACGCTCGTGGTATCATCGCTAAGAATTTGATTACAGGTAAGTTGGAGCGTTTCTCTGCCAACGCCGTAGTTATCGCTACCGGTGGTTATGGTAACGCTTACTTCCTTTCTACAAACGCTATGGGTTGTAACTGTACAGCAGCTATCCAGTGCTACCGCAAGGGTGCTGACTTCGCTAACCCATCTTACGTTCAGATTCACCCTACATGTATCCCTGTTCACGGTACAAACCAGAGTAAGTTGACTTTGATGTCAGAGTCACTCCGTAACGATGGTCGTATCTGGGTTCCTAAGAAGATTGAGGATGCCAAGGCATTGCAGGCTGGTACAAAGAAGGGTTCTGATATTCCTGAGGAAGACCGCGACTACTACTTGGAGCGCCGTTACCCAGCATTCGGTAACCTGGTTCCTCGTGACGTGGCTTCTCGTGCAGCTAAGGAGCGTTGCGACAAGGGCTTCGGTGTCAACAACACAGGTCTTGCCGTATTCCTCGACTTCTCTGAGTCTATCAACCGTCTCGGTATCGACGTTATCCTGCAGCGTTATGGCAACCTCTTCGATATGTATGAGGAGATTACTGACGTTAACCCAGGTGAGTTGGCTAACGAGATTAACGGCGTGAAGTACTACAACCCAATGATGATCTTCCCTGCTATCCACTATACAATGGGTGGTATCTGGGTTGACTACGAGTTGATGACCACTATCCCTGGTCTCTTCGCTATTGGTGAGTGTAACTTCTCTGACCACGGTGCTAACCGTTTGGGTGCATCTGCTTTGATGCAGGGTTTGGCTGACGGTTACTTCGTATTGCCATACACTATCCAGAACTACTTGGCCGACCAGGCATTGTGGCCAAAGCTCTCTACCGATCTCCCAGAGTTCGCAGAGGCAGAGGCAGGTGTTCAGAAGGAAATCGACCGCCTGATGGGTATCCAGGGCAAGCGCTCTGTAGATTCTATCCACAAGGAGTTGGGTCACATCCTTTGGGAGCACGTAGGTATGGGTCGTACCAAGGAAGGTCTTGAGGAAGGCTTGAAGAAGATGAAGGCTCTCCGCGAGGAATTCAACAAGAACCTCTTCATCCCTGGCAAGAAGGAAGGCTTGAACGTAGAGTTGGATAAGGCTATCCACTTGCGTGACTTCATCTTGATGGGCGAGTTGATCGCTTACGATGCATTGCACCGCAACGAGAGCTGTGGTGGTCACTTCCGTGAGGAGTACCAGACAGAGGAAGGCGAGGCTAAGCGTGATGACGAGAACTTCTTCTACGTAGGTTGCTGGGAGTATCAGGGCAACGATACAACTGCTCCAGTGCTCAACAAGGAACCTCTCGAGTATGAGGCAATTAAGGTACAGACAAGAAATTACAAGAATTAAAAAGCGAACAAGACAATGGCAAGAAATATAAGTTTCACAGTTAAGTATTGGAAGCAGGACGGTCCTACAGCACAGGGTCACTTCGATACACATGAGATGAAGAACATCCCAGATGATACTTCATTCCTCGAGATGCTCGACATCTTGAACGAGGAGCTCATCGAGTCAGGTCAGGAGCCTTTCGTCTTCGACCACGACTGCCGCGAGGGTATCTGCGGCATGTGCTCGCTGCACATCGACGGACAGGCCCACGGTCCCAGCCAGGGCGCCACGACCTGCCAGATCTACATGCGCAAGTTCAAGGACGGCGCGACGATCACCATCGAGCCGTGGCGCTCGGCGGCGTTCCCCGTCATCAAGGACCTCGTGGTGAACCGTTCGGCTTACGACCAGATTCTGCAGGCCGGAGGCTTCATCTCGGTGCGCACGAACTCGGTGCCCGACGCCAACGCCATTCCGATCTCGCAGGCCGACGCCGAGGAGTCGATGGACGCCGCCGCCTGCATCGGCTGCGGAGCCTGCGCCGCGACGTGCAAGAACGGTTCGGCCATGCTCTTCGTCGCCGCCCGCGTGTCGTCGCTCGCCAAACTGCCCCAGGGCCGTGTCGAGGGTGCGCGCCGCGCCAAGGCGATGGTCGCCAAGATGGACGAACTGGGCTTCGGCAACTGCACCAACACGGGAGCCTGCCAGGCCGAGTGCCCCAAGCAGATTTCCATTGCGCATATCGCCCGTCTGAACCGCGAGTTCCTCTCGGCGAAGTTCGAGGACTAACGACTGTCGCAGCAGCGATAACGACCAGGGCCGGAGCGTTGCTCCGGCCCTTTTTATGCCGGGCGATATGCGCGTCGCGCATCCAGACAGACAATCCCTCCCGGCCTCCCTTTGAAAGGGGGGGGGAGAAGAGACCCCGCCGAACCGCGAGTTCCTCTCCGGCGCATACCCCCCCCGAACCCCAAATTGCCGCCGTTCTAAATATAGGTATGAAAAATAATTTCAAAAAATGAGGTACTATGTATTACATAATACTAAAATTCGTATTATATTTGCATTGTAATAATAGTAAAACCCGCAAAACATCAAACCGCGACAATACTTTTACGACCATGAAAGAGACTGTAAACGTAAACATCGGCTCCGTGGCATTCATCCTCGACGAGGACGCCTACCGGGTACTGGGCAGCTATTTCGACGACATCCGGCGGCGCCTGCCGGAGGGTGACGCCGAAACGATGGGCGACATCGAGGCCCGTGTGGCGGAGATATTCCGCGAGCGGGTCGCCTCGCCCATGCGGGTCATTACGCTCGACGTCGTCCGTGCGACGATGGCCCAGATGGGCAGTCCGGCCGATTTCGGCGAACCCCGCGGCGCGGAGCGGTCCGAGTCCGCCGAGGGAGGGACCGGAACCGAATCCGCCGAACAGCCGCCCCTGCGCAAACTCTACCGCTCGCGCACCGAGCGTTCGATCGCCGGCATCTGCGGGGGTCTCGCCGCGTACTTCGACTCCGACCCGACGCTGATCCGGCTGCTGATGCTCCTGCTGATCCTTTTCGGCGGACTTTCGATCTGGGCCTACATCATCCTCTGGATCGTCATTCCCGAGGAGCCGGCCCGAAAATTCAATATCAACAGCAAAAACCGATAAAATCATGGCAACGAACGAAAACAGACGGTTATTCCGTTCCCAAGACAGCATTATCGCAGGCGTCTGTGCCGGCCTGGCCGAATTCTTCGGACTCGATACATCACTGGTACGCATCGCAACCCTGCTCCTGATCTTCTTCGGAGGTCTCTCGCTCTGGGTTTACATCATCCTCTGGCTGATCGTTCCCAAAGCCCCCAAAAGGTTAAACGCATAGCACCATGGCTGAAGACAACGTAAAGGCGCAAATGCGCAAAGGAATTCTGGAGTACTGCATCCTCGCCATTCTCTCCCGCGAGGACTCGTATGCTCCGAAGATCATCGCCGAACTCAAGCAGGCCGAGATGATCGTAGTCGAGGGTACGCTCTACCCGATCCTCACCCGGCAGAAAAATGCCGGACTGCTGACCTACCGCTGGGAGGAATCCCCGCAGGGTCCGCCCCGCAAGTACTACACGCTCACGGACAAAGGCCGCGAATACCTCGCAACGCTCGACGAAGCCTGGGATGAACTCGTCGGACAGATCCAACTCATCCGCCACGGAAAAAACAATTAAGCCCCCCAAAAAAATAAAACCATGAAAAAACTCCTGCTGATAGCCGTCCTGATCGCAGCCTGCCTCTCCGCAACCGCTTATGTCGCCTGCGTCGCAGCGCCCCTGCTGGGCAAAAACATCAAGGGCAGCGGCAAGATCGTCGCCAAAACCGTTCCGGCGCCCGATTTCGACGGCATCGAAGCCTCGCGCGCCGTGAAAGTCGTCATCTCGGACAAGGTGTCGGACATCCGCATCGAAGCCGACGACAACCTGATCGACCTGGTGGTGGTCCGGGCCGTCAAGGGCAAACTCGAAGCCACCCTCGATCAAAAGGTGAACAACATCCAGAACGGCAACGTCACGATCACCGTCCCGGCCAACGGGAAAATCCGCTCGCTCGACGCTTCGAGCGCCTCGAAGATCATCGGCGAGACGACGCTCAAAGCCGGCAAATTCAGCATAGAGGCTTCGAGCGCCGCCAAGATCAAAGCCGCGGTGGAAGCCGTCTCCTGCACCATCGAAACATCGAGCGCCTCGAAGGTCGAGGCCTCGATTGAGGCCGAAAGCTGTTCGCTCGACGCATCGAGCGCATCGAAAATCATCCTCGAAGGTTCCGCCGGGACGTTCAGGGCCGACATGAGTTCGGCATCGAAACTCAACGCCGAAAAATTCTCGGCCGTCAACGCCACGATCGACACGTCGAGCGCCGCCAGCGCTTCGATCGATTGCAGCGGAAAACTCACCGCCAGCGCATCGAGCGGCTCGTCGGTCCGCTACTCGGGCGACTGCCAGACTTCGCTGGAAAAGTCGAGCGGCGGCAGCATCCGCAAACTCTGAATTCCGAAACGACGCGACAACCATGAAAGAGGTTAAAAAATGCAGCATCTCGGGCGTGGCGTTCACGATGGACGCCGACGCTTACGAGGCCCTCGAAACCTATCTCGAAAGCCTCAAGACAACCTATAAGGACACGGCCGACGGCGCGGAGATCGTCGCCGACATCGAAGCCCGCATCGCGGAACTGATCCTCTCGGCGCAGGACAACACCCGCATCGTGGAGAAACCGCTGATCCTGAACATCATCCGGCAGATGGGTTCGGCCGAGGACATCTCCCGGGAGAGCGTCGACCGCGACCTGCACTGCGACACGCCGCGCATCCCCCGCCGGCTCTACCGCGACACGGAAAACGCCAAGCTGGGCGGCGTCTGCGCCGGAATCGGCAAATATTTCGACATCGACCCCGTGTGGGTGCGCCTCGGGCTGTTTCTGCCCCTGCTGTTCACCTGCTTCGGGTGGATTCCCTTCCTGCACTGGTTCAGCCCGATGTTCGGCAACCTGTTCGGCATCTTCCTGATCTGCTATTTCATCATGTGGTTCGCCGTTCCGGCGGCCCGTTCGGCGCGGCAGAAACTCGAAATGAACGGCGAGAAGATCACCGCACAATCCATCGGCGAGGTCACCGCGGCCACCGCCACGGCCTGCGCCGAACCCGACGCCAAGGCCAAACCGATCGTCGCCGAAGTCGTATCGGTCTTCGGCAAGGTGGTGCTGATCCTGCTGAAAATCATCGCCGGGTTCATCGTCTTCGGACTCATCATGGCGGCCTGCGCCCTGATCATCGGCATGTTCGCCCTGATCGTCGGCGGAGAGGGTTTCTTCACGCCCGCCGTCTTCGGCAACACGGTGTCGATCTGGATCGCGAGTCTGGGCATCCTGGCCACGCTCATCCCCATCATCCTGCTGATCTACGTGCTGATGTGCCTGATCGCCTCGCGCAAACCCGGCGGCAAGACCGTGCTGGCCATCTTCCTGCTGTGGCTGGCCTCGATCATCGCCGTATCGTGCGTGGCCATCCGCGAGAACGTGGGCGACAAGTTCCGGACGAAACGCAAGGTTCTCGAACAGGTGTTCCAGAGCGAAATCGTCATCGACGGCGACACCACCACCCTCGAACGCCTGCTGGAAGATTACGACGACGAAAGCGTGATCGAGGAGGGCCGCAAGACGCTCCACATCTCCGTGCCCTCGAAATCCATCGACATCACCGTCGACAAGAAGCAGGGCGAACTGCGGGTCAACGCCGACGGCCGGAAGGTCTCGGTCAAAGCCTCCGAGACCGGCGACGAAGCCTCGGTGACGATCCGCCGGGAAACCGACGCCGCCGACAGCGCAAAAACGACCCGCGGCAGCGCCGCCCGGTCCCGGTAAGCGAAGCCGGAAATCATTCGCGTTAAAATAAAAAGTTCCCGGAAATACGGGCGGCATCCTTTTTGGGCCGCCCGTATTTTTGAAATTTTTGAAATATTTTCGTACCTTTGAACGGTTTTGTTTTTAACAAATGAGAGTATGGCCGGAATCAAGAGCATAGGCATTCTGACATCGGGCGGCGACGCGCCGGGCATGAATGCGGCAATCCGCGCGGTGACGCGCAGCGCAATCTACAACGGATTTACCGTAAAAGGAATCATGCGCGGATTCAAAGGTTTGGTATTCAACGAGATCGTTGAATTCAAATCGCAGAGCGTGAGCAACATCATCCAGCTGGGCGGCACGATTCTGAAAACCGCCCGCAGCGAGGAGTTCAAGACCGTGGAAGGCCGCAAGGCGGCTTACGACAACATGGTGGCCGCGGGCATCGACGCTCTGGTGGTGATCGGCGGCGACGGATCGCTGACCGGCGCGGGACTTTTCGCCGAGGAATACAACGTGCCGATCGTGGGGCTTCCCGGAACGATCGACAACGACCTCGGAGGCACGGACTCGACGATCGGCTACGACACGGCGCTGAATACGATCATGGAGTCGGTCGACAAACTGCGCGACACGGCGTCAAGCCACGAACGCCTCTTTTTCGTCGAGGTGATGGGCCACACGGCGGGTTACCTGGCGCTCAACAGCGCCATCGCGACGGGTTCCGAGGCGGCGATCATCCCGGAGATGGAGACCGAGGTCGACCAGCTTGCGGAACTGATCAACCACGGGTTCCGCAAGAGCAAGAACTCGGCGATCGTGATCGTCGCGGAGAATCCCAAGACGGGCGGCGCCACGGCGCTGGCCGAACGTGTGAAGAAGGAGTTCCCGCAGTACGACGCGCGGGTGACGATTCTGGGCCATATCCAGCGCGGCGGCTCGCCGACGGCCGTGGACCGCATCCTCGCCTCGCGCATGGGCGAAGCGGCCATCGAGGCGATCCTCGACGGACAGCGCAACGTGATGATCGGCACGATGAACGGCAAGATCGTCTACGTGCCCTTCGCCAAGGCCATCAAACACGACAAAGGCATCGACCGCGGAGCGCTGGAACTGGTGAAAATCCTGTCGATTTAGACGGCTCCGCCTGCCCGCCGCGAACGGCCGCAATGCAAACGAATTCAACAAAAACCCGAACATAAGCGAATGAAACGCGTAATTGGCATCGGCAACGCCCTGACCGACATGCTGGTCAACCTGAAAACCGACTCCGTGCTGGGGAGGTTCAAATTAGCCAAAGGCTCGATGAGCCTCGTGGACACCCGGCTCCAGACCGAAATTTCGAAATCGGTGGCCGGACTCCCCTATTCCCTCTCGCTCGGAGGATCGGCCGGCAACACCATCCGCGCCATGGCGCAACTGGGTTGCAGCGTCGGGTTCATCGGCAAGGTGGGCCCCGACACCACGGGCGACTTCTTCGTGCAGGCGCTGGACAACCTCGGCATCGAGCCGATCATTTTCCGGGGCAGGGAGCGTTCGGGCAAATGCGTGTCGCTGATCTCCGCCGACGGCGAGCGCACGATGGTCACCCACCTCGGCGCGGCGCTCGAACTCTCGGCCGGAGAGATCGAGCCGTCGATTTTCGAGGGGTACGACTGCCTCTACGTCGAAGGTTATCTGGTGCAGAACCACGACCTGATCCTCAAGGCCGCCCGTACGGCCAAGAAGTGCGGCCTGAAGGTCGCCATCGACCTGGCCAGCTTCAACATCGTGGCCGAGAACCTCGAATTCCTGCGCGGGCTGGTGAGCGAGCACGTCGACATCGTTTTCGCCAACGAGGACGAGGCCAAGACCTTCACCTGCGAGGCCGAGCCGCTGAACGCCCTCCAGGCCATTTCGCAGATGTGCGAACTGGCCGTCGTGAAGATCGGCACGAAAGGCGCGCTGATCAAACAGGGCGAGGAGGTCGTACACGTGGGCATCATGGCCGCGGCCAAGCGCGTGGACACCACGGGAGCGGGCGATTTCTACGCCGCCGGATTCCTGGCGGGGCTTTGCGACGGACTTTCGCTGCGCCAGTGCGGCACGATCGGCGCCATCACCGCCGGCAAGGTGATCGAAGTCGTCGGCACGACCTTCGGCGAGGAGGCCTGGGCCGACATCCACCGGCTGGTGAACAAGGTCAAAAACGAAAAGTACCTGTTTTAAATACAAAGGGCTGAACAAATGTTCAGCCCTTTGTATTTAAAACAGCAGCGCATACCGGAATCACAACCAATTTTCTTCCGGAGAATTCGCTGTCGCCCGGCGTTCTTACGGCGTTCCGCCGTATTTACAATTCTGCCCACCCCAAATCCCTTCCTCGGGAGGGGCTTATCGCATGCGACCAAAGTCTGCAACTCCTAATTTTTAATTTTCGTGAACAGCCCCCGGCTGATTTCCAGACGCATGCGCAGCAGCCACCGCGATTTGCGGGGCGGCATCGTGCAGCAGAGCACGAGCGTCGCCGCCCATTTGGCGATCTCCAGCACGAAGGTCTTCGGCAGCCGGCGGTGGATTTCGGCCCGCAGCCGCTGGCTCACCCCGACGTTGTAGCTCAACCGCCGGAAATAAGCCCCGGTGAGTTTCGCCGGCGGAATGATGTGCCACATCACCGCCCCCGGCACATACCAGATCGTCTCGCCGCCGAGCAGGAGACGTTCGAAAAAGTCGTTCTCCTCGCCGCCGATCAACTCGCCGTTCACGCGCCCCAGCGTCGGATCGAACCCCCCGTAACCGGCCAGCCCCGCACGGCGGAAAGCCATATTGCCGCCCCCGGGAACGCGTCCCGCCGGGAACGGACGCACCCGCTCTCCGAAAGCCATCGGATTGGCGATCGGCATTTCGACGTATTTCGACATCCACGCCGGACGTCCCGCGGGGTATTCGGCGACGATGCGCCCCCCGGCCACGACGGCCCCGGGACGGGTTTCGAAGAATTCGAGATAGGCGCGCAGAAACCCCTCGTTGACCCGTTCGTCGTCGTCGATGAAGGCCACCAGCGGCGCCTGCGCCTCCCGCAGTCCGCGGTTGCGGGCGTACGACACCCCCGGTCCCTCCTCCGCGACGAGCCGCAGGCCGCACCCGGGATGCGCCGCGGCAAAGGCCGTGAAACGCGCCTCGGTGTCGTCCGTGGAGTTGTTGCTCACCACCACGCACTCCCACTCGTCGCGCGGAAGATCCTGCCGCACGACGGATTCGAGCGCCGCAACGAGTTGTGCGGCACGGTTGTGGGTGGGAATGACGAGCGAGATTCGAATCATCGTGCGAATGTAGCAATTTATCCGTAAAAAACCCGTATATTTGTCCGAAATATAAAAAGCGACACGACTATGTACAAACTGATTCGCACCCTCCTGCCGGTCCTTGCCGCAATGATCGCCACGACCGTCTCGGCGCAGAGCGTCAGCTGGAAAAGCTCGGTGCAGCACCTCGACGGCCAGACCTACCGGATCGTGCTGGAAGCATCCATTCCGGCTCCCTGGCACATGTACGACATGGGACCCTACGAGGGCGGGCCCAACGCCACGACGATCACCTTCACCCCGGGCGAAGGCGCCGTCCTCGAAGGAGGCGTCGAGCAGCTGACCCGTCCCGAACGCCACTACGACAAAACGTTCGGAATGGAGATCGGAACCTTCGCCCGAAAGGCGCAGTTCGCCCAGAGCGTGAAACTCACGGCCCCGCAGGCGACCGTCAAAGCGGAACTCGCATGGATGATCTGCAACGATACGAGCTGCCTGCCGCCCGACGACACGGAACTGACGATCACCCTGCCCGCAGGTGCGACGCCCGCCGTGCAGCCCGCGGAAACTCCGGCCAAGGAGAGCGCCGCGGCACCGGAAACCGTCCCTGCGGCCGAAATCGCTCCCGCACAGAAGGACGCCGCAGGCGGCGGCTCGCTGTGGGGGCTGATCATCGAAGCCATTCTGTGGGGCTTCGCCGCCCTCCTGACCCCCTGCGTCTTCCCGATGGTCCCGATGACCGTCTCGTTCTTTATGAAAGGCTCCGGAAGCCCCGCGCTGGGCCGCATCCGCGCCGGCATGTACGGGTTCTTCATCGTGGCCCTCTACACGCTGCCCATCGCGGCGATCATCCTCATCACCCGCCTGGTGGGCGGCGACGCCGTGACGGCCGACATCTTCAACTGGCTGGCCACGCACTGGCTCCCGAACATCCTCTTCTTCCTGGTGTTCATGGTCTTCGCCGCATCGTTCTTCGGCGCGTTCGAGATCACGATGCCCTCGTGGATGGTCAATAAAACCGACTCCAAAGCCGACTCCAAAGGCCTTGCCGGCATCTTCTTCATGGCCCTGACGCTCGTGCTGGTGTCGTTCTCGTGCACCGGACCCATCGTCGGCTCGGTGCTGATCAAATCCACCGCCGGAGAGTTCTGGAGTCCGATCGTGACGATGCTGGCCTTCTCCGTCGCCTTCGCGCTGCCGTTCACCCTCTTCGCCTTCTTCCCCTCGATGCTCAAGAAGCTGCCCAAGAGCGGCGGATGGCTCAATTCGGTGAAGGTCGTGCTGGGATTCATCGAAGTCGCGCTGGGCATGAAGTTCCTCTCGGTGGCCGACCAGACCTACCACTGGGGACTGCTCGACCGGGAGATCTACCTCGCCGTGTGGATCGTGACCTTCTCGCTGCTGGGTCTCTACCTGCTGGGCAAAATCAAGTTCGCCCACGACAGCGACATGCCCTACCTCGGCGTAGGACGCCTGGCGCTGGCCATCGTCACCTTCTCGTTCGTCGTCTACCTCGTCCCCGGCATGTGGGGCGCCCCGCTCAAAGGTCTTTCGGGCTACCTGCCGCCCCTGCACACGCAGGACTTCGTCATCGGACAACAGGACGGCTCCGGACCGGCCCCGGCAGGCGGCGAGGCGCGCATGCTGCTGACCGTCGACGGACAGAAACCCAAACACAGCGACTTCCTCCACCTGCCGCACAACCTCGAAGGATTCTTCGATCTCAAGGAGGCCGAGGCATACGCCGCCAAGGTCGGCAAACCGCTCTTCATCGACTTCACGGGCCACGGATGCGTCAACTGCCGCGAAATGGAGGCCCGCGTATGGTCCGACCCGCAGGTGCTGGACATCCTGCGCAACGACTACGTGATCGTGGCGCTCTACTCCGACGACAAGAAAGTGCTTCCCGAGAGCGAATGGGTGACCACCGATGCGGGCAAGGTGCTCAAGAGCCTCGGCAAAATCAACTCCTACTACGCGCTGAAGACCTTCGGGGTCAACGCCCAGCCCTACTACGTGTTGCAGGGGCGCGGCGGGAAGGAGTTGGTTCCGCCCCGCGGCTACGACCTCGACGTGCAGGGATTCGTCGATTTCCTCCGCAGCGGCGTCGAAGCCTACGACAGGCAGAAATAGGGATTCCCTCCCCGAAAAAAGCCTGCGGCCGAAACGGCCGCAGGCTTTTTCAGCATTCCGGACGGAGGATCAGTCCGAGAACTCGTCGAACATCGTCGTGCTCAAGTACTTCTCGGCCCGGTCGGGGAAAACCACGACGATATTGCCCCGCTCGATCTTCTGCGCCGTACGCACCGCAGCCAGCATCGCCGCGCCGCTCGACATGCCGGCGAAGATCGCCTCCCTGCGGATGATTTCCCGGGCCATGGAGATCGCCTCCTCGCTCTCGATCATCTCCTGCACGTCGATCTGCGACGGATCGTAGATGTCGGGCACGATGGCCTCCTCCATGTTCTTGAGCCCCTGAATGTAGTGGCCGCGGATCGGCTGTGCGCAGACGACCTTGATGTCAGGCTTCATCACCTTGAGGAAACGCGAAAGACCCATCAGCGTCCCCGAAGTCCCGATGGCGCAGACAAGGTAGTCGATGTTGCCGCCGGTCTGCTGCCAGATCTCCAGCGCCGTCGACTGGTAGTGGGCCAGGTAGTTGCTGGCGTTGGCGAACTGGTCGGGCATGAAATACCTGCCGGGAGCGTCGGCGACTTTTTTCCGCGCCAGGCGGATCGCCCCGTCGGTCCCCTCCTCGGCGGGCGTCAGAATCACCTTCGCACCGTAGGAGCGGATGATCTTCCGCCGTTCGATCGACACCGCTTCGCTCATCACGATCTCCACGGGATAGCCCTTGACGATCCCCACGATGGCCAGCCCGATGCCCGTGTTGCCCGATGTGGGTTCGATGATCGTCTTGCCGGGCGTCAGCCGTCCGTCCCGCTCGGCGGCCTCGATCATCCGCAGCGCAATGCGGTCCTTGATGCTTCCCGTAGGATTGAAGCCTTCGAGTTTGGCGAATATTTTCACGTTCGGAT
>OOAH01002581.1_pt1 | contig 12129 bp, 9 predicted proteins | sample 1671801 | NCBI WGS metagenome assembly OOAH01 (sample SAMN06348194, study PRJEB24527) | human gut metagenome | biome: human gut; feature: ankylosing spondylitis patient; material: feces | host: Homo sapiens | place: China | collected 2015-10 | reverse complement strand
TAATAAGAAACAACAAGAGTTAATTCAAAAAACTTTTGGTTGTACAAGATTTGTTTATCTCTTACTTTTACTAATCCAAGTTTAGGAAGTTTAATATGCTTATTTTCAAAACCTAAACAGTTATTTGTATTTTTTGTCTTATAAGACTTATGTCTATTTTTCTTTGATTTGAATTTAGGATAACCAGAATGTTCTTTAAAAAACTTCTGATATGCCATGTCTAAATCTCTAAGTGAAGATTGTAATCCAACCGAATCAACCTCTTTTAGCCAACTCAATTCTTTCTTTAATTGGGTTAAATCTTTAGAACACATGTTGTATGTAAAAGTCATTTTATCTTGCTCATACGTTTTTATCCTTTTATCAAGATAATAGTTATACACAAATCTTGTACAACCAAAAGTTTTTTGAATTAACTCTTGTTGTTTCTTATTAGGATAAATTCTATACTTATAAGCTTTTTCAGCCATAATATCACTTCCTTTCACTTAATTATTCTCCGTTTAAAAAGTGAAAGGTTATTAAGTTTTAAATAATATATAAGAACCGTAAGATTCTTTAATCGTTTTAGAGGTTGTCGTTCACATAGAGTCGCTAATTCTATGTATCCTTATCTGCCTTATGGTTTAGCAGTAGGTATCTTATAGTTTCCTATAAGCACAGACCATATCTTATCCCTCGTCATTACACGTTAGGGTCTACCCACTTCGGGACGCTTGTCCCTACTTCCCTCAAGAGGAATGGTCGTTGAACTTTACCTTTCGGTCTTAGCTGCTGATTATCCATTCTTAAAGTGTTTAGGATTTAACCTTGCACCATCTATTCAATTTTTTCTACTTTCGTAACGTTCACGCTTATATCTTTTAAGATATTACGTTGTAGTTTGAATAGCTTTAGGAATTTCCAGCAATTCAAGTAGTATTGGATGCCATAAGCACCACTACACGCAAGTTTCCCTACGTGCTTACTATTCTCGTCAATTCATCTCATGACTAAAGTCACGAGTGTTCTTGACTCGTTTAATAAAAGTCTTCATTATAGGTATTTAAAGTATCTTCAAGGTCATTCTCAATCCAATCGTCCAATTTTGAGAAATCTTCAGCATAGTCTTTAAAACTCTTTAAGATTTCAGAAGTAAGGTCGTCATCTTTCCCCCAAGATTCAGACATTTCTTTTAAACCTTTTAAAGTATCATAATCATAACCTTTGATTTCATCATCCAATGTGCCTTTGGTTAAATTTTTAGAAATACTTTCAAGGAAACCAAGACGTTCTTTTTCTTTTTCTTCTGCTTTACGTTCTTCGGCAGTTTGTTCCTTTTCTTCGTCTGTATTATCGGTATTAACACTGACTGATGTATTACCGTTCTTTAAGAACTGTACTGGCTTTTTATCACCGCCATACTTCTTAATCTTAGCATAATCATCGGCATTAATAACAGGGAATGGCTTATTTGAAACAAACATCTGTGGTTTACCATCGCCAAGAGGAACAACTTTGTCGTTTTGATCAATAGTAGCCTCTGCTTTTTCTTCATTTACAAGTGCCGTAACTCCGGCACCGACCATTCCACCGTCTTTCTTTTGAGTAAACGGAACATCAAAACTATAACTACTTTGCTTTTTGTCGCCTAAAGACTTTACATTGCCAACTTTAGTAGCCGATGTATGAGTATTGGTCTTAAATGTACCATAAACTTGTTGAAGTTTAGACATAAACTCTTGCATTTTTTGAGTTAATACAGAAGTTCCGCCAACAGAAGGCATATCAGAAAAATCAAAGCCTTCCAATGAACCCAAATTCTCAATCAAAGTAATTGCATGATTTAGATTACCATATGGAGGAGTACCACCGTTAGCTTTATAAGCAGGAGCAATGGCTGAACGCTTAACTTCAAATTCAACTATATCTTGTCCGTTGTTATGACCCCACTTGTTGGCGGGGTTATTATCGTACCAAGTATATGCTTGCGACTTCTCGTCCATTATGATACCGTAAAATACACTACCGTCATCTTGAGTGTATCTCATAACATCTCCAGGCTTACCAAAAGTAGATGTCATTGCTACAAGACGAGCACCTTTATATGTATAGATACCATTCTCATCGGTTGATAAATCACCGCTATCCAACAACTTCTTAAATAGTTTCCAAGCACTTGAACTTGTATCCCAATATCCAAGCGATGAACCCAAATATCCATTTTCGTCAAAAGCGGTATATGAATGTGACTTACCTACACCTTGTCCAAAATCATTTGTATCCCAAGATTGTTGAACTGTATTGTTTGTTATACCCGAATTATTACTTCTTGTAGAGCCGTTATTCACTCTATTCTTGACATTGTTTATGCCTAAAATCCTTGATATAGCGTCTTTTGCATTTGGTGTACCATTAGCATAAGCATGACGTACATTGCCGTTTAAAATTCGCTTTGTATCGGCATAAGGGATAACAGTATCACCTCTGTCAAGATTAACAATCTGTGTCCCGTCTAAGCCAGTAAGATATGCTTTACCTGTCTTTTGTCTGATAAGAATTTCAGGTGTAGGATAGTTCAATCCTCTTACTTCTGCTTCATCACCGAGTTTAGCAAGCCCAGGCAATGCACCCTCAGTACCTTTATAATAACGTCTTGCACCAAGATAAGCACTTGTCCAATATGTACTAAAATCACTCTCTTTTACAACATCACCAGTGTGTGGAGAATGAATAATCTTATTATTGCCTTCATAGATACCAACGTGTGTTGCTTCGCCATTTCCATAGAATACCAAGTCGCCTGCTTGAAGTTGACTCTTATCAACTGCTTGACCTGACGCAAATTGTTCTTGAGAAGTTCTCGGTATTGACTTACCGTTCTGTGCCAATACGTACTGTGTAAATCCCGAACAGTCAAAGCCAGATGGTGAAGTACCGCCCCATTGATACGGTGTACCAAGAAATGATTTTGCAGTATTGATTATTTCATTGTCACCTTGAGGGTTAGTTTGAGAATTACCAGACAAAGCACCATTATTAACATTGATAGCAAAGTTCATATCAACCGTATTTTCACCAAATACTTCATTCATTAATGATATGATTTCTTGTATCTTATTAGCAATCAATACTTGCAATGCGTTCCAAGATTGCTCCGATATAGACGGTGCAATTATTTGTAGTGACTGAATAGCTCTTGCACCATTGGCAGCAATGGTTTGAGCATCTGTCATATATTGCCCAATAGTATCATTCATACTATTCCAAGAAGATGATAACAAAGTCAATGCTTGTAGTGGGTCATCTTGTACAAATTTATCCCAAGCGTCTTTGCCATTAATACCTGCTTGTTGGAGCAGAGAAGTTACATTGCTATCAAGCAAATCCCAACTACTCATTCCGCCATCTTGCATTAGGTTAAATGCTTGAAGTGAATTATTTGAGTCTTTTATCCAATCAGTCCAATTATCTGCATTTACATTCAATTCAGACAATTTATTCTGCAATTCATTCGGTAAATCGTCCCAAGCTGAATTTTGCAAAATAAGTCCAACAACCGAATCTGAAAGTGTACTCTTATCAGCTTTGTCAAGCGACTGCGATGTCATATTAACAATAATGTTTGATAAGTCTTTGTACATCTTCTTATCAGTCAAACTGTTCTTGAATGCAGTTTGTACCGCACTAAATTTTATATTGCCTTTTAAAGCATTAAACTCATTGTTGATTTCCGCAATAGTTTCTTCAACCATTGCTTGTACGTCAACATCTGAATACAATGCTTGAGTTGATAACGCATTATATGGAATAGGTGAGAATGAAACATTTGTATTGCCTTGTGCAAACTTATCAACCGTTGCAGATTGAATATTTTCAATAGGCTGATAGAAATACTTCATACCAGTATATTTAATGATATTCTGCAAGTCTTTTGCATTGACAATGCGAGTATTCGGAGGCAGTTCAGATAGTTGTGCTTCATTATTGAATAGATGAAGTTTGCCGTCTTGTCCTATATACGCTTCTTGTCCTGCATATGCTCCCGTACCGTCACCTGTGATTGTAAGTCCTTGTGATGTTGTACCGCCTTTAGCATACTTTTCAGCGTATACAAACTTGTGATTTGAAACACCCCAAGTACCTAAATCTTCATCACCACGATAAATATGACCGTCACGCTTAATTTTTGCGTCTAATGGAATTCCATCAATACTATTCTTTATATCACTTGCTTTTACACTTGATTTGCCTTTTGCAATGTCATTATAGAATTTAGCTTTATCTGATGAAAGACTTTTAACATTAGAAAAACTATTGCCCTTAGTCTTATCTATAATGCTGGTACCTTCTTCTTGTGCTTTTTCTTGAGCTTCTTGTTCTAATTCTTCGGCAGTTTTTACATTAAGTTTGATATTAATGCCGTGTTCATCAAAATACTGTTGTAATTCATCAAGAGTAAGCTTGGTATCCTCGTACCAACTATCGTTAAAATCCGTATATGCCGCCGTTGCAGAAGCAGTTGCTTGTTCAATAGCACTATTGTAATCGTCTAAAGCGTCTTGTAATTCTTCTTGACGTTGTGCATCATCATAATCCTTTGCTTCTTTTGTTGCACGTTGACGAATTTCTTGAATCTTATTTTGATATTTCTTTTCTTCCTCTAATAACTTTTTCTTTTCTGCTCGTTCTTGAGAAACTTTATCTTTTGAAACAGAAGGGGATAGAGGAGTAGACCAAAGACCGTCACCTGCCAAAGAACCATTTTTGAGATAATCAAAAGAATTATCCAACAAACTTTTAGCATTTTTAACTTGGTCAACAATACCTTTTGCAGAGTCACTTATTGAATCAATGGACGTTTCGTAAACTGAGTCACGATATTCTATAAGATTTTTCTGAGCTTCAAAATAATCCTTTGATACTGTTTCAAGAGTAGAAGCCAATTCAGACCAAGAAGATGAGGTTTCGGGAACTGAATTTATCAAACTATCTAATTCTTGATGTAATCTTTGAGCATATTGAGTCTGAACCAAGTACCTCTGATTAAGCAAATCCATTTTACCGGAATAATCTTTTTCATATAAACCGTCATATGCTGTCTTTAAAGCTTCAACTTGTTCAGTATAAGCCTTTAAAGCATTTGTTACAGTATCAATTTGATATTTGAAATCAGCATCATATTGTTTCTCGTTGATTTCTTTAACCTTTTTATCGTAAGTTCTCTTCGCCGAATCTTTTTTCTTTTCATTGTCATCAGACCCTAAAGAATTAGCAGCTTTAAGTCTGTCCTTTGCCTTTTTTGATGCAATTTGCATAGTAGCATATTGGACGACAAACTGTTCATCCGTACTCAAGTTACTTGTATCAATAACATTTTTTCCATTAGTATTGATGACTGCAAGTGATTTTGCATTTCCCCAATTACGAGCAAGAATAGCATATGCCTGACTAATATTTTGGATTTGATTCAATTCTTCCATATTAGTACCAACACGAGCCATCATTGCATTATATGCACCATTTGACATATCAATTTGTGCATTTAAATATGCAGATTGTAAGTCAGCAATGCCGTTTTGAACAATGTCCATTGCACCTGTCTCTAAAGACCAGCCTTCAGTTGTAAGTTTTAGCTTTTTCTTTAAATCAGGGAACTCTTTAATAAGTGTTGACATTTGCTCGTCAGTCATAGCCGTTTTACCGTTTACGACATCTGCAATTTGAGCATAGTATTTCCAAGACTTCTCGGTCTTTCTTACACTTGTTGTTAAATCAGTAACATTCTTTGTAAAATCTGAAACTGATTTCGCTTCGCTGTCAATGTCAATGATAACTTTGTCATCTGATAGCTTTGTAAGTAAAGTGTCTACTTCATCTTGAGTGATACCTAATATGCGACATAAATCTTTAAATTGTTGCTGAATTTCAGGAATGTTAGTATCGTCTGCATTTATATCAATGTCAAAAAGGTCTGTTGTCTTTACTCCGTTGTCTTTAAAGCTTTGTAGAATATTTTGAACTTCATCTTTATTGGTTTCAAGACCTACTTTTATCTTGTAATCAGTTTCACGACCTCTATCAATACTATCCAACAAATCGTCAAAAGCATATTTCGCATCATCTGTACTTTGAGTAATCTCAGTGACTTCGTTTTGAATTCTTGTTAAGTTATCAAATGCTTGGTCTACATTTTCTCCACTTTGCAATGCAGTATTGTAGTCATTTATAGCATTTTGTAAATCGGTATAAGTATCGTAATAATTATCATTTGACAAAACAAGTGCTTTTGAATAATCCTTGACATTTTTTAAAGATTGTGTATAATCATCATATTTTAACTTTTTATCTAATGCACTAATAATACTCAGTGCTTGCTGAGTATCATTATTTTTACCTGCTTCAGAAATAATTTGATTATAAGCACTGGTTAATTCGTCATGTAAATCACCAATATTTCCGTTTAATTTAACTTTAACAGAACCATTACTTTGATTTTCAAATTTCGCAGTTGATAGACTTTTCTCTAACAATCCAAGAGTATATACTCCTTTTTCATCAGAGCCATTAGCATTGGCTATTGATATTTCAGAAGATTTAACTGTTTTATCTGTTTCTATATTCTTCTTATCCGCTTTAATATTTTTGTCATTTTCGGTGATATAATCTTTAGCTTTTTGTCTTTCGATTTGATCAAGTTTCTTTATTTGCTCGTCATACTTACCGTTAACAAGGTCAATGCCTTCAGCTTCCAATCCAAACTTGTCTATAAGGTCTGTTTGTATTTTAGCAAGTTCTTCTTTATTAGATTTGACTTCATCAGTTGTCAAATTAGCATTCTGCATTTTCTTAGCTAATTCTTCGTAACTTTGACGACTGTCATCTAAGGTTTCTTGTTCTTCTTTATATTGATTAGTCAATTCCGTAGAAGCTTTTCTCAAATCTTCGCTATAATGAATTGCTTTATCAATGCCATTAATAAGTAAATCAATGCCTATGCCTATAAGCATATTAATACCGGCACTTGCAAGGCTTGCACCGAGATTTTTCAGTATTCCGCCAAAATCTACTCCCTCATTAACTGCGTTAGCAAGACTTTCCTTGAAATCTTCCATGGATTTTCCGGCATTATCTGCATTTGTAACAAACTCTTTCAATTCATCGGTAGGAATTTTTAATTTTTTGATATATTCTTCAACATCATCTTTGGATTTATCTTTAATATCATCTGCAATTTTTTGAATGATGTCATTACCGTTATTCGGTGGATTATTCCACCAATTAGTTTCTTCCTGCGTAATTTCCGTACGGGGATTTCTCTTTCCCCAATTCCAATGGATTTGATCATTTTTAGAATCATATTGTACTGCCAAAACTGATTCTAAATAACTACTTCCGATAGTTATAAAATGATATTGATTATTGCGAATTAATATGATATAATTATTGTAAAATAAAATATACTAAAGGAGGACTTTTTATGGGGAATTGTAGTTTTTGTCCTAAATGCCGAGAAGTTGGTAGAGGATTGTCAGGAACAGGATATTTTATAGGAGAATATAATCATTGTGACAAACATAATTGTGAAATGCAGATATTTGATATAGATAATTTCGATTTATTAACTCTAATCGATTTAACAAATGATGCAAAATTTGTCGATGCTATGGTCAAATTGCACGATGATGACATCATTGAGTTTCAAACTCGGATGATGCCATTTAGAGAAAAAAGTCATCAACAATATCTTGAAGAAAAGGCTAAAAAGCCTCACTGCCCACACTGCAATAGCACAGACTTATCTAAAATATCAAATCTTTCAAAAGCAGGGAAGATAGGCTTGTTCGGTATCTTCGGAGCAGGGGACTTGGGTAAGACTTATAAGTGTAATAAGTGTGGATGTAAATTTTAGACAATCAAAAAAGAGGCTTCATTTATGTGAAGTCTCTTTGCGTATTCGCTTATAAATTATTTAACTATTATCAGAATCCGAGAACTCGACAATATCATCAGTTTCGGTTGTTTCAGTTACTGTTACTTTCCCACCAAAACGCTCCTTTAGTAGTGTAATACCAGCCAAATCATGGTCTTGCATATGTTGTATGATGCTAACGATGTTGTCATCTTCTTTTGTATTAAACAGAAAATTTGTGATAGCAAGAGGTATAGCTATTACGGCGGTTATGCAAGAAACAAATGCCGCAATAATAATTGGAATAGATTGTATAATTATTTCATAATCATCCGAAGATAATATTTTACATATGGTTTTACCAACGAAAAATAAAACTATTGCACAAGAAACCACCACAAGCCAAAAGAATATCCATTTATGATTTTCTTTGATTTTATTTCGTCTTTGCGTTATATTGACATATTCGTTCAATAACTTCGTATACTCTTTATCTCTACGGACAATCTCTGTTTCAAGACTTTTCCCAGAATCTGAGTCTGAACTTGTTCCAGAGAAATTATCAAGGGCTCGACCAATTATTTTTAATATCTTTTGAAACTCATTCATAATTATACCAACCCCAATTCATCTATGCGTATTTTTGCCTTATTTGTAGTTACCGCAAATAATCGGGAGATAATATTCGCTTTATCACACAATGATTGTTCCTTAATGCCATCAACATTTAATATACCATATACCAAATTTGCAGGCATTAAAAGACATCTTGCAAAATAATCAGCTTCTCTTTCTTGTGGAGTGTCTTTTTTATCTGTATCTCTGTGTGCAAATTGGACATGATTTTCCTTATGTAATTCATAATGTGCAAATTCATGAGCAATAATAAAACGTTTCTTTAAATTGTAAACATATGAATCGTCTACACCCAAATCTTTATTAACAGAAATAAATTTGTGTGTATTAGTGCCAGGGATAAAATTATCATCATCTACCAATAATACCCCAGTGGTATTTTTATCAAAATTTTGCACACCGATACTAAAGTCGTATTGTTTAATTAAGAATTTGGTTAAATCAAAACCAGGCATTTCTAAACCATACGAAGAAATAATATTATTTACATTTTGTTCAATTTCTTTTCTTCTTTCTGGACTTGGCATATTTTCTTTTCTCCCGTGTATTATTTTTTTAATGAAAACATTCATAATTTTTAATACTCCCATTATACCATTCATAGACAAATAAGTCAACAAAGAGAACATTTTTACTCTTTATTTTTGCAAGTATATTAAATTTTATGTAGGAATATTTCAAATTCAGAACAAATTATTTATGAAGTAGAATATATACGATTGTACAAATCTTGTACTTCTGACAACAATATATGCAAATCTGAAAGCGGAACACTAAATTCTTCTCCATTTACTCTTACAACTGCGAAATCTTCCATTAATTTAGTCACAATCGCTTTACGATAACAATTTGGGTTGTCTTCGCAAGGAATACGATAAGTTCTTCCTACTTCACAATAGGGAGTTGGTATGTATTTATCCTGAGACACTGATTTTTGTTGATGGCATTGCAACATATTTTCCATGTCTTTAATCAATTTTTGCATATCCTTAATTAATTTACTAAGTTTTATGTCGGCTGACATTACATGTTTTTTCAATTATATCACCTCACAATCATATAATTACAAGACCCTAATTTAAGAGTCTTGTTTTTTATTTTTAGAAATGTTACAATAATATTACAAAGCGAATCATCCACTTGACTTTTGGGACACATATGTGCTATAGTATACATATGGGCTACAAAAAGGAGGGTGAATGATATGGGCTCAAAAATGGGCAGACCAACTGATAATAGAAAAGGCAAATCTATACATGTTAGGTTAGATGAACAAAGTGATACAATATTAGAAATATACACTAAACAAGAAAATGTAAGTCGTGCCGAAGCTATCCGTAGAGGAATTTACAAGTTGGAAAGCGACATTAACAAATAAAAAGAACACCCGTCCTTCCGACCAAAGAATGTACGAGCGTTCCCACAAAACCAAACATCTATCAAGATGTTGTAAATACATTATACAACTTTCTATGTTAGATGTCAATGGTTTTATTACAATAATATTACAAATCTATCTGACATATTGACTTTTTGTGTAACCAATAATATAATATTTGTGTAACCAGAAAGTGAGGTGAAATTTATGACTCCCCGTACTGGTAGACCTAAAAGTGATAATCCTAAACGAAATAGCACTCGCATCCGAATGACAGACGAAGAAGTTGAAAAACTAAATTATTGTTGTCAACAAACAGGTATGTCAAAAACAGATGTTATTGGATTAGGAATACAAATGGTTTATGAAAAAGTACAAAAATAAGACGTTACGCCCTAACCAAGCAATACAACGTCTTATTTCATGAAGACAAGAAATCTTATCTATAAATCTATTATACTATAGAAGGTTTCTCCTGTCAAGGAAAACGTAATACAATTATAGTATTACGACAAACATTAAATTAGTTTGATAAGACATAACAGTAACATAAAAGGAGAAATGTATAATGAAAAATATTAAGGACATCTTGACCATTCGTGACGAATTAGACGAGGTAAGAGAAGGCGTAAATGAAGTGTCTTCTTTGATAAACATTTTAAGCGTTGCTATAGATGAATCTGCTAAAGACGAAATTGAAATTCCAGCTTTGCAGTCATCACTAAATGGCTTGTTTAAGTATCTGGGCTCTGTTGATTCTCTTTTGCACAATGCATGTAAACAACTTGAAGCCTATGGACTTGCAACATCGAAGGGTGGTGTTTGTTGTGAATAATCAAATGCAGATATTCTCAAATGATATATTCGGAAACATTAGAACAACCATCATTAATAATGAACCTTGGTTTGTAGGTAAAGATGTGGCTACCATTTTGGGATACGCAAAACCACTTAATGCACTTGCCACACACATAGACGAAGATGACTCCCTAAAACAGGGACTCATCGATAGTATGGGAAGAACACAAGAAACAACTTTCATCAACGAGTCAGGTCTTTATAGTCTTATCCTATCAAGTAAAATGCCAAATGCGAAAAAGTTCAAGCGTTGGGTTACAAGCGAAGTTCTTCCTGCTATCCGAAGAACCGGAGGTTATATTCCGATTTCAAGTAACGAAGATGAACTTACCATAATGGCAAAGGCTCATAAAATTCTTGAACGTACATTAGAAGAAAAAAACCAACTTCTTGAAACCAAATCAAAAGCCTTGGCTATTGCTCAGCCAAAAGCAGACAAGTATGATAAACTTATGAGTGCAAAAGGATATATAAGCTTCAATGTTGCCGCTAAACAATTAGGTTGGGGAAGAAATAAGCTTATGGCTTTTCTCCGTGACAAAGATGTATTGTTTAGAGATGGTTTATCCAATATAGCATATCAGAAATATTGCAAATTGGGATATTTCGTTGTAAAATTCTCAATAGGCAAAAATGGATATGCTTGTGGAGTAACAAAAGTTACACCTAAAGGATTGGATTTTATCTATAAGTTACTTTCAACCGAACAAGTAGCATAGTGTGGATGTAAGTTTTGATGCATCAAAAAAGACTTATCTCATTAAGAGGTAAGTCTTTTTATATTTATTATTATCTTTAACAAATGTCATTCTACAAAAAATAAGCCATTAATTGCTAGCAAACTTAATTATTTGTGACTTTTACTTATGTAATTCTCAATTTCTTGAATTATTCTAAGCTTTTCTGGATACTCGTATTCTTGTATAATTTCAGCATTGTTCCAATTACATTTTGTTTTTACAAATTGTCCATTTACATACTTAATGGAATTAATTGGTTCAGTGCCTTTGGCTATTGAAATATCATTAATTGTGTAATTTCTTTTTATTAAAAAGTTTCCACCATAATTATTTAAAACGCCAGTAATTACTACTGATATTTTCCAAGGATAATTAACAGCTATATTATCCTTGTTATTATTTTGAAACTCTGCAATATCTGCCCATATTTCTGTTGGAAGACTATTTATTGAAAATGAGAAACGATAATAATTTTCAATTTCTATAGCATTTAATTCTATTTCATTTAATAATTTTGTTCTATACAATGGGTATCCTTGATGTCTGGTAATGGATTTATCAAATTTTAAAATACGCACAGTACATTTAATATTATATATACAATCTTTATTTTTATTAAGAATCAT
>OOAH01002580.1_pt1 | contig 12130 bp, 8 predicted proteins | sample 1671801 | NCBI WGS metagenome assembly OOAH01 (sample SAMN06348194, study PRJEB24527) | human gut metagenome | biome: human gut; feature: ankylosing spondylitis patient; material: feces | host: Homo sapiens | place: China | collected 2015-10 | reverse complement strand
TCGCTGAACGAGGAAAAGAAGCATTATACCGACCCGATTATTTGAATAACTAGAAAAAAAAGAGTTAATTTGCAATCGTATATTTTTAATGGATAAAACAAATCATGATTTATACAGAAACTGAAATTCCAGGCGTGTGGATCATTGAACCGAAAGTGTTTAAAGATGCACGCGGTTACTTTATGGAGGCTTGGAAGAAGGCGGAGTTTGAAGAACATATCGGCAAAGTGGAATTTGTGCAGGATAACGAGTCTTGTTCATCAAAAGGCGTGTTGAGAGGATTGCATTACCAGTTGGCTCCTTACTCGCAGTCCAAGTTGGTACGCGTGATAAAAGGATGTGTTTTGGATGTGGCCGTCGATTTGCGTAAAGGTTCTCCGACATTCGGGAAATATGTAGCAGTCGAGTTGTCCGATGAGAATAAACGTCAATTTTTTATCCCACAGGGATTCGCCCACGGTTTTCATGTCATGAGCGAGGAAGCGGTTTTTACTTATAAAGTCGATAACCCTTATGCACCTACACATGAGCGCGGATTGCGTTTTGACGATCCGACGGTCGGGGTGGACTGGAAGATCACGGAACCGGCTATCCTCAATTTGTCGGATAAAGATAGGAATGCTGCTTTACTGCAAGATGCTGAGATAAATTTTGAGTTTTGAATTATGAATTAAAAATATAGATATGAAAACTTACTTGATTACCGGAGCGGCTGGTTTTATAGGCGCTAATTTCATTAAATACATGTTGGCGAAGTATCCCGAAATAAAGATTGTGGTTTTGGATCTGCTGACCTACGCCGGTAATCTCGGAACGATTGCCGAAGACATCGACGGGGAGCGTTGCGAGTTTGTGAAAGGTAATATCTGCGATCGTGCGTTGACGGACGAGCTCTTTGCCAAATACCAGTTCGATTATGTCGTTAATTTTGCGGCGGAAAGCCATGTGGACCGCAGTATCGAGAATCCGCAGCTTTTTCTGGTCACGAATATATTAGGTACTCAAAATCTGCTCGATTCTGCTCGTAAAGCGTGGGTGACGGGCAAAGCGGCTACCGGTTATCCTGAATGGCGTGAGGGTGTCCGTTTCCACCAAGTGTCTACCGATGAGGTGTATGGTAGCCTGGGGGCCGAAGGCTATTTCCATGAAACGACTCCATTGGACCCACGTAGTCCGTACAGTGCATCCAAGACGAGTGCCGACCTGTTTGTACAAGCTTACTCCGAAACTTATAAGATGCCGGTCAGCATCACCCGTTGTTCCAACAATTATGGTCCGTACCATTTCCCGGAAAAGCTGATACCTCTGATTATTAAAAACATTCTCGAAGGTAAATCGCTTCCTGTTTATGGTGACGGGACAAATGTACGCGACTGGCTGTACGTGGAAGACCACTGCAAGGCTATCGACTTGGTGATCCATAAGGGACGGGCAGGGGAGGTCTATAACGTAGGAGGCCATAACGAGAAGCAGAATATCGAGATCGTGAAGTTGACAATCAGTACCATTCGCCGATTGATGACGGAACAACCCGAATACCGCCGGATTCTGAAGAAAAAAGAGATCGGTGCGGACGGGCAGATTTCCATCGACTGGATCAACGACAGCCTGATTACTTTTGTAAAAGACCGTTTGGGACATGACCAGCGTTATGCCATTGATCCGACAAAGATTACAAACGAATTGGGCTGGACACCTGAAACTTCTTTCGAAACCGGAATTGTCAAGACGATCCGTTGGTATCTGGACAACCAGAAGTGGGTGGAAGACATCACGGGAGGAGATTATATGAAATATTACGAGCGGATGTATGGGAACCGTTAAGGTTCCCATACATCCTCAGCCTTTACCAAAGCTAAGTCTTTTCCTAATTCCGGTGCAGCTTCCTCGATCTGTTTGCGTACTGCGTCGCGGATATCTTTCCGGATATTCTTGCGTGTGCTGTCCAATTCCGCTTGCTTGGCCGGCTTGAATATATCCTTGTATTTACATTTCGTGATCTTATATTTGAAATCATCCAGGTTGCCGGTGATGTCGATTCCTAATTTGAAAGGAACGGGCGATTTGAGTACCGATAGATGGTAATTGAATGTCATGTCCAAATTATGCGTTCCGCCGACAGCCACTTTGTAACGGTCCATTTCCACCAAGAATGGGAAGACTTCGATCTTATTGTCTTTGATGGCAAGGTCTACTGAAATACTGTCTATCATATTCCGTTTCTTGTTTTTGAACATCAGTGTCTTGGATATTTCGGTAAATGTTTCTCCATCGAGCAGTACCATATTGTTCCCGTGTAGATAGCAAGACGAGTTAATGGACGGCATAATGAGAGACATGGTCGAATCCATCTTGCAAGTAGCCGTGACCTGACAATCCAAAACACCTTCGAACGAACGGAGCATCGGGACTAATGTGTCGATGGAAGAGGGCGATCAACTTCTCCACCTTCACATCTTCCATATCGAGGTCTAAACCGGCGGTTGCCTCCTGTCCGTTCTTAGCCCGGTAGACCATTGTCAGGTTCCCATTCCCCATATTGGATTGTATATTGAGCTTGCTCAAGTTGATACTCTGATCGCGCAGGACAATCTCGCCGACCACGTTCTCTAATTCCAGATCCTTGAAATCGATACGTTTTGCATTCGTATGGAGAGCCATGTCGAGAAAGGCTGGAAGAACAAATAATTGGCTGGTCGTGTCGGTTTCTGTTTGTGCGATACTATCTTGCAGCGATTCGGTATTGAGTTGTGCGATATTTTCATCACTGAGCATTAGCAGGTCCGTGTTTTCCCCATATTGCATACCGTTGTTGACTGCCTGCATCAACTGATTGCAATCGATATAATCCGAATTTAGATTGAAATTTCCTTTCAACTTTCCTCTGCGGAGCATCGCTTTCCGGATCTGGCTGATCTCGCCGTTAAGGGTGAAATTGCTTTTGCCGAGATGCAGGTGGGCATCTGTCAGTGTGATGTCGTTTGTGTTGAACCTCATCGTCGTCGGCTCCATCCATATCGGGAGTGGGAACATGCGGCTGAAACCGCGCATTTGTTTGAAAGAGATGCTGCCCCGTGCTTCCCATTTGCGCAGGAATTGACCTTCTGTTTTGCTACTGTCGCCGACGGCAGTTTTCCCGGCCATCTTCTTTCTCTTTTCTGTCAGATGTACACGTTGTTCGTTGGTCAGTGTGCGGCGTTGCCGGTTTGCCATCTGTAGGCGTCGTGCATCACGATAGGGAAGGGCCTCGATCGTAAACGAGCTTCCCGTCAGGGAGAGTCCTGTCCGTAAAGGCATACTGATGTATTTCAGCGTGTCGATCGAAATGACAGCGGCTGCAGTCGGGGTTAGTTTGTCGGAAGTGGACGGTTTGATACCACCTTTCAGTTCGGAACGTCCGGCCACGATCCAGACGGAATCGGCCGTTCGGGTTCTCAGATGGTTGAAGGCCAATTGCCCGGTCATCGGTATGACGGCTGTTGTATCAATAACAGGCGATGTTTGAGCAAGCATTTCCAATTTACTTATGTTCGTGCTGATTTCATCTTTATATTTGATATTCAGGCTATCTATTCCCATCGTCATCCGCATCAGGTTTTGTGATTCGATGTAAAGACTTTTCTGGTGTGTCGTGTCGATTGTCAGATAGGCATCGGAAATGAAAATATCCATGCCGAGTGACTGGCTGAACGCTTTTAGCTTGTCAATATTGAGTTTTCCTGAACTGTGTATCTTCCCGAACCGGCTTTCGACAAGGTCATTCACGGTAAAAGTGGTCGATAGGTCTGCATCCATTACACCTTCCACTAACAGCGTGTCCGGATTAAGGAATTCCTGTCCCAACCGGGTGAAGTCCACTTTACCTTTCATTCCGGCCCGGACGGCCGGATTTTTGAACAGGTTGGTTACTTTGGCCTGCATATCCAATGAAGTGTTGAGCCCTTTCATCGTGAGTTGTTCGAGCGAGACGAAAGAAGAATCCGGAAAAGGTCCGTTCAGATGGATATCTAGGTCCATTTCCAGTGTGTCGATACCTTGTTTGATGTCCTTTATATGATAGGAGCCGTTTTCTATTTTGCAACACAGGTTCGCATTTGGTACGATACTGTCCCCTAAGAAACCGTGAATGCTTCCTTCCATAAGGATTGAACCTTCCGCTTGTATCTTATCGCGATTCTGGAAATAGGCATCGGGAATGAATTTCAGCAGATCGTTCATATCCGAGATTTTCAATCCCATATCCATATCGATACGGGTGTGTCGGTTTTCCGGAAAGTGGCGTATAGTGCCATCGGCGGTGAAAGGCAGATTGTTCACCTTCAATTCCGCATCTTTCAAGGTAATCGAGTTGTAGTGTTCGGCGAGCACTAACCTGCTTTTGAGACGAAGTGACAAGTCGTTTTTCAATGTATAAGTTGGGTTACTGAATAAAAGGGATGAACAGCCCATTTCCAAATCGAGTGTATTGGCTCCTCCAGCTAATGAACCGTCAAGGCGTACGAAGAAGCCCTGCATTTCGGTAAAAAGGTCAGCTTGGCGGTCGTCATACGTGAAATGTCCTCCGTAGATGCGTACCTTTTGCAGGTCGATAGGCGGCAGGGGCTTTTTGCCTGCATCGGTCTCTGTCGAATCCGTCTCACTTTCGTAAATATCCCAGTTCGCACGTCCGTTTTTATTGACGAATCCATAGAAACGCGGGTTCTCGATGGAAAAGTCTTTGATGGTGATCTTACTACCAAAAAGGTAATCGAGTGGTTGCAAAGACAGGGTTGCCCGGTTGAAAGCAAGCAGCGAATCGGAAGGAATTGCCAGTTCTTCTTCATGGGCGGTCGAATCTTCGGCTGCGTGCGAGATCAGGTGGCCGTTCGTCAGCTTCACGCCTAAATAAGGATAGGTTTCGAAATAGGTCAGTTCCACCCGTTCGCAATCCAAATGTGCATCGATGAACTTATTTGCCTGCTCGATAACCAGTGGCGTCAGTTTCTCTGGCGGCAATACTCCCCAGTTCAGAATGCTGAACCCGATAGCCGGGAGTATGAATATCAGGGTTATAGTCGCCAGAACGATGATCGTCAGTATTTGCTTTTTCCTTTTCATATTTATCTTATGTATGCTTCTGTCAAGAATTATAATATACAAAAGTATGAAAAAGCCGGAGATGACGAAGGTGATCTGTTGCCTTTTTTGAATAATCCGTTTAGTGCTCATTCCGTTTTGCCATTTGAAGATTGGGTCGTGGTTTAAAAAAAGATAGACAAAGTAAGATTAGGATCGCATGGCGAGCCCCCTTATTGTCAAAAACGATCTGAAATTGCAAAATCTGAGTTAAAATAAACGGTTTGCAGAGGTCTGTTTTCTGTTTAAAAGGTGGTTAGGAAAAGACTGTTCCCGTGAGGTGCGCAGTTTTTTCCCGTGAAGACGGTCTTCGTTGCCATGACGACCGTCTTTGTATAAGGGGAAGTCGGCATCCTGGGGCGATGAAGTCCGTTTTTACGGCGATGAAGACGGTCGTCACGGAAACGGGGTGCCGGAATCCTTGAAAATACCCTCGGATTTCTTTCCATATTCCTTGACTCTCCCTTTTGTTTCCCCGGATATCCGATTCTCCGGGAGTTTAGCTTTGTCAGAATGTCGGGAATTCCGGTAAAAAGATTGACAAACAGCCGGCTTTTTTTATTTTCCAAGTGGACGGTTTTCATATATGCCACGAAAAGTGCCGTTTTGGTGTGTAAAGGTCAATCTGAAAGCGTTCAGCTTTTCGATTGAAATAGAAAAACGGGGGGATATTGTAAAATTTATCCTTGTGAAATAATAATTGACTTTATTTGAGTTCGTGCCTAAACAATGCAGATGTGCATTTTGGACAAATATCGTTTTGCTATATGTATTACGGTAAAGCTGTATATTTGTTGTGTTAAAAAATATTACCCGCAATACTATTCTAAAAACATGGGATAGAAATCCGATTTTGATGGGGTAGTAGTGATATTTTGATTATCTTTGCAATTGTCATGAAACATTTGCCTGATTGAGTAGTATGGAGCCCTAAACTAATAAAAAATATAAATGAACATGTCGTAGATGACCTTAATAGCAGATTGTCTTCTAAATCAGAGTTTCTCCGAAGTTAAGTATGGCAAGATTGACAGTTATGACACGTTAATGAGTTTGGTAAAGTAAAAAGTAATTATTTATGGATTTTCGTCTGAAAGTATTTCACAGCGTAGCCACGAATTTGAGCTTTACGAAGGCTTCAAAAGAGTTGTTTATCAGTCAGCCAGCCATCAGCAAGCATATTCATGAATTGGAGGTGCAATATAAAACACCGTTGTTCGATCGGGTGGGAAGCCATATCGGACTGACCCATGCGGGTGAATTGTTGTTGTCGCATACGAAACAGCTGTTGGCTGCATACCGGCAGATGGATTTCGAGATGAACCTGTTGACGGATAATTTTGCCGGGGAACTGCGGTTGGGGGCAAGTACGACGATTTCCCAATATGTGCTGCCGCCTGTCCTCGCCTCTTTTATCAAGAAGTTCCCGGAGATAAAAGTCTCTTTGCTGAACGGGAATAGCCGCGATATCGAACAGGTCTTGCGGGAGGGAAAGATCACCCTCGGCCTGGTCGAAGGAACGGCGCACCAGAGCACGCTTCACTATACCCCTTTTATGAGAGACGAACTGGTCGTCGTGGCGCATACGGGCAGTTCATTGGCGGCCTATGACGAGATTTCGCTCGAACAGCTCCGTACGCTGCCTCTTGTCCTGCGCGAAAACGGTTCGGGAACGCTGGATGTGGTGGAAGCTGCCCTGGCGGAACATCAGGTGAAACTTTCGCAACTGAATGTGGTGTTGCAGATGGGGAGTACGGAAAGTATTAAGTTGTTTTTGGAGAACTCCGAGGTGTTGGGAATTGTTTCTATCCGTGCCGTGACCCGCGAATTGATGTCCGGCAGGCTGAAGGTGATCGAAGTGGAGGGGTTCCGCGCCGAACGGATGTTTACCTTTGCCGAGCCGCAGGGACAGAGCGGGGGAGTGGAAGAAAGCTTCATCCGATATGCCTGCCAAAACTGGCGATAACCTGATGTTATACTCTATAAAAACATATTAGGAAAGGATAGAGGAAAAAAGCCTTACTTTTGCCACGGTTTTAAAAAATAATGGATTTTAAACTTGATTGAATATGTTTAGCGAAAAAAGGAGTAACGTACTTCATGGCATTCTGTTGATCGCCCTTTTCTCTTGTTCTGCTTTTTACATAGCAGAGTTTCCCTTTGTCAAAAATCTATCCTTCAGTCCTCTGATCGTCGGTATCCTGTTGGGAATGGTATATGCGAACAGTTTGCGCAACCATCTGCCTGAGACATGGGTGCCCGGTATTTTGTTTTGTACGAAGCAGGTACTGCGTGCCGGTATCGTGTTGTATGGTTTCAGGCTGACATTCCAGAGCGTGGTCGAGATCGGGCTTCCGGCCATCCTGATCGATGCGATTATAGTGGCGGCTACCATATTCATAGGTTTGTTTGTCGGGCGTTTGCTGAAAATGGATAAAGATCTCGCTTTGCTGACATCCACCGTATTGGGAGCCGAGCCGGTCGTGAAAAGCGAGCCGCATAAAACAGCGGTGGCCGTTTCGACAGTCGTTATTTTCGGCACTTTGTCGATGTTTATCTATCCGGCCATGTACCGTGCAGGCATATTGGACCTGACACCTGAACAAATGGGGCTTTATACCGGATCGACCTTGCACGAGGTGGCGCATGTCGTAGGTGCAGGTAATGTTATGGGAAAGGAAATTTCGGATACGGCTATTATCGTGAAAATGATTCGCGTTATGATGCTGGCTCCCGTCTTGGTGATGATGAGTTTTGCTTTGGCGCGTACCGCCGTGAAAGCCGTATCTGATAGCGTAAAGGAAACAGCAGCCGTTACAGCAAAACAGGGTAAGATCACAATCCCGTGGTTTGCTTTCGGTTTCCTGGCTGTGATTGGTTTTAATTCTTTTGATCTGTTGCCTCATACAGTTGTGGACGGGATCAATAATATAGATACATTTATGTTGACGATGGCCATGACGGCATTGGGTACGGAAACTAGTATCGAGAAGTTTAAGAAAGCCGGAGCGAAACCTTTCATCTTGGCGGCAGTATTGTATATCTGGTTGTTAGGTGGTGGCTATTTGTTGGCGAAGTATTTGGTTTAACATAAATTGCTTGATGCTGTGGTGAGGGAGTGTCTTAATAAATTATTACCTTTGTGCCCAAAACAAGAAAAATAGAGAAAAGTGGTTTCAAAGGTAACAAAAGGTATTATAATTTCGTTCTGGCTGCTGTTTGCGATAGCGGTAGGTGCTGTAGTTTTATTGTTTTCAGCAATAGCCAAAGGCTCGATAGGCTATATGCCACCGGTCGAACAGCTTGAAAACCCGATTGATAAATATGCTTCACAGGTCGTGTCTGCTGATGGGAAAACACTCGGTATCTATGCGCATAGCCAGGATAACCGTATCATGGTCAATTATAACGATCTATCTCCCGATTTGGTGAAGGCGTTGATCGCAACGGAAGATGTCCGTTTTGCCGAACATAGCGGTATCGATGCGCAGGGACTGTTTCGTGCAGTTGTTAAGAGAGGCATTTTGATGCAGAAAAGTGGTGGTGGTGGTAGTACCATTACGCAACAATTGGCAAAGCAATTGTTTTCTCCAAGTGCTGACAATGTGATGGAACGTTTGTTCCAGAAACCGATCGAGTGGGTGATTGCCGTCCAGCTTGAACGTTATTATACGAAGGAAGAGATCATTAATATGTACCTGAATAAGTTTGACTTTCTTTATAATGCCGTGGGAATCCAGTCTGCTGCCCGTGTTTATTTCGGAAAGACGCCCAAGACGTTGAAGATCGAGGAAGCGGCGACACTTGTCGGAATGTGTAAGAATCCCTCTTATTTTAATCCCAGGCGCCATAACGAGCGGACACGCGGACGACGTAATACGGTTTTGGAACAAATGCAGAAAGCCGGCTATATAACGCAGGCGGAATGTGACTCGCTGAAGGCTTTGCCGCTCACACTTCATTTTAGCCGTATGGATCATAAGGAAGGGTTGGCTCCTTATTTCCGCGAATATCTGCGCTTATTTTTGACGGCGAAGAAACCTGAGCGTAAAAACTATCGGGGATGGCAGATGCAGCAGTTCAAGGAAGACTCGGTTGCCTGGGAAACGAATCCTGCATACGGTTGGTGTAACAAGAACAAAAAGGCTGATGGAGAATTCTATAATTTGTATACGGATGGTTTAAAAATATATACGACCATTGATTCCCGTATGCAGAAATATGCTGAGGATGCCGTCCGTGAGCATATCGGAGGTTATCTTCAACCTGCATTTTTTAAAGAGAAGAGAGGAAAAAGTTATGCTCCGTTCTCCCGTGATTTACGTCAAGGCGAGGTTGATACGATCTTTATGCATGCTATGCACCAGACAGATCGGTACCGTGCCATGAAGAAGGCGGGAGCGAGTGAGAAAGAGATAAAGGCTGCCTTTAACGAACCGGTCGAGATGCGTGTGTTCAGTTGGGGAGGTGCTATAGACACGACGATGTCTCCGTTGGATTCGATCCGCTATCATAAGAGTTTCCTGCGTACCGGCTTCATGTCGATGGATCCGCGCACCGGTCATGTGAAAGCCTATGTGGGTGGTATCGATTATAATGATTTCCAGTATGATATGGTGAATGGAGGCCGTCGCCAGATCGGTTCCACTATTAAACCTTACCTCTATTCCCTTGCAATGATTGAAGGTATCAGTCCGTGTGACGAGATGTTGCACGTGCAACAACGCCTGACCGATGAGAACGGACGGCTTTGGGAACCCCGTAACTCGAATAAGAAACGGATCGGTGAGATGGTTTCTGTACAGTGGGGATTGCAGAATTCCGACAACTGGGTGACGGCTTGGTTGATGAGCCAATTGTCTCCCTATACGTTTGTTCGTCTGCTGCATTCGTTCGGATTAAAGAACGAAATGGATCCAGTAGTTTCGATTTGTTTGGGGACTCCAGATGTCTCGGTTGGTGAGATGGTAAGCGGTTATACGACTTTTGCCAACAAAGGCATACGAGTCGAACCTTTGTATGTGACCCGAATAGAGGATCCTTACGGCAATACGATTGCGAATTTCAATTCGCAGATGAGTGAAGTATTGACGGAAGATGCTTCTTATAAGATGCTCCACATGTTGAAAAATGTGATAGACGGTGGTACTGGTGGTCGTATTCGTGCCCGTTATGGCATCAAAGCGCCGATGGGAGGAAAGACCGGTACGACGCAGAATAACTCCGACGGTTGGTTTATGGGTTTTACGCCGAGCTTGGTATCCGGTGTCTGGGTCGGCGGTGAAGATCGTTCTATCCATTTCGACCGGATGTCGGAAGGACAGGGAGCTAGTATGGCTCTGCCAATCTATGGACTTTACATGCAGAAAGTTTATGCCGACAAAACGTTGGGCTATTCGCAGGAAGAGGATTTCGACATTCCCGAACAGTATCAGAATCCTTGTAAAATGGCCACCGAAGAGGAACGAAAACAGGCACCGGCAGATGTGGGTGGCATTGATAAGATGTTTGAATAAGAAACAGGCTTGCTTTTAAGTGCAATAAAAAATGCGTGGTTATGGAATTTTCATTTTATGGCCATGCATTTTTTTATTATATCCGTGTGTTTCTTTTTCATGACGGTGGAACCATAATCGGAATTTATTTGTTAGATTTGTATGTGTTAACTTTTCATGATATGGGATATGGAACGGGGAAAAGATAAAACATGGTAGACCGTCCGGTTGAAAGACTTTAACCGGGTAGTTTCCCATTATATTAAAATAATCTAATGAGACGAAAGATATGAATTTCAGAAATAAATATGTGCTGGCTATCGACCAGGGCACGACCTCTTCGAGAGCCATCCTTTTCAGCCATCAGGGCAATATCATCACGCTAGCGCAGAAAACATTCCAGCAGTATTTCCCTAAGCCTGGCTGGGTGGAACATGACCCGAACGAGATTTGGTACACACAATCGTCTGCCATCAAGGAGGCTATGGCTAAAGCGGATGTGACGGATATGCATATTGCCTGTATCGGTATTGCCAACCAGCGTGAAACGACGATAATATGGGACCGGGAGACCGGCTTCCCTGTCTATAACGCCATTGTTTGGCAGGACAGACGTACGGCAGACTATTGCGAAGAATTGAAAACAAAGGGGTATGCCTCTCTGATCCAGCAGAAGACCGGATTGGTGATCGATGCTTATTTTTCTGCTACGAAGATACGTTGGATTCTTGATCATGTGAAGGGTGTCCGGGAACGTGCCGAGCGTGGGGAGCTTTGTTTCGGTACGGTCGATTCCTGGTTGGTTTGGAAACTGACCCGCGGAAACGAATTTATTACGGATATTACGAATGCCTCCCGTACGATGTTGTTCAATATTCATACGCAGGAATGGGATAAGGAACTGCTTGACCTTTTCCAAATTCCGGCATCCATGATGCCGGAAGTGAAAAGTAGTAGCGAAGTGTATTGCGAGACTTCCACCCCGATATTTAAGACCGGTATCCCGGTTTCGGGAATGGCCGGTGATCAGCAAGCCGCCCTGTTCGGACAATTGTGTACGGATATCGGTATGATTAAAACGACTTACGGAACAGGATGCTTTATGATTCTGAATACTGGAAGCAAGCCTGTTTTATCTAAAAATAATTTGTTGACGACTATTGCCTGGAAACTGGACGGGAAAGTGACGTATGCGTTGGAAGGAAGTGTTTTTGTCGGTGGTGCGGTCGTTCAATGGTTGCGTGACGAGTTAGGATTGATACAGAGTGCCGCTATCACGGAGCAGCTGGCCAATTCCGTGCCGGATAACGGAGGTGTCTATTTTGTTCCGGCGCTGACCGGGTTGGGAGCTCCTTACTGGGACCAGTATGCCCGTGGAGTCATCATCGGAATCACGCGCGGAACAAGTACAGCCCATCTGACCCGTGCCGCCTTGGAAGGTATTTGCTATCAGGTCTACGATGTCTTGATGGCTATGGAAAACGATATACATGCCAAGCCGAAAGAGATCCGTGTGGATG
>OOAH01002557.1_pt1 | contig 12233 bp, 14 predicted proteins | sample 1671801 | NCBI WGS metagenome assembly OOAH01 (sample SAMN06348194, study PRJEB24527) | human gut metagenome | biome: human gut; feature: ankylosing spondylitis patient; material: feces | host: Homo sapiens | place: China | collected 2015-10 | reverse complement strand
CAACGGTACCTTCCGCCGCACCCGGCTGAACAGGCCCATGGCGGGCAGCTCCAGAAACGCCGCTACCGCCAGCGCCGAGCCCATCATGCTCTCACTGCCGCCCACCTTGCCCACGATATGGATCATGTAGGTGCAGGTGGCACTGTGACAGGCCATCAGCAGCGCACAGCCCACCAGCAGCCATGTGTAGGCGGGGTAACGCCGCAGCAGCTGTCCCACGGACAGCACCGGGCCGCTTCCTGCGGTGGCCTCCATCGTGGGGGAGGCCCGGAAGCGCCATGTCAGCAGCAGGAGCAGCAGCATTTCCCCGGCAAATACCGGCAGCACCGCCGTGGGGGCGTACCGCTCCACCACCACGCCCAGCACCAGCACCGATGCGGCGTAGCAGGCGGAGCCGAGACCCCGGCTCAGGCCGTAGTTCAGGGCCACGCCATGCTGCTGCAGCTCCATGGCCATGGCACTGTGGAAGGGGGCTGTGGCCGTCAGAGAGATGCCCACCAGCACATACAGGGCCGCCGTCACCGCCATGCTCCCGGCGGAGCACCACAGCCCCACGGCGCACAGCAGCAGAAGTCCCGTCAGGGCCATGGCCAGACGGCGGCTGGTGAAGCGTCGGTTCCGGTCCGCCAGCGACGCCAGCACCGGCTGCACCGCCAAGGGCATCAGCAGCGCCAGCGCAGACACCGTACCGATCTGGCTGTTGCTGAAGCCACGGTACAGAAGCAGCACCGACAAAAAGGCCCATATGGCGGCAAAGCCCGCCCAGTAAAGGCTCTGGATCCCGGCGTAGCACAGGTTCAGCTTTCGCAGCTGTCCGCTCTCCATGAACATCCCTCCCTATGGTTCAAAAGTGTAGTATCAAAAGCAGGCCCTGTCAAGAAGCGATTTTTCTTGACATTTTTTGTCCTGCTATTATACTTAAATGCAATCGATTCCATTGTCCGGGAGGAACACGCCATGTCTGTCATTATCCGGGACGCCTGTATCTCCGATGCGCCCCGTCTGCTGGAAATTTACAGCTACTATGTTCAGCATACCGCCATCAGCTTCGAATGCACCACCCCCACGCAGGAGGAGTTCTGCCGACGGATGCGGCACATCATGAGCCGCTACCCCTATCTGGTGGCGGAGGTGGACGGCACGGTGCAGGGCTACGCCTACGCCGGGGCCTTTGTGGGCCGGGCCGCTTATGACTGGAGCTGTGAGCTGACCATCTATCTGGCCTGCGACGCCCGGAAAATGGGGTTGGGGCGGCAGCTGTATACGGCGCTGGAACAGCGGTTGGCGCAGATGGGGGTGCTGAACCTCTACGCCTGCATCGGCTGGCCGGAGGCGGAGGACGAGTATCTCACCCGCAACAGCGCCCAGTTCCATGAGCATCTGGGCTTCACGCTGGCCGGGACCTTCCGCCGCTGCGGCTATAAGTTCGGCCGCTGGTACGACATGGTCTGGATGGAGAAGCTCCTTGCGCCCCACCGGCCCCAGCAACCGCCCATTATTCCCTATCCGGACCTGCCCCACGGCGAAAACGTGTGAGGGAGAGAAATAAAAAACCTGCGGTACCGTGTACCGCAGGTTTTTGTTGATTTTTTCGGTTTTCCGCAGGAAAAACGGGACAGAGAGCTTACTCCACCGTGACGCTCTTGGCCAGATTCCGGGGCTTGTCGATGTCGCAGCCACGCTCCAGCGCAATGTAGTAGCTCAGCAGCTGCAGCGGCACCACGCCCAGCTGGGGCAGCAGCATCTCCTCGGTGTCGGGAATGGTCATCAGCATGGGGACACGCTTGCCCATCTCCCCGGCATGGCTCTCGGTGGTCAGGGCCAGTACCTGTGCGCCACGGGCCTGCACCTCCACCACATTGCTCATGGCCTTGTCAAACAGCGGGGTATACGTCCCCAGCGCAATGACCAGCGTGCCATCCTCAATGAGGGAAATGGTGCCATGCTTCAGCTCGCCGGAGGCGTAGGCCTCGGAGTGGATATAGCTGATCTCCTTGAGCTTCAGGCTCCCCTCCAGCGACAGGGCGTAGTCCAGATTCCGACCGATGAAGAACACATCCTCCCGGTCGGCGCAGCGCTTGGCGATGTCGTGGATGTGCTCCGCCTGCTCCAGAATACGCTCCATCTGCTCCGGCAGCTTTTCGATGCCTCGAACCATAGCGCTGTACACCGCGTGATCCAGCGTCCCCATGACCTGACTGAAATACAGCCCCAGCAGATTCAGCACCGCCATCTGGGTGCTGTATGCCTTGGTAGTGGCCACGGCGATCTCCGGCCCGGCCCACGTATAGAGTACCGTATGGGACTCCCGTGCGATAGAGGAGCCTACCACGTTAACGATGCTCAGGATGTGGGCGCCCCGGCGCTTGGCCTCCCGCAGGGCCGCCATGGTGTCCAGCGTCTCGCCGGACTGGCTGATGACGATGACCAGATCGCCCTTGCCCACAATGGGGTCGCTGTACCGGAACTCGGAGGCGAGACACACCTCCACGCTGCGCCGCAGCATCCGCTCCAGATTGTACTTGCCCACCATCCCCACGTGGTACGACGATCCGCAGGCCACAATGAAGATCTTGTTGATGTCCCGGATCTGCTGATCCGTCATGTTCAGGTCCCGCAGCACCACCTGACCACCTTGGATGCGGGCGGCAGTGGCCTCCCGGATGGCACGGGGCTGCTCGTGGATCTCCTTGAGCATGAAGTGCTCGTACCCGCCCTTCTCGGCGGCGGCCACGTCCCAGTCCACATGGCGATGTTCCTTCTCGATGGGCCGCATCTGGCTGTCGTATACCCGGATGCCCTTAGCACTGAGAATGGCCAGCTCGCCGTCGTCCAGATAGGCGATGTCCCGTGTGTGGCGGATGATGGCCGTCACGTCGGAGGCGATCATGTTCTCCCCCTCACCGAAGCCCAGCAGCAGCGGCGCATCCTTCCGGGCGCACAGCAGACGGTCCGGGTAGTCGGCGCAGATGATGCCCAGAGCATAGGCCCCGTCCACGGCGTGGAGCATCCGGATCATGGCCTCAAAGATGTCGCCGCAGTCGGCATAATAGTAGTCCAGCAGCTGGGCTACCACCTCCGTATCCGTCTCGGACCGGAAGCCGTAGCCCTTGTGGAGCAGCTGCTCCTTCAGCTCGGCGTAGTTTTCGATAATGCCGTTGTGTACCACGGCGATGCGGCCACTCTGGCTCACATGGGGGTGGGCGTTGATGTCGTTGGGCTCCCCGTGGGTGGCCCAGCGGGTGTGGCCGATGCCCAGATGGCCCGGCAGATCCGCCCCGTCGTGGGTCAGATCGCTGAGCACCTGCAGTCGGCCACGGGACTTCTTCACCCGCAGCTGCCCATCGCCGCACACGGCGATACCCGCCGAGTCGTAGCCCCGGTACTCCAGACGGCGCAGACCGTCCAACAGGATGGGAGCCGCTTCCTGCTGGCCCACATATCCTACAATTCCGCACATATCTTAAAATTCCTCCTGAAATCGCTTGATTCATCGGCCCATGCGGACACGCAGTCCATCCGCATGAGCCACTCCGGTCACAGCCTCTCTGTTTTGCGGTCACCCGCATATTTACCGGCTGCGTCACGCACCCGAAGCGGCACGGGAGAGCTTCCGCCGAAACGCTCGATCCTCTCTCCTCCTCGTTGTCCTGCCGGAGGGCAGGCACTGGCGCTTGTGATGGGATATTCCCATGGCCTCCTTTCTCTGCTGCGTCTTTATAAAAACAGCCCTGGCTGCTTCTATCGTGGATAATTTTCCCTCCTGCGGCAAATACTGCCGGAAAAGGAGGGCGCTTATTCATGGCAACGGCATTTTTCCGCACCGTCATTCTTTATCTCCTGCTGATTGCAGGACTTCGCATCACCGGCAAGCGTCAGATCGGAGAACTGGAGCCCATCGAACTGGTGCTGACCATGCTTCTCAGCGATCTGGCCTCCGTCCCCATGCAGGATTTCGGCATCCCTCTGGTTAACGGCATCGTCCCCATCGTCACGCTGCTGTCGCTGTCCATGCTCCTCAGCTATGGAAGTCTCCGCAGCGTCCGCTTCCGCACGCTTCTGTGCGGGGAGCCGACGCTCATCATCCGCAGCGGCCACATCCTGCAGGATGCCATGCGCCGCAACCGCCTGACGGTGGATGAACTGCTGGAGGCTCTGCGGGGGCAGGGCATCTCCGATCTGCAGGAGGTGAAGTACGCTGTGCTGGAGACCAGCGGTCAGCTGTCCGTCCTGCCACGGGCGGACTGCCAGCCGGTGACGCCACGGCAGCTGTCTCTCCAGCCGGAGGATCCACAGACCCTGCCCACCGTGGTCATCAGCGACGGCCGCCTGCTGCGCCGCAGCATGGAGCGGCTGGGGCTGGACGATGGGTGGCTTCAGGCCCGGCTTCGGGACGCCGGGGTCCGGTCACCCCGTGAGGTGTTCCTACTGTCGGTGGATGAGGCGGGCAGCGTGGTATGCCTGCCCAAGGAGGGGAAGGCATGAGACGTGCGCTGATCCTGCCGACGGTGACGATTCTTCTGCTGCTGGGACTGTGCATCGCCAACGGGCTTTTGCTGCGGCAGCACACGGACCGGTGGTCCGGCATGGCTGCCGAGACCGCCCGATACGCCCGGTCGGAGCGCTGGCCGGAGGCCCGCCGGGAACTGGACGCTCTGGCGGCAGACTGGGACGAAGCCCAGATCTATCTGCATATCGTGGTACACCACAGCACCTTAGGAGAGGTGCAGACGCTGCTGACCCGCTGCCGTACCCTGTGCGATACCGGGGACTCACAGGCTCTGCTGCCGGAGCTGGCAGAGCTGCAATGTCAGCTGGATGCGTTGGATGAGTTGGAGCGCATCAGTGTCCGGAATATCCTGTGATCACTTCTCGCTGAGGAGCTTATTCAGCTCGCTCATGAAGGTGTTGATGTCCTTGAACTGGCGGTACACCGAGGCGAAGCGCACATAGGCCACCTCGTCCACCTTTTTCAGCCGCTCCATTACCAGCTCCCCAATCTCGGCGGAGCTCACCTCCCGCTCCATCTCGTTCTGGAGCACCTGCTCGATCTCGGTGACAATCTCCTCCAGAGTGTTGATGGACACCGGCCGCTTCTCACAGGCCCGGATCAGGCCGCTCATCACCTTGTTGCGGTCAAAGCTCTGGCGGCTGCCGTCCTTCTTGATGACCACCATGGGCAGGCTCTCCACCGTCTCGTAGGTGGTGAAACGCTTCTCGCAGGACAGGCACTCCCGCCTGCGGCGAATGCTGCTGCCCTCGTCGGCGGGCCGTGAATCCACGACCTTACTCTCCCGGAATCCGCAATAGGGACATCTCATATGCTTCCGCCTCCCGTTTTTCGGCGGATAGTCCGCCAGTTTGGGAGTAGTATACCACATTCCTACAAGATATGGTAGCGTAAATGTAAATTTTTTTATGTCTCCCGGTCCTCCAGTGCAAAAATGGCCCACTCCCGGCCCCGGAGGGTTCGGACACTGGCCAGACAGAACAGCCCCGTCAGTGGGAAGGGGCCGTCCTCCCGGAAGGGCAGGGCCAGATACCGCCGCCGCCCGGCCCGGCGGCACAGAGCGCCCTCCGGCAGTGCCAGTCCGGGAAACTCTCCGGCCCATACGGGACGCCAATCCTCCGGGGCGGATACCGGCTCCGCTGCCCCGCCCAGCAGCGCTCCCAGCCCCTCCGTCAGCTGCCGGGAGAATCGCCGCTGGAGGATACCCTGCCCGCCCTCGGCGCAGCCCAGCAGCAGCCGGTTCTGACGGCCCACAGCGTAGAGCCGCCACAGGCCCTCCGTTAGCCGGTATTCTGCCCGGAAGCAGGTGTCTGCTCCCTCCGGCGCCGCCGTCAGGCGGCCTACCTCCTGTGCGCCCCAGCGCAGGGTGGTTCGATTTTCCATGGTGACCTCCTTTCAGTGGAGCATTTTGCATAAGGAACGTGCCTCCGGCGGCCCACTTTTCCCAGCAGCTGGAAAAGTGGGCAAAAGAGCCGCCAGACACCGATGGTTTCTGGACTTCCTTTGCCTTCAAGAGTTTCATTCGATAGGGGACGTAAGGGGAATTGACGCAGCAACAGACCCGCTGCCGCTTTATTGGGGGGTGAAGAGGTTTCCCATTCTACCGTAGGGAGCGGATCGCCACGGTAGAGCAGCAAGCTTCTTCAACCGACCGGGTAGCGGCAGCGTGAGTAGAAGCAGACCAATTCCCTGCTTCGGTAGGATTTAGTCAGGAACTCTTGCCCACAAAAGAGGAAGTCTTGAAACCTTAGGTTTCAAGTGGCGTTCTTTCGTGCCTTTCTTTCGCTACTGAAAGAAAGGCACCCGTCGGAGACACAAAAGAAGAACGCCCCCCGCCAAAGGCAGAACGCCCCCCAAACACACCAGAAGGCCCGTTTCCCTCACAGGAAACGGGCCTTGCAGCAGCTTCTATTCAACTCTTGGTATGGATCTCCTCCCGGCACTTGGGACAGGTAATGACGATGCGTCCCTTCCCACGGGGGACCCGGCATACCGTCCGGCACTTGGGGCAGGCAATGTACTTGTGCTCCCGATCCCGCATCCGGGTCCGGGTCAGGCCGAAGGCATTCTTCACCGGCCAGCACACCTTGCTCATGAACCACGCATTCTCCGCCCGGCGCTTGGCCAGATTCCGGGAGAACATCCGCCACAGCGCCCACAGCACCATGGCCGTAGACAGGGTGGACAGGATCAGATACGGCACCTGATACCCCTTGATGAACAGACACACCACGTCGATGACAATGGCCGTCCAGATGGTGGCCAGTCCCAGCCGATCTCCGCCGTTGCGGCCGTACATGAACCGGGCCATAGCGTTGCCGACCCGTTGGAAGAAACTCATACGCTTGCCTCTTTCCTCTGAAGAGATAACGTCCTCAGAAATTGACGATGCTATTTTAGCCGAAAAGTGAGGAAAGGTAAAGCCCTCTTGTGCAGAATTTACAGATTGGTCATGATTGCCCCGCCTTTCTTCCGCATTTCTCCGGGACAATCCGTTTTCTGCGTTGCAATCAATGACGGAAATTGATATAATGATAGAATATGAGCTATGCACAACGGGGGCCGGCAGAACGCTCCGCCGACCCCCTATCTGAAAAGCGGCAGCCGGACGCTGTGGGTGCGGCGGCGGCGGGGGCGTCCCTCCCGCCCGGCCCTGCGCCGCTTATGGTATCCTATGCCGCAGCGGAGCCAGCGGTTCCGCAGAAAGGACAGTCATCATGATCAAGATCGCCCCCTCCATCCTCTCCGCCGACTTCGCCCATCTGGGCCGTGACATCCAGCGCATCTCCGACGCCGACTATGTCCACGTGGACGTCATGGACGGCCTGTTCGTCCCCAATATCTCCATCGGCATCCCGGTGGTAAAGTGCATCCGCCCGGTGACGGATCTGCCGCTGGACGTCCACCTGATGATCGACCGTCCCGTGCGGTATGTGGAGCAGTTCTGCGATGCAGGCGGTGACCTCATCACCTGCCATGTGGAGGCGGACACGGAGGAGAATATTCACTCCGCTATCGCCAAAATTCACGCCAAGGGCAAGAAGGCCGGTGTGGTGGTAAAGCCCAAAACCCCCGCCTCCGCCGTGCTGCCCTTTATCGACCGGGTGGAGATGATCCTGGTGATGACGGTGGAGCCGGGCTTCGGCGGCCAGAAATTCATGGCGGATCAGCTTCCCAAGGTGGCCGCCATCCGCAAGCTCATCAACGAGCGCAATCCCGCCTGCGAGCTGGAGGTAGACGGCGGCGTGGACCCCGTCACCTGCAAGCTCTGCACCGCCAGTGGCGCCAACGTGCTGGTGGCCGGCTCCTCCGTCTATAAGGCAGAGGACATCCCCGCCCGCATCCGGGAGCTTCGTGGCTGATCCTCTGCATTTACGCAATATCTTCACTGAAAAGGACATTATATTATGGAATATTTCCCTGCGCCCCTTGAAAAACTGGTGGAGCAGTTCGCCCGTCTGCCGGGCATCGGCTCCAAGTCCGCCCAGCGTCTGGCCTTCCATGTGCTGAATCTGCCCATGGAGCAGGCGCAGGAATTTGCCAACGCCATCGTGGAGGCCAAGCAGAAGGTGACCCTCTGTCCCATCTGCCGCAACCTCACCGCCGGCGGTCCCTGCCCCATCTGTGCCAACCCCAAGCGGGACGAAAGTCTGCTGTGCGTGGTGGCGGATCCACGGGATGTCATCGCCATGGAGCGGGCCAGAGAGTTCCATGGCCGCTACCACGTCCTCCATGGCGTTCTGTCCCCCATGAACCATGTGGGCCCCGACGATCTCCAGATCAAGCCGCTGGTGGACCGGGTGGCGCAGGGCGGCATCCGGGAGGTCATCATGGCCACCAACCCTGACACCGAGGGCGAGACCACGGCCCTGTATCTGGCCCGGCTGCTGAAGCCCTTCGGCGTGAAGGTCACCCGTCTGGCCTACGGCATCCCCGTGGGCGGACATCTGGAGTTTGCCGACGACGCCACTCTCACCCGTGCGCTGGAAGGGCGGCAGGAGCTATGAAACGACTGCTCTGCCTTCTGCTGGCCCTATGCATGGTGCTGTCCCTCACCGCCTGCGGCGGAGAGCAGCCGGAGTCCGTCCAGCTTTTCGCCATGGACACGGTGATGGACCTCACCGCCTACGGTGAAAACGCAGCAGCCGCCCTGACGGATGCCAGCCGGGAGATCAACCGTCTGGAGCGACTCCTGTCCCGCACCATCGACACCAGCGAGATTTCTCAGATCAACGCCGGCGGCGCCGTTACCGTCTCCGAGGAAACGGCCTCCCTGCTGGCTCAGGCCCAGACCTATACCGCCGCCACCGACGGCGCCTTCGATATCACCATCGCCCCGCTGGTCTCCCTATGGGGCATCACCACCGACAGCCCCTACGTCCCCACCCAGCAGGAGATCGATGCCCTGCTGCCGCTGGTGGGGCCGGAGCATCTGCACCTGTCAGGAGACACCGCCACACTGGACGACGGCTGCGCCATCGACCTGGGCGGCATCGCCAAGGGCTACGCCTCCGACCGGGTGGCTGCCATCTTCGCCCGGCACGGCATTACCTCCGGCACCATCAGCCTCGGCGGCAATGTCTACGTCTGCGGCTCCAAGCCCAACGGACAGCCGTGGGTGGTGGCCATTCAGGACCCCCGCTCCGACGGCTACGCCGTCACCGTGGCCCTGACGGACTCCTTCGCCGTCACCTCCGGCGGCTATCAGCGCTACTACACCGCCCCGGACGGCACGGTCTACCAGCACATTCTGGACCCCAAGACCGGCTATCCCGTGGAGAGTGACCTGCTGTCCGTCTCCATCCTCTGTGACAACGGCACCATGGCCGACGCCTATTCCACTGCCCTTTATGTGATGGGCAGTGCCGGGGCGCAGGCCTTCTGGCGCACCCACGGCGGTTTCGAGATGATCCTGATCACCACCGCCGGACAGGTGCTGTACACCCCCGGTCTTTCCGAAAAAATCACTCCCACGGAGGGCAGCGGCTATGAATACGTATCCATTCTCCCCTAAGCTCCGCCCCACCCTCTGGGACGGTGCAGTGGCAGCGCTGGTGGCCACTCTGGCCATCGTGACGGCTCTGTGCTTCTACGGCCGCCGCACCGGCGCACCTCAGGCCGTCACCATCACCCACCGGGGCGCCTTGATCCAGACCATCCGCCTCACCGGCCTGACGGGAACAAAAACCGTCACCATCGACGGCGACTACCATCTGGAAATTCAGGTGGACAGCGGCGGCGTCTGCGTTGTCCACAGCGACTGTCCGGGGCAGGACTGCGTTCACACCGGCCGCATCACCCGTTCCGGCCAGAGCATCGTCTGCCTGCCGGAGCAGGTGGTCATCCAGCTCACCGGCGGCACGTCGGATGCCGACGTGGTGCTGGGATAGGGGGGGCGCATGAAACATATCTCCACCCGACAGCTGGCTCTGTGCGCCGTGTTGACGGCGCTGGCACTGGGGCTCAGCACGCTGGAAAACCTCTTTCCCGTGACGCTGCTGATCCCCCTGCCCGGCGTGAAGCTGGGCCTTGCCAACATCGTCACCGTGTTCGCCCTGTATCAGCTGGGCGCTCTCCCGGCGCTGGCCATTCTCACGGCCCGGTGCCTGCTGGGCGGTCTCTTCGCCGGGAACGCCTCCGCCATGCTCTTTTCCCTGCTGGGGGGCCTCACCGCCATGCTGGTGATGATCCTCCTGCGCCGCTTGAGATGCCTGTCCATCTACGGTGTCTCCATCGGCGGCGCCGCCGGCCATAATCTGGGCCAGATGGCGGCTGCCCTCATCACGCTGGGCAACACCGCCGTACTGGGCTACCTTCCCTTCCTGCTGGGCATCTCCCTGCTGACGGGAGCCCTCACGGGCTTCGTCTCCTCTCTGCTGTTCCGGGCCATGGCCCATATCAAACTCTCGACAAAGGAGTAATCGACAATGGATAAAAAAGACGAGATCATCCTCCAGCAGCTGGAGGTCATCCGCACCATGACGGAGCGCAACCTCCGCAGCATGGGCGACGATTTTTGGGGCACTCCCTTCGAGGGTGTCCTGTCCCCCAAGTCCCCCTCCGCCCCGCCCTCCGGCGGGAAGCCTGTAGGCAGCGCCGACGGCAAAATGCCCGCCCAGCCGTCCGATGGCAAGACCGCCGGCGGTCAGCCTGCCGCCAAGGCTGAGAAAACGGAGGTGGTGGAGCCCCTGCCCAAGGAGGACATGAAGGACCTGCAGGCGGAGCTGGACAGCTACATCGGCCTTGCCACCGTCAAGGAGGAGGTCCGCAACCTCATCAACATGGCCTCCGTCTACAAGCTTCGCCGCCAGCACGACCTGCCCACCACGGATATGTCCCTGCACATGGTGTTCACCGGCAACCCCGGCACCGGCAAGACCATGATGGCCCGGATGATGGCCCGTATCTACCGGAGTCTGGACATCCTCTCCAAGGGCCAGCTGGTAGAGGTGGACCGCAGCGGTCTGGTGGCCGGGTACGTGGGCCAAACCGCCATCAAGACCCAAAAGGTCATCCAGAAGGCGATCGGCGGCGTGCTGTTCATCGATGAGGCCTATGCCCTCAACGGCAAGAGCGAGAACGACTTCGGTCAGGAGGCCATCGACACCATCCTCAAGGCCATGGAGGATCACCGGGACGATCTGGTGGTCATCGTAGCGGGCTACACCGATCTGATGGATCGGTTCATCCACTCCAATCCCGGACTGGAATCCCGCTTCAACCGTTTCCTGCTCTTCGAGGACTACACCCCCGATGAGATGCTGGATATCTTCAAGATGCAGTGCAAAAAGGGCTGCTATCAGCTCGCCGAGGGGACGGAGGAGCTCGTGCGCGACTATATCAACGAGGAAAACGGCGACCCGGAGACGTTCGGCAACGCCCGCGGCGTGCGCAACTGCTTCGAGCACATTCTTGTCGCGCAGAACAACCGTCTCGCGGCAATGGAGAGCGTCACGAAGGACGATCTCATGACGATTATCCCGGACGACGTGCTGTACGCGCGGGGAAAACTGGACTGATGCATAAAGCAGTCCCCGGATTTTTGGAGGAAAGGACAAAACCATGACGGTCAACGACTACCAGCGGCAGGCGATGCGCACGCTCAACCCGGCGCTCGGGAAGAAGGATGTGCTCATCAACAGCGTGATGGGCCTGTGCGGCGAAGCGGGCGAGGCCATCGATATCGTGAAGAAATGGCTCGCGCAGGGGCATGAGCTCGACCGGGCGCACCTCGTGCGCGAGCTGGGCGACGTGGCGTGGTACCTCGCCGAGGCGGCGACGGCGCTGGACGTGCCGCTCGAGGACGTGCTGCAGGCAAACCTCGACAAGCTCCAAAAGCGCTTCCCAGAGGGCTTCAACGCGTCGGCGTCCGTCCACCGGAACGAACAGGATCAATAAAAAGGCTTCCGTATATCCATTATTACAACGCCAGACGAGGATGCAATTTGCACATGTGCGATAATTTGATGGTAATCCATGAAATATATGCTGTATAAAAAGTTCTGGGCTTGTACTCGTCAAGCCGAACGCGTCATATTATATGAAGTGGTATAAAATTATGAGGGTGGTGAATCTTTTGTTTTGCCCTATGTGGGAAACAATCCGAACAAGCGACGAAATCTTGCGGTTCATGGAAAAAATGTGCTATTTTCACGATAGCTGTATCAAAGAAATGCACTATATAAGCGGTGCATATGTTGGCGAAGGTTTTGCGATGTATCCG
>OOAH01002553.1_pt1 | contig 12252 bp, 7 predicted proteins | sample 1671801 | NCBI WGS metagenome assembly OOAH01 (sample SAMN06348194, study PRJEB24527) | human gut metagenome | biome: human gut; feature: ankylosing spondylitis patient; material: feces | host: Homo sapiens | place: China | collected 2015-10 | reverse complement strand
ACCTCCGACCTTCGGGTTATGAGCCCGACGAGCTACCGAGCTGCTCCACCCCGCGATCCGTATTTCAACTCGCTATCGTTTAGCGAGAATGTGGATATTAAAGATCTTTTTTCTTCATGTCAAGTGCTCAATCGAGAAATTTTCTGACTCGGCACTGGACAAAGCGCAAATTCTCTTCAATATCAACTGGTTAACTCATTTTGCGTTTTTCCCTCCTTGATTGCACCCACGCTTCCCGATCGGTTTCAACCGAAGCCAGTCTGCGCTCTATCTATATATGCAGCATTGATCGCCTTCCCGGCTCAAGGTAAACTTACGCATCACATAGCGGCGGCTGTTTCGCCCATAACAGCGGCGCCGTGCGTTTTTGCGTCCGACAAAATCGCGCATCGCCGTCTCCCACTACAAAGGCAAACTTTCAGACAGGCAATCATGCTCTACAAACTCGCCAAAAGCATTCTTTTTCAGATGCAGCCCGAAACGGCTCACCATGTCATCATGGCCAATCTTGACTGGATCACGACGCTCGGCCTGCATAAATTGCTCACCCACACGCCGCCTGAAGATCCCGTTGAAGTGATGGGCATCCGCTTTCCCAACACGATCGGCCTTGCCGCAGGCATGGACAAAGACGGCGAGCGCGTGAGCGCGTTCGGCGCGCTGGGGTTCGGTCACGTCGAAATCGGCACGATCACGCCTGTGGCACAGCCCGGCAACCCCAAGCCTCGCTGCTTCCGCGTGATTCCCGCCGAAGGCATCGTCAACCGCATGGGCTTCAACAATGTCGGCTGCGAACAGGTTCTGCGCAATCTGAAGAGCGCCGACGCCTTCCATCTGCGCGGCGGCGTACTGGGCATCAACATCGGCAAAAATGCCGTAACGCCCATTGAAAACGCCGTCAACGACTTCCGCATCTGCCTTGCTAAGTCCTACGACCGCGCCGACTATATCGCGGTGAACATTTCAAGCCCCAACACCAAGAACCTTCGCTCGCTGCAGGCCGAAGCACCGCTGCGCGAACTGCTCGGCACTTTGCGCGACGAACGCAACCGCATCATCGAAACCGAGGGAGCACCCTACAAGCCCATCGCCGTCAAGCTTGCCCCCGACCTTGAAAACGACGCCATTCTGCGCGCTGTCGACATCATCGTCGAGTACGACATGGACGCCGTGATCGCCACCAACACCACGATCGATCACTCTTCCGTGCAGGGTCTGCCGCACTGGAATGAAACGGGCGGACTCTCGGGCCGTCCGCTGATGGCTCGCTCCACCGAATGCCTCAAGATGATCACCGAGCACCTGAAGGGCCGCCTGCCCGTCATCGCTTCGGGCGGCGTCATGTCGGGAGAAGACGCTGTCGTGAAGATGCAGGCGGGCGCAAGCCTCGTGCAGCTTTATTCCGGTTTCGTCTACAAGGGACCGGAGCTCGTCACCGAATGCGTCGAAGCCATTGCCCGCTGGCGTAAACAGCAGCAGGCTTAAAGCGCTTCTTGACAACGCCTACCAAGGCCGTCTCCTTTCCGGAGGCGGCTTTTTTGCATTCGAATTTCATCGCGTGAAATCACGCCGAAAGCAAAAACAGCATTTAATCAAAATCAAATTCTTCTCAAAAGCCCTGCCGGAATCATGTTTTCGGAAGAAGACAGGCTGCTTTTTTTGCGCTATCGTTTCGCACTCAACTAGGCGCGGGTTTTCGCACCAGATGGAATTTCGAGTGCGCCTCGGCCGTCGCTTCCCCAAATCAAACCTGAAACACCATGCAAGACCTCACACCGATACGTCCTGCTTTCTGGAATGTTCCGCTCTGGGCGGAAATCGGCATCTACATCATCGGCCTGGCGGCTGTGGCACTGTGCATCGTCGGCATCGTGCGCGCCGTGCGTTTGCGCCGCGGACAAACAAAGCCCGAACCGCTCGACAACCCCAAAGGCCGCCTTGCCGCTGCACTCCTGGAAGTGTTCTGGCAAAAGCGCATCCGCGATACAGCAAGCGGCAAAAACCACTTCCTGCTTTTCTGGGGGTTTGTTTTTCTGTTTTTCGGCACCGCCATTGCCACAATCGATTGGGACATTGCCTGGCTCGTCTTCGGCAAGCGCATCCTGACGGGCAACGTCTATCTTGTCTACAAATTCGTTCTCGATTTGGCCGGTCTCATCGCCTTGGCCGCGCTTTGCTTCAGCTTCTGGCGGCGCTTTATCGCTCACGACCCGAAGGTGGAGGCAAACTGGCGCTTTGCCATGGTTCTCGGAAGCCTCTTCTTCATTATTCTGACGGGCTTTATTCTCGAAGCGCTGCGCCTGGCGGTTCAGCAGCCGCAGTGGGCTTCGGTTAGCTTCGTGGGCAACACGATTGCGCAGCTTTTTGTCGGCATCGATCCGGCTCAGCTCAAGATCTATCACACCTTTACCTGGGTCATTCACGGACTCGCGGCTCTGGGCTTTGTTGCTGCCGTTCCGCTCACCTATTACGCACATCTCTTCAAGACCCCCACATCAATCTACGGCCGCAAACCCGAACCCCGTGGCGCGCTCGCCAAAATCGAAGACATCGAAGAGCAGGAGCGTTTCGGTGTTTCCGAATTCGAGCAATTCGGTCGAATCGACCGCATTCGCTTCGACGGCTGCACCGAGTGCGGACGCTGTACCTCGGTGTGCCCAGCCGCCGCTTCGGGCGCTCCGCTCGACCCCAAGGCACTCATCCTCTCGCTTAAGGCCCGAATGGCGGGCAACAACGCCGACAAGCCACTCATCGACGGCATCGTCGGCAAAGATGCGCTTTGGAGCTGCACGACGTGCGGCGCCTGCGTCAAAGTTTGCCCCGCTCAGATCCCCACACCCGATATCATCGTGCAGATGCGTCGACATCTTGCGCTCGAAGAAGGTGACTTTCCCGACGGTCTGGCGCAGGCGCTCGAAAACACCTCGGGCGTCGGCAACCCCTGGGGCATGGATCCGGGCAGCCGCCTCAACTGGGCCAAGGGACTTGACGTTGAAGTCGCCAAGCCCGGCGTCGACTACGACGTGCTCTACTGGGTGGGCTGCTCGGCAAGCTACGATAAGCGCGCTCAGAAGATCGCCCGCGCCATGGTGGAAATCTTCCGTGCCGCAGGCGTCAAGTTTGCGGTTATGGCCGAAGAGCGCTGTCACGGCGAATTTGGCCGGCGAGCGGGCGAAGAGTATCTCTTCCAAACGGCCGCGGCCGAAAACATCGAGTCGCTCTCGAAATACAGCTTCAAGGAAATCGTCGCCGCTTGTCCGCACTGCTTCAATACGCTCAAAAACGAGTATCCACAGTTTGAAGGCGGCCGCTTTACCGTTGTCAGCCACGTGCAGTTCATCGCACGGCTTCTTGAAGAAAAACGCATTACGCCCAAACTGGCTCAAGCAGGCAGCGTCACCTTCCACGACGCCTGCTATCTGGCCCGTCACAACGGCATCGGCCGCGATCCGCGTACGATTCTCAATGCAATCGGCGTGCCGCTCGTCGAACCCGAAAAGCGCGGCTGCAACGCCTTGTGCTGCGGTGCGGGCGGCGCGCAGATCTTCATGGACAAACCTTCTCGAATCAACATCATGCGCTTGGAGCAGCTCAACGCTACCGGAACCGACGAAATCGCCGTCAGCTGCCCGCACTGCCTCACGATGCTCACGAGCGCTCAGGCGCAGACCTGCGGACGCAACGAAACACCCAAGCCCGTACGCGACATCGCCGAAATTGTTGCGCAAGCCATTGCAACGCCTTGCACCGAGTCGAAACAGGAGTAACACGCCATGCCCGTCAAAACGGAAAACGCCGAATTTCTTCAGATCACCGGCAAGGACAAAGACAAGATCAAGCAGGTGCAGGTACTCGAGCGCACCCGTCATATTCTGCGCACGCTCGCCGAGAGCGCGTCTCCGATGAGCCTGCATGAAATTTCGCAAGTCACCGAAATTCACATGTCGACCGTACACCGTCTGCTGTGGAATCTCGCTTTGGACGGTTTTGTAGACCGCATGAGCAACGGCCGCTGGCGTCTGGGGCTGACATTTCTGGAGTACGGCAGCCTTGTGCGCGACCGTCTCGATATCCGAGAAAAAGCGATCGGCATCATGCAGCTGCTCTTTGAGCGCACCGGTCAGACGATCAATCTCGCCATCCGCCGCAACGATTCAATCATGTACATCGAGCACGTGTACGCCCCGGGCACTGGCGTGCGTCTTGCCCGTCGAATCGGCGCCATGGCGCCTTTGCACTGCACAAGCGGCGGCAAGCTCTTTTTAAGCGACATGACGCCGGAAGAAGTGAGCGCATACATCAGCCGCACGGGCCTGGCTCCGCGCACGCCGCACTCGATCAGCACGCCCGAAAAGCTCATCACGGAAATCAACCGCGTCAAGGAGCTCGGCTGGGCCGACGACAAGGAAGAGCTCGAAACGGGCATTCGCTGCATCGGAGCTCCCATCCGCGACAAAACCGGCCGCGTAGCCGCCACCGTCACAATCGCTTCGAGCATCGAAATGCGTCACAAACCCGACTGGGTCGGCCATCTGCTGAGCGCCGTCAACGCCGTCTCGGCCTCTCTGGGCTGGCTCTCTCCGGACAGGCGCCGCTAAAAAGACAAACGGACGAGTCGCCGCAAAGCGCTTCGTCCGTTTTCAGTCCAGAACGAGAGTTTCCGTGAGCCGGAAACTCTCTTTTTTTACTTCTCAGAGCACGCCGCGCTCTTTGGCGGCATCTAGCGCCACCTTCACGACGCGACGGGCCAGAGCCGAAGTCGGGTCGATGATGAAGACTTCCTTGCCGGCAATCGTGGCGTAGCCTTCATTGAGAATGAGCGGCAGCTCCGTGCAGCCCAGGATGAGCACGTTGCAGTCGTAAGTCTTTACGAGATATTCGGCAGCGCTGCAGAGATCGTCGTGGCAGACACCCGTCGTAAAACCGGCCTTGGCGCCCTGCGGGCCGTAAATGGCGGCCATCACGCGCTTTTGATGCTCGTCGTCGGGCGTTACCATCTTGAGCCCCATGGCTTGAGCCTTATCGCCGTAAAGGCCCGAACGAACCGTACCGGTCGTTGCCATCAGACCGATCACCGCCTTGTCGCCGAACTTCTCCTTAATCTCCTCCATCGTCACCTGCTGCATGTTGATGAAGGGGATGCCGATGCAAGGCTCGATGAGCGCAACAAAGGCGTGCGCCGTATTGCAGGGCACGATGATACAGTCGCAGCCGTCGGCCTCAAGCCGCTTGGCGCAGTTGTACATGGCAAGCGTCGGATTGTCGCCTCCTTCGAGCAGGCACTTCGTACGGTCCGGAATCTGCGGATTCTGTTCAACCACGAGCTTGAAGTGCTCCTGATCGTTTTTCGCGGGCGTTGCCTTGACGATCTTGTCGTAAAGGTCGACCGTGGCGGCGGGCCCCAAGCCGCCGATCATGCCCACCTTAAAGGGCTTGGGCTGACGCTTCGTGTCGCTTGCCAGAATCCGTGCGGCATAAGCTTCGGCCGTCAGGCGTTCCCCCGCGTCATCGCAGGGATCGATCAGACGCACCGTAAATTCGGTCTGCAGTTCCTTAAAAAACCGATGAGGACAGCCGCAGGCAAAGCCGATCACATCGGCTCCCGCCGCCTGCAGACGGGCTACGGCATCGAAATTGTTGATCTTGCGCACAGCCTCCTGCGCTGCTTCGCTTGCGCCTTGCGGAGCTTCCGCGAATTCACCTTCGTCGACAAGCACCGTCACGGACGAATCTGCGGCCAGGATCGCCGCCTTGATTTCAAGCGCCATTGCACAGTGATGACCGGCAACCAAACCGATGGTCTTCATTCGTTTCTCTCCTTAATCATGTTCTCAAAGCCGAGCCGGCACGAGAGCAGAGCTTGCATGCCGCATAACCGCTTCTCTTAAGCAAAGGATACCGCGCTCGAAGGACTCCGTGTGCTAACGGAAATTCAGAGACGGCGCATGGCCTCCCACTGTTTGGTCAAGCGCTTGACGCTAACAGGCATCGGGGTACGCAATTCCTGCGCAAAAAGCGAAACGCGCAGTTCTTCGAGCATCCAGCGAAACGCTTCGAGCCGTTCGTCGACGCTGCCCTTGCGAGCGGCCAGTTCACGATGGAAGGCCGCGGACAGCTTTCCGATTTCGGCCATGTGGCCGGCATCGCGCTGCGGATCGTTTCTGAGCCGCTCCAAGCGCACGTTGATTGCCTTGACATAGCGCGGATAGTGCTTCAGACGCTCAAACGGAACGGTGAGCAGGAAATGCGGCACAAAAAGCGCTCGCAGTTGAGCTTCGATATCCTTGACCGCCTCGGGAAAAGCCCGGGCCGACTGCAGACGTTTGTTGAGCCCCGAAAGTTCGCCAGCGACTGTTTCTATCAGGCGCAAATATTCGCCGCCGATCAAGGTCAGGCGCGAGCGCGCCTCGTCTTTTTTCTGCTGAAACTGCATCTCGTTGATCGGCCACTCGCCCTGCATGGCGGCGGTTTCCACTGCCGCAGCCGTCAATTCGTCGCGCAGCGCCTCAAAGCTCTCGAAACTCTTGGCGATCGGGGCAATGACCGAGCATTGCATCTGAACGCGCTGCAGCCCCCCGAGATTGCGCTCGAGATAGCGAACCTGCTCGCGCAGCTGCAGCACGAAAAGTCTTCTTAGGCCGGCCCGATGCGCCCGCTTGGCCTCTTCGAGGTCGTCGAAAACCTCCAGAGCACAAGACGAACCCTTATCGACGAGCGCCGGGTGCCCGATCAGTGTCAGTCCGCCGCGTCGGATCTCCATGAGCTCCTGCAGTTCTCCGAAGTTCCAGTTTGTGATGTTGTCGGCCAAATCGGAGGACACCGAAGCATCGGCCTGCGCCACGCTCCTGAACGTTTCCTGCGCCTGAGCGCCGAATTCGGCTCGCAGTTCGGCAAGATTGCGTCCCATGCCGATCTGCCGGCCGTGCTCGTCGAGCACTTTGAAGTTCATGAATAGGTGCGGCTGCAGCATCTCGAGCTTGAAGTCGGTGCGTTCACAGGCCGTTCCGGTCTGCTCGCGAGTGTCGGCAATGAGCGCATCCACGAGCGTCTTCGTCATCACCTGCACTCCGCCCGTACGCTCGAAAAAGCCCTCGGCGTACTTGTCGATCGGCACGCAATGCCGGCGAATTCGCTGCGGCAGCGACTTAATGAGCGCGCGCACCTTTTCCTTGAGCATGCCGGGCACAAGCCACTCACAGCGCACCGCATCGATTTGGTTGAGCGCAAAAATCGGCACGGCGAGCGTCACGCCGTCTCTCGGAGACCCCGGCTCGAAATGGTAGGTAAGCGCCATTTCGATCCCTGCGGCCCGATAAATTTTGGGGTACCACTCGGCGGTGACGCCGCTTGCATCGTGGCGCATCAGGTCGTCGCGGGACATGAAAAGCACTTTCGGATTTTCTTTTTCCGCAATGCGGCGCCATTTCTCAAATGTAGAACCGCCGACGACCGACGCGTCGAGAATCTTGTCGTAGAAAGCGTAGATCGTTTCGTCGTCGACGAGCACATCGGGACGCCGTGTCTTATTTTCGATTTCTTCGATTTCGCGCACGAGACGCCGATTGTGCGCAAAAAAAGGCGCCCGCGTGTCGTACTGGCCTTCGACCAACGCCTGACGAATAAAAATATCGCGGGCTACGGCCGGATCGTGCGGCGCAAACTGCACGCGTCGATCGGTGTAAACGGGTAGCCCATAGAGTGTTCCGCGCTCAAGCGCCACCACTTCGGCCCGCGTTTTTTCCCAATGCGGTTCACTCCAGCTCTTTTTGATGAGATGCGCAGCGGCACGCTCAACCCATTCGGGCTCGATGTCGGCCACACAGCGGGCAAAGAGGCGGCTCGTTTCCACAAGCTCGGCAGCCATGATCCATTTGCCCGCCTTTTTTGCAAGGGCCGAACCAGGCCAAACCCAGAACCGAATGCCGCGAGCGCCCAAGTAAGGCGCCGCACGCAGATCGGCCGAGAGGTCGCGCATGCCCAAATTGCCGAGGAGCCCTGTCAGAAGCGACGCATGCAGGCTTTCATAATCGGCAGGCGCCTCTGTCATTTTCCAGCCGATTTCCTCGGTCAATTCCTTCAACTGTCGCCACACATCCCGCCACTCGCGCATGCGGCGCGGCGAAATGAAGCTGCGATGCAGTTTCTCGGTAAGCTCTCGGTTGCTTGTCTTGTTGGCGCGTTCCTCCTCAAACCAATTCCAGATGTTGAGGTAGCTCAAAAAGTCGCTCGACTCGTCGGCAAAGCGCTTGTGAGCCTGATCGGCCTGCTGCTGAGCGGGCAGCGGCCGCTCGCGGGGATCCTGCACGGCAAGCCCCGACACAATCACCAACGCTTCCTTGAGCGCTCCACGCTTTGATGCCTCCAGCAGCATGCGTGAGAGCTTCGGATCGACAGGAAGGCGCGCAAGCGTCCGTCCTACATCGGTCAGTTCGCCGTTTTTCTCGATTGCGTGCAGCTCCGACAAAATCGCATACCCGTCGGCAATGGCCTTGGGCGGAGGCGGCTGCACGAAATCGAACTCACGCACGTCGCCGAGCTTCAACGCCTTCATGCGAAGAATCACGGCCGCCAAATTGGAGCGCACGATTTCCGGATCGGTATAGTCGGGCCTTCTTGCCCAGTCGTTTTCGTCGTAAAGGCGAATGCAGATGCCGTCGGCAACGCGCCCGCAGCGGCCCGCTCGCTGATTGGCCGAAGCCTTGCTCACGGGTTCGATCAAAAGCTGCTCGACTTTGTTGCGGTAGCTGTAGCGCTTGACGCGTGCAAGCCCCGTATCGACCACATATCGAATGCCCGGCACCGTGATGGACGTTTCGGCCACATTGGTGGCCAACACGATGCGCCGCAGGCCGCCGCTTTTGAAGACGCGCCCCTGCTCCTGCGCCGAAAGCCGCGCATACAAGGGAAGAATCTCAACCATGCCGGGGCGGTTGCGGGCGCGCAGCACCTCGGCGGCTTCCCGTATTTCCCGCTCGCCGGGCAGAAACACCAAAATGTCGCCGCGTCCTGCGATCTGCAGTTCGTCGCAGGCGTCGGCCACCGCGTCCATCAGCGTCTTGTCGTCGGTTTCGTCCGTGTCGTCGACAGGACGCCAGCGAATCTGCACGGGATAGGTACGCCCGGAAATCGTAAACACCGGCGCGGGCTTGCCGTCGATTTCAAAATGCTTGGCAAAACGTTCGGCATCAATTGTAGCCGACGTGATGATCACCTTGAGGTCTTTGCGCTTTTGCAAAACGCGCTTAAGATAGCCGAGCAGAAAGTCGATGTTAATCGAGCGTTCGTGCGCTTCGTCGATGATGATCGTGTCGTAGCGCTTCAAAAGCGGATCGGTCTGCGTTTCGGCCAGCAGAATGCCGTCGGTCATGAGCTTGATCGCTGCGCCCGGCATCGTCTTGTCGGTAAAGCGCACTTTGTAGCCCACGATTTCACCCACTTCACTTTCAAGTTCGGCGGCAATGCGCTTGGCAATCGAACTTGCGGCGATGCGGCGAGGCTGCGTGTGGCCGATGAGACCCTTGACGCCGCGGCCCGCAAGGAGACAGATCTTGGGAAGCTGCGTCGTCTTGCCCGACCCGGTTTCGCCGCACACGACAATCACGGGGTTGTTGCGCACGGCTTCGATCAATTCTTCGGCATGCTCGCTCACCGGCAGCCCTTGAACGAGCGTCACCGGGCGCGTAATCGGATTGGGCGGCACAAAGGCGAAGCGATGCTGCTGCGCCACGGGCATGAGTTCCCGACGGCCGGCATTCGGGTCGGCCGCTTCCTTGGGCGTAGCTGCACGAACGGAACGAGTTCGAACCGTACGAGACGGTGCGGCTCGTACGGACTTTTGCGGCAAGCGCTCGAAAGCAGACTTGCCGGCCTCTGTCGGTTGCTTTTGCGCCTTAGGGGATCTGCGCGAAACTGCCGTATTCTCGTCCGAGCGCAAGACCTTGCGCGGTGCGGGAGCTGTTCGGTGTTCAGGCTGTGCCTTTTGCGGGGTTTCGGGCTTTATCTGCAGCTTTGTTCGCGGTGTCGGCTTGGGTTCTTCGTTTTTTTTGCTTTGTTCAGCCTTCAGGCTTTCTTCAAAGGCTTTTTTGACGGAAGCGTCCGCATAGCGTAGCGCCGCTGCCGACGGCTTCTTGCCGTTGGCGGCCGGAACATATGCTTTCGTTTGAATTTGGCCTTTTTCAACGAGGCTTTTGAGAGCACCGAAAGGATTGTCGTTCTGACTCATGGAAAAAAAATCGGATCGGCAAGCTTGAAAAGCCTGCCCTGCTGTATCTTGACGGCTACGAAGTCTACCGAAATCGCAAAAATTCCTTTGGCAAAGCCGTCTGCTCGCAGGCGTCTTTTTTCCGCAGAGCAAACACCGTCGAAAGCACGCGAAATCCGTAGAATTAGCGCACCTTTTGCAGCGAGCCTTCCGCTCGCTTTTGCCGGCAAACCGGATAACTGTCATGTCTGAAACATACGAAACGATCCTTGCAAGCGAACCGAGCCCGGACGAACGCTTGAAGTGGGTATCCTGGCTCAGAAGCGCCGCACCCTATGTGCATCTGCACCGCGGACGAACGTTCGTCATCAGCTTTGCGGGCGACGTGGTTGCCGACAAAACGTTATTGAACCACCTCGTAATGGACGTGAGCCTCATCGCTAGCATGGGCGTGCGCATCGTGCTTGTGCACGGGTCTCGCCCGCAGGTCGAAGAACTCATGCAGCTGCGGCAGCTCGAGGGACGTTTTTACAAGGGCGTGCGCATCACAGGCCCACAGGAGCTCGAATGCGTCAAGGAAGCCTGCGGTGAAACGCGCTTTGACATCGAAGCGGCGTTCTCGCAAGGGCTCCCCAATACACCGATGCAGAATTCGCGCATCAAGGTTGTCTCGGGCAATTTCGTCACGGCACGCCCCATGGGCGTGATCGACGGCGTGGACTATCTGCACACGGGCGTCGTACGCAAGGTCGATTCCGAGAGTATTCGGGATTTGCTCTCGCGCGGCAACATCGTGTTGGTGAGCCCGACGGGATTTTCTCCCACGGGCGAAGCCTTTAATCTCACGACGGAAGACGTTGCCACCGCGATTGCCGTCGCCGTTCATGCCGATAAGCTGATCTTGTCGGTCGGCGTCGACGGCGTGCGCATCGACAATGAACGGCAGCAGGATCTGACCGCTCAGCAGGCGGCCGAACTCGTGCAGCAGAAAAAGGTCGACGACGAAGACGTCTACAACCTCGGCTTTGCCCTGAGAGCGCTCAAAGGAGGCGTCGAGCGCGTACACATTATTCCGTACGCCCTGGACGGCGGACTGCTGACCGAACTCTTCACCCACGACGGCGTCGGCACCATGATCGCCAACGAAGACATGGAATCGATTCGCGAAGCCACGATCGACGATGTCGGCGCCATCGTTAAGCTTCTCGAGCCCTTTGAAGCCGAAGGCATTCTCGTGAAGCGTCCCCGCGAAAAAATCGAGCGAGAAATCAATCACTTCACCGTTCTCGAGCACGACGGCTTCATATACGGGTCCGCCGCGCTGTATCCTTACCCCGAAGCGGAGGTCGGAGAAATGGCCGCCGTGGCCGTACATCCGGATTATCAAGGAGCCGGAGACGGAGACAGATTGCTGCGCCGCATCGAGCAGAGAGCTCGGGCAATCGGTTTAAAGCGCATTTTCGTGCTCACGACCCGCACAGCGCACTGGTTCATCAAACGCGGGTTTGAGGAAGCGAGTGTCGAAAACCTTCCGGTTGAAAAGCAGCGGATGTACAACTGGCACCGCCGTTCGAAGATTTTTATAAAAACACTGTAGACAAAGAGGAGCAAAAACTATGGCACGCACCGTGCATTGCGCCAAACTCAACAAAGACCTTCCGGGCCTTGCCTATCCTCCCGTGCCGGGCGAGCTCGGCAAGCGCATCTGGGCCAACATCAGCAAGGAAGCCTGGGACGAATGGGTCAAGCTGCAGACAATGATGATCAACGAATACGGTCTCAATTGCGCCGATCCCAACGTCAGAAAGCACCTGATGAGCCAGTGCGAAAGCTATCTGTTCGGTGAAGGCGTCGACCCGATACCCAACCACGTGCCCGTGGAATAACGTCCTCAGCACTTCGAAACACAAAAAGCCGCCGGCCATCCATCCTAAACTCCTGCGATTTTTCATAAACATCTGAAAATAAATTTTCAGCCCCTGGCAAAGCCTTGATTTTCTTGGGAAAACTTTGTCAGGGGGGGGGGTATTGATTTTTCTGAAAACATAGAT
>OOAH01002549.1_pt1 | contig 12281 bp, 11 predicted proteins | sample 1671801 | NCBI WGS metagenome assembly OOAH01 (sample SAMN06348194, study PRJEB24527) | human gut metagenome | biome: human gut; feature: ankylosing spondylitis patient; material: feces | host: Homo sapiens | place: China | collected 2015-10 | reverse complement strand
GGCTGCATGATCACGGCCTGCCTGAGCCTGTACAAGACCACCGGCGACGAGAAGTTTTTGGACTTCTCCAAGAAGTTTCTGGACTACTTTGTCAAGGACAACGGCGTCATTGAGACCTACGACCCCGCCGAGTACAACCTGGACAACGTCAACCAGGGCAAAAACCTGTTTACGCTTTACGACCTGACCGGCAACCAGCGCTACCGCGACGCCATTGAGACGATCCGCGGCCAGCTGGAGACCCAGCCCCGCACGAAGGAGGGCAACTTCTGGCACAAGAAGATCTATCCCAACCAGGTCTGGCTGGACGGCACCTACATGGCCCAGCCCTTCTATATGGAGTATGAGACACGCTGCAACGGGATGCACGGCTGCATTGACAGCTACAAGCAGTTCATGAACATCCAGAAGCACATGAAGGACGCCAAGACCGGCCTGTACTACCACGGCTACGACGAGAGCCGCGAGATGTACTGGGCGAACCCCGAGACCGGCTGCAGCGCCAACTTCTGGCTGCGCGCCATGGGCTGGTTCCTGGTGGCCATGGTAGACACGTTGGAGCGGATGGACAACCAGCTTTACTACGAGTACCGCGCCATCATGGCAATGCTGAAGGACGCGGTGGACGCGATGATCGCCTTCCAGGATGCCGAGAGCGGCATGTTCTGGCAGGTCGTAGACAAGGCCGGGGTCGAAGGCAACTACCTTGAGACCTCCGGCAGCGCACTGTTCGCCTACGCCGTGCTCAAGGGCGTGCGTCTGGGCTACCTGCCCAAGCGCTACACAGCCTACGGTGAGAAGGCGTTCTACGGCACCTGTGACCGCCATCTGGGCGTGGGCGCGGACGGCGCTTTGCAGCTGGGCGGCATCTGTCTGGTAGCCGGTCTCGGCGGCGCGACCCGCCGCGATGGCAGTCTGGCGTACTATTTCAGCGAGCCCATCGTCGAGAACGACGCCAAGGGCGTAGGCCCGCTGCTGCTGGCCTACACGGAAATTCTGGCCGCACAAAAGCAGTAAGGAGGGCACACTATGCCGAAATTTATCGTCGGTGCCCGCCTGCACGACTACGGCAAGGGCAGCCCGGACGAGCTGTTCGGGCGCGTTGCCGCCGACGGCTTTGCCGCTGTGCAGCTGGCCTATAAAAAGTGTGTGCCGTCCGTCAGGAGCTATGCGGACGTGACCGACGCGCTGGTCGCCGAGACCGTCGCCGCCGAAAAGGCGCACAGCATTCAGGTGGCCGTGCTGGGAACCTACGTGGAGCTGGCCATCAACGATGAGAGCCGTTTGAAGAATGCGGCGGACTTCAAGAGCCAGCTGGCCGTCTGCAAGGCGCTGGGTGCCGGGTGCATCGGCACCGAGACAACCAGCATGGAAAAGCAGCCTGCCGGTACGACCCGCGAGGAAGCGCAGGAGCTGCTCTGCCGCAGTCTGGCGGACATTCTGCCCGCCGCCGAGGCACTGGGCGTGACCGTCGCCGTAGAGCCTGTGACCTACCACAGCATGAACTCCGCCGCCGCGACGCGGCATATTTTGGACACGATGCGCAGCCCGAACCTGAAGGTCATCTTTGACATGAGCAATCTGGTGGATGCCGGGAACGTCGGCGCGCAGGACCGCATCTGGAACGACGTGGGCGAGCTGCTGGGCGACCAGATCGTCGCCGTCCACTTCAAGGGGCAGGCTTTTGCGCCGGACGGCGGGCTGCTCCACACGAGTCTGGAGGACAACCTGACCGACTACGCGGGCGCGTTCGCCATGCTGCGGCAGCTGCCGCAGGACGCTCTGCCCGTGCTACGTGAGGAGGCTGTGCCAGCCCGTGCTGCCAGTGATATTGCATTTATGAGAGGATTTTTTGCATGACCGAAACGGAACGCAAAACATTGGTCGTTGACGAAAGCGGCGCGGGCGACTACCGCACGCTGACCGAGGCCGTTGCTGCCTGTGCGGCCACGCCGGACGAGCCGGTGCGGTTCTACATCAGGCACGGCATCTACGAGGAACGGCCCTTCATTGAGCTGGCGGACTATGTCATCGAGGGCGAGTACCGCAACGCGACAGTCATCACGGCGTCTGTGGGCGGGCGTGACCCGTGGCCGGGCGAGGTCAAAACCGGCACCTTCCGCAGCGCAACGCTGTTTCTGGGCGGCGGCAGGGCCGTTGTGCGCAACCTGACCGTGCAGAACAACGCCGGGGACGGCGCAAAGGCCGGTCAGGCGCTGGCCGTCTACGCCGACGCAAGCCGCGTATTGATGGAGAATGTGAACCTCTACGGCAACCAGGACACGCTATTTACCGCTCCCCTGCCCCTGCAGGAGCGCGAGAAGAACGGCTTCCGCGGCCCGCGGGAGAACACGCCCCGGCTGGACACCGTGCAGTACTACAAAAACTGCACGATCCGCGGCAACATCGACTTTATCTTTGGCGGTGCAAACGCTGTGTTCGACACCTGCCGCCTTGAGCCGTGGCACCACATCAGCGGCACCTGCTATATCACGGCTCCCAGCACACCCGCAGGCAAGCCCGGCTACCTGTTTGTGAACTGCACCGTGCAGGGCAGCTGTGCGCCCGGCAGCGTCTATCTGGGCCGCCCCTGGCGCGCGGACGCGGCCTGCTACTGGCTGGACTGCGCGTTGAGCGACGAGGTCTGCGCCGACGGCTGGGACAACTGGCGTGACCCCGAGAACGAAAAGACCGCCCGCTTTGGTGAGCACGGCTCCACCGGCCCCGGCAGCGCCGCCAAGCGCGCCTTTGGCAGCGTGGATGACGATAACGAAGCGAACGCCCAGCGGGAGATGTACGCGCGGGTAAGAGCGGAATTTGGCGTGGAATAAGGCATAGCAAAAGCGGCAGACCGTTTGTGGTCTGCCGCTTTTGCTTTCCTAAGCCTTCCCCTTTTACTGTGCGCTCGTCTCGCCGCCCTCGACCACGAGACTGTCCTCATAGTCAGTGCCGTAGGTGTCAACGAGAGTGGCCTCATAGTCGGCGTGGAAGAAATTTTCCTTGCCCAGAGCCTTGATCTCGTCGTTGATGGCATTCAGCAGCGTCTCATTGCCCTTGCTGACGGCAGGGGCAATCGTGTCCTGGCTGCCCAGGGACGGGATGCCGACAGTGTAGCCGGGGTTCTGGCTGGCAAACGCGATGACCTCGGTGTTGTCGTTGGCCCAAGCCACGCCGCCGTTCTCCATCGCGCTCTTGGCCGTGGCGTAGGAGTCATACTTCTGCAGCGGGATGTCAGGGTAGTTCTGGGTCAGGTAGGTCTCTGCGGTAGTGCCGGAGATGACGATCATCTGGTCATCGGCGTTCCAGCTGTCCAGCGACGTGATGACGTTGGAGTCCGGGGAAACGACGCCCAGCGCAACGTTCATGTAGGGCAGCGCAAAATCGACCTCCTCGGCGCGCTCCGGCGTGACCGTGAAGTTGGCCAGAATGACATCGACCTTGCCGGTCTGCAGGTACTCGATGCGGTTGGCGGCCTCGGTGGAGACGTAGTTCACCTTGACGCCCAGATCCTCGGCCAGGCGGTTGGCAAAGTAGATGTCATAGCCCTGATACTCGCCGTTTTCATCGACATAACCGAACGGGTTCTTGTCAGAGAAAACGCCGATGTTGATCGTGCCGTCCGCCTTGATCTCGTCCAGCGTGCGGTAAACAACACCGTCGGCGGATGCCGAGGTCGAGGCAGTGTCCGTGGAGGCGCTGCTGCCGCAGGCGGCCAGAGACAGGCTCAGGGTTGCGGCCAGGGCCGCGGCGGTCAATTTGGTTGCTTTTTTCATGGTGATATCCTCCTTTTTTCGTTTTTCGTTTTCCTCTATGTATTTCTTTCCACGAAAGGGAATCTATGGTATGCCCCGCGAAGCGGGCGCTTGCCTCCCCTAGCAGGGGAGGTGGCCCGAAGAGCCGGAAGGGTTGAACCTTGCCACAGTTCTAAATGTTTTGGGTAATGGCGAGGTTCTCTCCCCCACCCGCTTCGCGGGAGCCCTCTCGCAGAGGGGGCCAAGTCCATTACTTCACACTGTCAAAGGTGAAGGTGCGCAGGAACTTCTGCGCGCGCTCTGTCTTGGGGTGGTCGAAGAACGCCTCCGGCGTGCTCTCCTCGACGATTTTGCCGCCGTCCAGGAAGATGACACGATCCGCAATCGCGCGGGCAAACTGCATCTCGTGGGTGACAATGATCATCGTGCGGCCCTGCTTCGCCAAATCGAGCATAACGTCCAGCACCTCGCGGACCATTTCGGGGTCAAGGGCTGCAGTCACTTCATCGAACAACAAAATTTCAGGGTGCATCGCCAGTGCGCGGACGATGGCAACGCGCTGCTTCTGGCCGCCGGACAACTCCCGCGGGTAGCTCCTGGCCTTGTTCAGCAGGTTCACGCGGTCCAGCAGGGCCTCGGCCTCTTTCTGTACCTCGCCTTTGGGACGCTTGGCCACCTTGAGCGGAGCCAGCATAACGTTGTCCAGCACGGTCAGATGCGGGAACAGTTCATAGCTCTGGAATACCATGCCGATGCGCTGGCGCAGACTCGTCAGCCCTTTGCCGCCGTAGGCAACAGTCTCATTGCCCAGGCGGACGCGCCCGCTCTGGGTGGGCTCCAGCGCGTTGATGCAGCGCAGCAGCGTGCTCTTGCCGCAGCCGCTGGGGCCTACCACCACGACGACCTCGCCGGGGCGGACGGAAAAGCTGACGTCATCCAGCACGGTATTTTCCCCATAGCCCTTGACCAGATGCTCTACGGTCAAAATCGGTTCTGCCATGGTTCCTTACCTCCATTTTTTCTCTAAGTACGATGCCAGCAGGCTGATGGGCCAGCAGGCGAGGAAATACAACAGGAACACGACCAGATAGATGCCGAATGCAGCGTTCGGGCTGGCCATGCGGTTGGCCTCAATGATCTGCTGCGCGACCTTCAGCACCTCGACGACGCCGATCATCAGCACAAGGCTGGTGGTCTTGATCATGCGGGTGATCAGGTTGATGCTCAACGGGATCAGGCGGCGCACCGTCTGCGGAATGATGATGTACCAATAGGTCTGCGCCTTCGTCAGGCCCAGCGCCTCGCTGCTCTCATACTGGTGCTTCGGGATGGAGATCAGCGCGCCTCTCACAAGGTCGCTCATCTCTGCCGTGCCCCACAGCACAAACACGATGACGGATGCCGTCTCGCCCGAGAGGTCCCAGCCCCACGCGCGGGTCGTGCCGAAAAACACAAGGAACAGCAGCACCATCTGCGGCATAATGCGGATGATTTCGAGATAAACCCGCAGGATGGCTTTTACAACGGGATTTTTGCCGCTCATCAGCACGCCCAGCAGGATGCCCAGCGGGATGCTGATGGCGACGGAAAGCAGGCTGATGCGCAGGGCCACCCACAGGCCGCCCAGCAGGCGGGCCATGTTTTTGCCCTTGAGCAGTACGTTAAGCCCCAAATCCGGCATAGCGCAGCCTCCTTTCCAGCAAAGACCCCAGCAGCGAAACCGGGAGCAGGATCAGCAGGTAAAAGACCACAAGAAGGAACAGGCTCTCGGTGGTTTTGTAGTACAGGCCGATGAGGTCCTTCGCCGTGAACATCAGGTCCATCAGGCTGATAGCGCTGAACACGCTGGTTTCCTTTAAAAGGAAAATGACATTGGCGACGAACGCCGGGACGCTGGTGGACATGGCCTGCGGCAGGATGACGTAGCGCATCGTCTGCATCCGGTCCATGCCGAGGCTGTAGGCGCTCTCGGTCTGGATCGGCTCGATGGATTCCAGCCCGCTGCGGAACGCCTCCGCCATGTAGCTGCCGCCCAGGAACGCCAGACCCGCAATTCCGCAGATTTCGGCGTTGGTCTTGATGCCGATTTTCGGCAGGCCATAATAGATAAAGAACAGTTGCACCAGCAACGGCGTATTGCGGCTGAACTCGATGTAGGCCCCCACGATGCGGCGCAGCACAGGCACCTTGTAATACTGGACCAGCGCACAGACCAGCCCGACGACTATTGCGATCACGATGCCTGCCAGGCCCAGGCGCAGAGTCAGCCACGCAGCCTTTTTGTACAGTGGCAGGTATTGTGCGATCACATTCCAATCCACGAAAGTCTCCCCTTCCCTATCGGGTCATGAACAAATTTGGGTACAAAAAAATCCGGGCTTTCGTAACGAAAGTTCCCGGACAAAGGTCAGGTTCAACACATGGGGGTTCTGGTAGGCCCCACAGACCATGCCCGGTGACAGCGCATACGACAACAACACATAGCGGACATAGCGGTATTCCCCTTTCCCGTTTTTGGTTTGCATTGTTCAAACCCGATGCCAGTATAATATACCCATTTACCTAGAATGTCAATAGGTTTAAGCTTTTTATTTGCCTTTTTCTGCAAAATAATTGCGCCGCGTTTGTGTAGAGTGCACAAACGCGGCGCAATGTGTTTTATGACGTAGGGGCGCACCAAAAAAGGGCGCTGCCCTTGCGGACAGCGCCCTTTGTATTGCTTTTCAGAGCAAGAAATTACTTCTCGATCTTGGAAACAACGCCGGAACCAACGGTGTGGCCGCCCTCGCGGATAGCGAAACGCAGGCCCTCTTCCATGGCGACGGGGGTGATCAGCTCAACATGCATATCGACGTTGTCGCCGGGCATGCACATCTCGGTGCCCTCGGGCAGGGTGATGATGCCGGTAACGTCGGTGGTGCGGAAGTAGAACTGAGGACGATAGTTGTTGAAGAACGGGGTATGACGGCCGCCCTCTTCCTTCTTCAGGACGTAAACGTGGCCATCGAAGGTGGTGTGGGGATGAACAGAACCGGGCTGGCACAGGCACTGGCCACGCTCGATCTGGTCACGGTCAACGCCACGCAGCAGGGCGCCGATGTTATCGCCAGCCTGAGCGAACTCCAGGCTCTTGCGGAACATCTCCAGGCCGGTGATGGTGGTGGTCATCTTCTCTTCCTTGATACCGACGATTTCCATCTGATCGCCAACGTGAGCAGTGCCACGCTCGACACGACCGGTAGCAACGGTGCCACGGCCGGAGATGGTCATAACGTCCTCAACGGGCATCAGGAAGGGCTTGTCAGCAGCACGGTCAGGAGTGGGGATGTAGCTATCAACAGCGTCCATCAGCTCCCAAATGCACTTGTACTCAGGGGCGTTGGGGTCGGTAGAAGTGGACTCCAGAGCCTTCAGAGCGGAACCACGGATGATGGGGGTGTTGTCGCCATCAAAGTCGTACTCGTTCAGCAGCTCACGGATTTCCATCTCGACCAGATCCAGCAGCTCGTCGTCGTCGACCATGTCGCACTTGTTCATGAAGACAACAATCTTGGGCACGCCAACCTGACGGGCGAGCAGGATGTGCTCACGGGTCTGAGGCATGGGACCATCGGTAGCAGCAACGACCAGAATAGCGCCGTCCATCTGAGCAGCACCAGTGATCATGTTCTTGATGTAGTCAGCATGGCCCGGGCAGTCAACGTGGGCGTAGTGACGCTTCTCGGTGTGGTACTCAACGTGAGCAGTGTTGATCGTGATGCCACGAGCCTTCTCCTCGGGAGCCTTGTCGATGCTGGAGTAATCCATGAAGTCGGCGTCGCCCTTCAGAGCCAGAGTCTTGGTGATGGCAGCGGTCAGGGTAGTCTTACCATGGTCAACGTGACCGATGGTGCCAATGTTGACGTGCTCCAAAGAGCGGTCAAATTTTTCCTTTTCAGCCATTGGAAGTGTCCTCCTTTAATTAAAACATATTGGTAGTCTTGCGTAAGACTATCATACAAAATTTAAAGAGAAATTGCAAGTCTATTTTATGAAGTATGACTTAAAAAATCAGACTTTGTGAGCGCGCTCGGCCATGATCTTGTCGGCAACGCTCTTGGGAACCTGCTGATATTCATCAGGCTCCATGGAGTACTGGCCACGGCCCTGGGTCTTGGAACGCAGGTCGGTAGCATAGCCGAACATCTCAGACAGAGGAACCAGAGCGGTAACACGAGCGGTGCCACCCTCAGACTCCTGGTTGTTGATCTGACCACGGCGGCTGTTCAGGTCGCCGATAACGTTGCCCATGTACTCATCAGGCACGATAACATTGACCTTCATGATGGGCTCCATGATGACGGGATCGCACTTCTTCATGGCCTCCTTGAAAGCCATAGAACCGGCGATGGAGAACGCCATTTCAGAGGAGTCGACCTCATGGTAAGAACCATCCCACAGGGTGACCTTGACATCGACGACGGGATAGCCAGCGAGAACGCCGGACTTCATAGCGCCCTGGATACCATTGTCAACAGCGGGGATATATTCCTTCGGGATAGCGCCGCCAACGACACCGTTGACGAACTCGTAACCCTTGCCGGGGTTGGGCTCCAGCTTGATCTTAACGTGACCATACTGGCCCTTACCACCAGACTGGCGGGCGTACTTGGTCTCCTGGTTGGCTTCCTTGCGAATGGTCTCGCGGTAAGCAACCTGGGGAGCACCGACGTTAGCCTCGACCTTGAACTCGCGGAGCAGACGGTCGACGATGATCTCCAGATGGAGCTCGCCCATGCCGGCGATGATGGTCTGACCGGTCTCTTCATCGGTCCAGGTACGGAAAGTCGGGTCTTCTTCAGCGAGCTTTGCCAGAGCAATGCCCATCTTCTCGGAGCCGGCCTTGGTCTTGGGCTCGATGGCAACACGGATAACGGGCTCGGGGAAGTTCATCGACTCGAGGATGATGGGATGCTTCTCGTCGCACAGGGTGTCACCGGTGGTAGTATTCTTCAGGCCGACAGCAGCCGCGATATCGCCAGCGTAAACGGTGTCGATATCCTTACGGTTGTTGGCGTGCATCTGCAGGATACGGCCGATACGCTCGTTGTTATCCTTGACAGAGTTGTAAACGGTGGTGCCTGCATCCAGGGTACCGGAGTACACGCGGAAGAAGCAGAGCTTACCAACGTAGGGGTCAGTCATGATCTTGAAAGCCAGAGCTGCGAAAGGCTGGTCGTCAGAAGAGATACGATCCTCTTCCTCGCCGGTCTCGGGGTTGGTGCCCTTGATGGCTTCAACGTCGGTAGGAGCCGGCATGTAGTCAACAATAGCATCCAGCAGCTTCTGAACGCCGCGGTTCTTGTAGGAGGAGCCGCAGACAACGGGAACGATCTCGTTAGAGATGGTAGCCTTACGCAGAGCCGCCTTGATTTCTTCCTTGGTCAGCTCTTCGCCGTCCAGGTACTTCATCATGAGCTCTTCGTCGGTCTCGGCAACAGCCTCGATCAGCTTGTCATGGTACTCCTGGGCCTTCTCCTGCATATCCTCAGGAATCGGCTCAACGCGGACATCATTGCCCATGTCATCATAGTAGATGTCAGCCTGCATATCGATCAGGTCGATAATACCCTTGAAGGTATCCTCCTGACCAACGGGCAGCTGGATGGGCACACCGTTGGCGTGCAGACGATCATGGAGCATCTGGACGCAGCGGTAGAAATCGGCACCCATGGTATCCATCTTGTTGACGTACACCATACGGGGAACCTTATACTCGTCAGCCTGACGCCAGACGGTCTCAGACTGCGGCTCGACACCGCCCTTAGCGGCCAGAACGGTAACAGAACCGTCCAGAACACGCAGGGAACGCTGAACCTCAACAGTGAAGTCAACGTGGCCCGGGGTGTCGATGATATTGATACGATGACGGTTCTTCTTGAAGAGAGCCGGATCGTGCTGGGTCTCGGTATGGCTCCAGTAGCAGGTGGTAGCAGCAGAAGTGATGGTGATACCACGCTCCTGCTCCTGCTCCATCCAGTCCATCGTAGCAGCGCCGTCATGAACTTCACCGATCTTATGGTTGATACCGGTGTAGTACAGGATACGCTCGGTGGTGGTGGTCTTACCTGCGTCGATGTGGGCCATGATACCGATATTACGGGTCATTTGCAGAGATACATCTCTCGGCGTTGCCATGGCTTATACCTCCTCGACAGCGAATCAATAACGATAGTGGGCAAAAGCCTTGTTGGCCTCGGCCATCTTGTGCGTATCCTCGCGCTTCTTGACAGAACCGCCGACACCGTTGGTGGCGTCGATGATCTCAGCGGCCAGACGAGCAGACATGGTCTTCTCGCCACGGGCGCGGCTGTAAGCGGTGAGCCAACGCAGACCCAGGGTCTCACGGCGGGCCGGGCTGACCTCCAGGGGAACCTGGTAGTTAGCACCGCCGACGCGGCGGGTCTTGCACTCGAGGTTAGGCATGATGTTCTCCATAGCCTTCTCGAACATCTCGAGCGGGTCGTTGCCGGTCTTTTCCTTCACGATGTCGAATGCATCGTAAACGATCTCCTGCGCAACACCTTTCTTGCCATCCAGCATGATGTAGTTGACCAGACGGGTGACAACCTTGGAATTGTAGATAGGATCAGCCAGAACTTCGCGCTTAGCGACATTACCTCTTCTGGGCATCTTTCTTCCCTCCTTCACATAAATGATATCATCGGTACTCGAAAGTTTAGAAACTCCCGTTGTGCCACAAAAAAGGCTTGGCCTATTTTATGGCGAAAAGATGTTTCCTTACTTCTTGGCACCGGCCTTGGGGCGCTTAGCACCGTATTTGCTGCGGGCCTGGTTACGGTTCGCAACACCCTGGGTATCCAGCGTACCACGGATGATGTGGTAACGGACGCCGGGCAGGTCCTTGACACGGCCGCCACGGATCATGACCACAGAGTGCTCCTGCAGAGAGTGACCAACACCGGGAATGTAGGCGGTGACCTCATAGCCGTTGGTCAGACGGACACGGGCGATCTTGCGCAGTGCGGAGTTAGGCTTCTTGGGGGTCGCAGTTCTCACGGCGGTGCAGACGCCACGCTTCTGAGGGGAGGACAGGTTGGTCTCCTTGTTCTTCAGCGTATTCAGGCCCTTCTGCATAGCGGGGGAATTGGACTTGTAGGTAGCCTGTTTCCGGCCCTGCTTGACCAGCTGATTAAAAGTAGGCATGCAATGAACTCCTTTCTAAAGATTTGTTGGGATGACTCCCTTTATTTTCCACGGAATAAGAAATTTTATTCCGGAAAAACCGTTTTAACGGCTGGGGACAGCGGCTGCGGCGGTCCCCACGGCGATGCCGGCGGCCCGGCCCAGCTGTGACATGGTAAACTCCGTCACGGCAGGCACTCCCACTGCACGGCAGGCCGCCAGCAGCGGCTCCACCAGTGCCGGGTCGGCATCCTTTGCCAGAAAGACCCGTCCGGCATGACCGGCAGCCAACAGGCGGCGTGTCTGCTTCAGGCCCACCACCCGGTTTTCGCAAGACAATTCTTCCAGCATGGAGAGCCTCCTCGTTGAAATATCGCCCTGCATGGCAAAATTCGCAGGCTCCAAACCCACGCAATTCAGGATTATAGCATAAACCCGTCCCAGCGTCAAGTAGATTTCCGGCAAAAATTTGTGCGTTTGGCTGAATTTCTGCCGTGTTTTTCTGGGAAATACACAAAGCCCGCCGGAGCGGATTTTCCCCTGTACTTTCCCGCCTCGACGTGGTATCCTAATATATATTAAGAATCGCCGGATATCATCCGAGCCTATGAAAACAGGAGGGATCGCCATGATCCTCATTCAGAACGCCCACATCATGCCCATCGTCGGGCCGGAGCTGCCCAACGGCTGCCTGCTGGCGGAGGATGGCCGCATCACCGCCGTCGCCCCCCCACATCGACGCCCCGGAGGGCTGCACCGTCATCGACGCAGGCGGCCGTCTGCTGACCCCCGGCTGCGTGGAGGCCCACTGTCACATCGGTCTGGACAATGAGTGTCTGCGCTGGGAGGGCATGGACTACAATGAGATCGTGGAACCCCTGACGCCGCAGCTGCGGGCCATCGACTCCATCAATCCTCAGGACGGTGCCTTCCCCAACGCCCTGCGGGGCGGTGTCACCACCGCCTGCACCGGCCCCGGCAGCGCCAACGTGGTGGGCGGCACCTTCACGGTGCTGAAGCTGGCCGGTAAACGGGTAGACAATATGCTGCTGAAGGAGCCCGCCGCCATGAAATGCGCCTTCGGCGAAAACCCCAAGGGCTGCTACGGACAGGGCCTGAAGAAGAGTCCCATGACCCGGATGGCGGTGGCAGCACTGCTGCGGGAGCTGCTGTTCAAGGCTCGCCGTTACCGGGATGACAAGCTGGCCGGGAAGAACCCCCCCTTCGACATGAAGCTGGAGGCCATGCTGCCGGTCATCAACGGCGAGATCCCCCTGAAATGCCACGCTCACCGGGCCGACGACATCCTCACCGCCGTCCGTATCGCCAAGGAGTTCGGCGTCA
>OOAH01002536.1_pt1 | contig 12350 bp, 10 predicted proteins | sample 1671801 | NCBI WGS metagenome assembly OOAH01 (sample SAMN06348194, study PRJEB24527) | human gut metagenome | biome: human gut; feature: ankylosing spondylitis patient; material: feces | host: Homo sapiens | place: China | collected 2015-10 | reverse complement strand
TGAGCGCCGGACTGCCCTGCCGGAGCAATCCGTCAGGAGGCAGAGCGACAAAATGTTGGGAACTGCGCGGATGGTAGATTTAACAGTTTTTGACAAACGGATTTATTACTGGCGCCGGAAACCTTCGGTTTCCTATTTGAGACATTGTGTGTGCGTGATCTTCGGGTATATGCGGAAGCGCTGGATGGTAACCTTTACCACTATCGCGACAAAAGCGGGCTGGAATGTGATGCGGTCATACATCGCAGGAATGGAACTTATGGGTTGATTGAAATCAAGCTGGGAAGCGAAAAAGGTATTCTGGACGGTGTAGAAACGCTTACGGCTCTGACCGAGAAGATTGATTCATTTCGAATGCCGAGCCCGTCTTTCCGCATGGTGCTGACGGCATCGGGGGATTTTGCTTATAGTCGTGACGACGGAATTATGGTCGTGCCGATAGGCTGTCTGGGACTTTGAGCGGTCAAGCTACGGATCCGCTTTCAAGGATGAGTATGTGCGAGCCGGTTCCGATCAACAGCCTCAGAAAAGCTTGATGATGCGAATGGAAAGCGGCATCTCGACGACGCCGTCGTGTGTGGTTTCGCTTCCGATGTCGACGCTGATAAGACGCCAACCGGCATCGCGCATTTCAAGCAGCGTAGCCTGTACGCCAAGCTCGGGGCAGGCAAAGACAATGTCGTTTAGGGCGTGTTCGGCCGACAGCGGCTGCATGGAGGTGCAGGTGAGCTGCTGTCGGTCGGAAGCTTCCATCAATGCGGAGATATTTTGGGACTGCGGCCGAGCGGGACTTTCGATGGTTTGCCCTTCGATGCCTTTGTCGACGGCGCAACCCGCAACGAGCGCCGCGGCAAAGACGGCCGCGGCGGCAAGGCGCAGTTTGGAAGTCTTGAGCAATGTGGTCATGGCTCTAAGTTTAGCGTCGACGCATCCTCAAAATCATGCCCGGCGGAAGGTTTGAGCTCACCGATTCAAAGCGTGAGTCGCTGTATGTCCCGCGAGGAGCACGCACCACGGTCGACTTGATGTTGGAGTCGTTGCTGCGGCGGCTTTGGCCCGCGCGCTTTTCATCGTTTGCTCGACGGTTGCCGTCCTGCGGCTTGCGGCGCGTCGAGCGGAAGTTTCCCGGCATCGACTGCGGCAAAAAGAGCGCCTGGTTTTCCGGCGCAAACGGATCGGCCGGTTCCCACGCCGCACGCGACGGACGACGGGAAGTGTTCTTGCCGGACTTGCCGACGGTGTTCTTCGGGGCACGACGATCGGCTTTGGCGCCTCGTTCGCTTTGGACGGGCTTGGCGCGACGCTCGGTCTGCTTCACAGCTTTGCTCTGCACAGCGGAAGTTGTCTCGGGACTCCGGCGAACGGATTTGCGGCGAATCTTCTTTTCAAAGCGTTCGTCGGGATTGTCCGAAATGCCCGCGGCCTCGGCTTCACGCTTGACGGCTTCGTGCACTTCCGTGGCAACGGCGGTTTGTGTACTCGAAGCTTTGCGCTGACGACGACGGGCTTCACGCATCTTTTCGAGTTCGCGCTTGCGTTCCTCGTCGCGCTTTTTGTTGTCGGCGACGATGTCGGCGGGAGGCTCGCCCTCGTAGCCTTCGGCTTTTCTGAGTTCGATTTTCTTTTTGAGAAGTTTTTCGATAGCCGAGAGCAGTTCGCGCTCGTCGTCGCTCACAAGACTTACGGCGTGCCCGGGGACACCCGCTCGGCCCGTGCGGCCGATGCGGTGCACATAGTCTTCGGCAACGTTCGGAAGCTCGTAGTTGACGACATGCGGCAACCCTTCGATGTCAAGTCCTCGCGCGGCGATGTCGGTTGCCACGAGCACGCGAATGGTTTTGTCCTTGAAGCCGGCCAGAGCTTTGGTGCGGGCCGACTGGCTCTTGTTGCCGTGAATGGCGGCGGCAACAATGCCGTCCTTTTCCAATTGGGAAGCCAGACGGTTTGCCGTGTGCTTCATGCGCGTAAACACAAGCACTTGTTCCCAGTTGTTGTCGACGATCAGATCGCGCAGCAATTCGCGCTTGCGTTTTTTGCCGATCGACCAAGCTTCCTGGGCAATCAGGGAGCTTTCCTTATTTTTTGCGATTTCAACGGAAACGGGATCGGTGAGGTAGGAGTCTGCAAGCGCACGGATTTGGGTCGAGAACGTTGCGGAAAACATCAATGTCTGACGCTTGACGGGGATGAGCTTCAAGACGCGCTTGATGTCGTGGATGAACCCCATGTCGAGCATGCGGTCGGCTTCGTCGAGCACTAGAAACTGCACTTCGGAGAGATCCACGTTCAATTGTCCGGCGTGATCAAGTAAACGCCCGGGCGTCGCCACGAGGAAGTCGCAGCCCCTGGCGAGCGCCTCGGTTTGCGGACGAATGTTGACGCCGCCGAAGATGAGAACGGTGTTGAGTGCGGTCTCGGCACAGTAAGCGCGGATGTTTTCGTCGATTTGGGCGGCAAGCTCGCGTGTGGGTGCGAGCACGAGCGCACGTACTTTTTTCGGTTCGCGCTTTTTCGGAGCGGCCAGCATCCGAGCGATGATCGGAAGCGCAAAAGCAGCGGTCTTGCCGGTGCCTGTTTGTGCGGCGGCCAGAACGTCGCGTCCGGCCAAAAGAGCCGGGATGGCCTGCTGCTGCACGGGAGTGGGAGAGGCATAACCCATGGCGGCGACAGCATTGACGACGGCCGCAGGCAGCCCGAGTTCGGAAAAAGGATTGGTCACGTTTGTACTTATTCTTGGTTCGGACAAGGCGTCGTCAATCGAATCGGCGTCTTGAACGGAAAATGATCGGCGTGCGGCTCAAGCCTTCGGTGCATTCGTTTTATGCACCAAGAACCGCGGAATTTACAGCTGTTCACGGCCGTTGGGACTCAAGGCTTCGGAGGCGGCCGTGTGCTTCGGGTCTTCAATGAGACCGACAAAGGCACGGATTGTAGCGGCCGCAGGACGTTTTGTGCGGAACCTATTTGCAACTTTCTGCAATTCACGCCGAAAGCATTCGGCTGTATCCTTGCGTCATGACAAGCTCGGAACCCACTTTTGAAAACGACTTCAGCCGCAAGATCATCCACATCGACATGGATGCGTTTTATGCGTCGGTCGAACAACGCGATCGACCGGAGCTGCGCGGAAAGCCCGTTGCGGTGGGACACGCCGACTCCCGTGGTGTGGTGGCCACGGCAAGCTACGAAGCCAGACGCTACGGCGTGCACAGCGCAATGCCGAGTTCGCGCGCCAAGATGCTTTGTCCGAACCTTATTTTCATCGAAGGCCGCATGTCCTACTACAAGGAAGTTGGCATGCAGGTGCGGGAGATCTTTCATCGCTACACCGATCTGGTCGAGCCGATTTCGATCGATGAGGCTTATCTTGACGTCACCGACAACAAGCAGGGGATCGTGTTGGGCGTGGATGTTGCCAAACGCATCAAAGCCGATATCCGAAACGAACTGCAGCTCATCGCGAGTGCCGGCGTCTCCTACAACAAGTTTCTCGCCAAGGTGGCTTCCGACTGGCGCAAGCCAGACGGTTTATGCACGATCCACCCCTCGCGCGCACAGCACTTTATCGAACAGCTTCCGATCAAGGCCTTCTGGGGCGTCGGGCCCGTTACCGAGGAGAAATTTCTCAAGATGGGCGTTCGTACGGGGGCGGATCTGATGCGTGTGCCCTTGTCCGAACTTGTGGCTCAGTTCGGGCAAGCGGGTGTGACCTACTATAAATTTGCCCGTGGAATTGACGAGCGCCCCGTGCAGCCCGAGCGCGTCAGAAAGAGCGTCGGGTGTGAAATGACCTACGAAGTCGACATTCCTGATAGAGCCTTTGTCGCCGAAGAGCTCAATGCGCTTGCCGATGATTTGGTCAAACGCCTTGCACGGAGTCATTTTGTCGGCACGACGCTTACGCTCAAGGTGCGTTTCTTCAACTTCAAGACTGTCACTAGAAGTCTTACGGCCGATAAGCCATTGACCGACAAAGCCGCAATAGCGGAGGCGGCTGCGGTGCTTTTGGCCGGCATCGACATTCCGCCCAGAGGCGTCAGACTGTTGGGGCTTACGGTGAGCTCGCCCGTGGAGGAAAGCGACGAGCGGCAGGGCGAGCTGTTTTAGAGGTTGCCGGTTCTTGGTGTTGTTTTGCGAGCGGAAGAACAGCGCTACGCCGACAGTTGTTGCCAGGCGATGAAACGACGATCCTCGGCACCGAATACCAAAGCGACTCGGATGAGATCTTTGCCGTGAGGTGCGTCGCCGTAACGCTTGGTCTGCATCTGTTCGACGGCGGTCTTCAGAAGCTTCGGCGCCTCGCTTTCTACCTTTGCGTATTTGATCTCAAAAACCCAGCGGCGGTGTCCGGCATCAACTTCCAAATCGCTTCTGCCCAAGGCTGAATGCTTTTCGGAAATGGCGGGTAGTCCTGCGCCGATCAAAAGCACAAGCAACAGGGCACGACAATGCGATTCGCTTGTTACCGGATAGTTTTGGTAGTCGATGGAGTTGAAGATCCAGTTGAAGTAGTCGACGACATCAGAGAGTGCACCTTCTGCAAGGACCTGTTCGAGCGTCGGTGCATCCGGCTTTTTGATGCGTTTTCCGTGGAAAAGCTCGCGGGAGTATAGCTGGGCCATTGAGACGGACACTTCTTTGTTGGGATAACCAAGTTGGATCCAGCCGTCGGAGGCTACCGCCTTGATGGTAAGGTACCCGGCTTGCGTCAACAGAACCCGGATGTCGATGGTGTCGAGATCGCTCGCGTTGGAAAGATCGCTCAAGGAAACCTCTTGGTTTTGAGCGTAGCTTGCAGGGTCGGCGAGTGAATGGTTGACGAGATACTTCATCAATACGCTCGGCTTGCCGCCGCTGGCATACCAGTAGTTGTTGAAGCCTTGAGTCGGAGCGGCTAGAAAACTCAGTACGGACCATGGACAAAAGACGTGCGAAGCAGCTTGCCGGTCAAAGCAAAAACCGTCGTAATTGATTTCCAACTGTCGAAGAATTTCGGCTTTGGAGAGATGCAGCTTCTCGGCTGCCTGTGCAATATGAGCGGCAAAATAGTGCTGAATTTCTTCTTTGGTGTAGCCGAGCAGTGAACCGTAATCGGAGTTCAGCGTGAGATCCGTGACATTGTTGAGTTCGGAAAAAATGCTCGTGCTGCTGAATTTCGTGATGCCCGTCATGAAGAGAAAACGCAGGCAATCATCGCAGCTTTTAATTGTCAGGTAAAACTCGCGCATGCTCATCAGAACGGCTTCGAAGAGCTTCGGCGTGTCCAGACATGCCGTCAGAGGGGCATCGTACTCGTCGATCAAAATGACAAGAGACCGAGACGGAAGTTTCTTGAGCCAACCGGAAAGTTCGGATAAAACATTGGTGCGGTCGGTCGGAGCAAAGCCTAGTTCGGCAAAACTGTCGGCAATCGACTCTTGAAATTTCTTCGAAAAATCTTCCGCACTTTTGAATGTCGAGATGAGCGAGAAATCAAGATGTGCTACGGAATAGGTCGTGTCGGTCCAAAGCTTGGAGATCGCCAGCCCGTCAAAGTCGCGCAGACCGAATTTGAAAAGCGACTCAAGAGTGGAAACCAGAAGTGACTTTCCGAAGCGGCGAGGGCGGGCGAGAAAAAATTTGCCATCCTCGCGAGCTAACTGATAAATGAATGCAGTTTTGTCGACATAGACCGAGTTGCTGGCTCTCAAAGCGGGAAAACCGGAGCGGCCGAGCGGCAAAAGTTGCAATTCGGAATTCAACATCTAAAACCCCACAGGTTCTGTACGGACAAGCTATTGCCTGAAAGGCGAATTGTACCCATGCGCTGTTTGCGCAGCACGTACGAGAAGGTTTCGCCGACGCGTTTGATTTGTGATTGTTTAATTACATGTTAGTCTTCGGTTCCGATCGGCACATGCTTGAACGCCACGGCATCGAAAAGTCCTTTGTCGGTGACCCGCAAGGCCGGGATCACGGCAAGCGCAAGTAAACTCACTGCCATGATCGGATGCACGTCCGCGGCTACGCCGAAGTCGCGATGAGCGGTTTCAACGAGTTCGATCTTCCGCTGAGCGGTACTTTGCCAGTCGGCTGCCGTCATAAGGCCCGCAATTTCTAGTTTCAAGGATTGCACGACGCGACCCGCGCGCACGAGCACGATTCCTCCGCCGACGGCTTCGATCGTCCCGACAGCTGCGAGCATGTCGGCGTCGTTGTCGCCTGCAACAATGATGTTGTGCGAGTCGTGCGAGATGGTAGTAGCAATGGCGCCGTTTAATTTTCTGCCCGCTGCCGTGAGTCCTTTGACAAGCGCAAGTCCCACGTTGCCGGTGGCGTGGTGCCGTTCGACAACGGCAACCTTAACGAGATCGGGGCAAGCGGCAACATCCACGAATCCGTCGTTGTCGATAACAACGGGCAGCACCAGCGATTCGGTGATCAGATCGCCCGGCCTGAGGCCGATTACGCGGGCTTGGCCTTCGGGACAGGAGATTGCAAATGCATCGTCTGCAAGCGGTTTGATGCGGACGCGGCCGGTGACGGAAGCGGGCAGCGGCTCTGCCGGCTTGGATTCGATTTCTTGGCTGCAGAGCCCTGCTCTGTAAACGGCTTTCACATCAAAGGTTCGGAGGTTTTCAAGAACGACAAGATCGGCCTCGTAGCCGGGAGCAACGGCCCCCTTGCCCGCAAGCCCGAAGTGTCGTGCGGGATTGATGGTGGCCATGCACAGGGCATCTTCAAGTCCGACGCCGCATTCGACGGCGCGTCGCAGCACGTTGTTGATATGACCTTTGCAGATCACGTCGTCGGGCGAGGCATCGTCCGTGCAAAGGCAGAACATCGAGCAGTTCTCGTGCGTGACGACGGGCGCCAAAGCTTTAACGTTTTGCCCGGCAGAACCTTCGCGCATGAAGACCGTCATGCCGCGGGAAATGCGATCGAGCGCTTCCGTTGCCGTACTGCATTCGTGATCGCTCGAGACACCTGCAGCGGCATAAGCCGAGAGCGCAGCCCCGCTCAACATCGGCGCATGGCCGTCGACGGCTTTGCCCGCTCGAGCGGCAAGGAGAATTTTCGCGAGCATGTCGTCTTCGCCCGCAAGCACCGCCGGGACGTTCATGACTTCGGCCAGACCCAGCACAGCGGGCTCGTTGATGAGTATCTGCAGTTCATCGGCGGTCAGCGTCGCGCCCGATGTTTCAAACGGTGTGGCGGGCACGCACGACGGAAGCATGAAGCGGATGTCGACTGCGGCATCTCGTGCATCCTCAATCATGAAGCGGATGCCTTCAAGGCCGCACACGTTGGCGATTTCGTGCGGATCGGCCACGATCGCGGTGGTGCCTTTGGACAAAATGAGGCGGGCAAATTCCCGCGGCCGCAGCATTGAGGACTCGATGTGCACATGCGCGTCGATAAAGCCCGGCACCAACGGTGCGTTGTTGAGATCGACTTCTTTGCAGCCTTTTGCTGCACTGTTTGTTCCGACGTCGACGATGACGCCCGAGTCAATCGCGATATCGGCGTGTTCCGTGAAGGACTTCGTGAAGACATTGAAGACGCAGGCGTTGCGAAGAACCAGATCGCAGGGCGTGCGGCCGAGCGCGCAGTCGATGCGGCGGCGCAGTTCGTCGGCGGAAAGTGTCGAGTTGTGCATGCTGAAAATCGTCCGAAAAAAGCCGAAGCGGCGAAAGAGTCGCTTCGGCTAAGTATGCACGACTTTACGGTCTTTGAAGTTGCTTCGCGCAGCCTTCGGGAGGTTGTTGTGGTCGGTGTCAGGCGTTGGAAAGAGCCGCCAGACGTTCGAGCGTTTTCATTGCTGCTCCCGAGTCGATCAGCTGCGAAGCAAGCTTCACGCCGTCGGCCATCGTGCCGGCCTTGCCGCCCAAATAGAGCGAAGCGCCCGCGTTAAGCAAAACTGCGTCGCGCTTCGGTCCCTTCAGTTCACCGGATAGGATGCCGCGCGAAATGGCCGCGTTTTCCTCGGGCATGCCGCCCTGCAGATCTTCTTTGGTGCAGCGCTGCATGCCGAAATCTTCCGGCGCGATCGTGCAGGTTCTGTACCAACCGTCCTTGAATTCGCAGACAAGCGTGGGGGCGCTCAGTGAAATTTCGTCGAGCTTGTCCATGCCGTAGACGACCATGCCGCGCTTGACGCCGAGACTCATCAGCACCTTCGCCAGAGGCTCGACCAGATAGTCCCCGTAAACGCCCAAAAGCTGAATCTTGGGACTTGCTGGATTGGTCAACGGACCGAGAATATTGAAGACCGTGCGAAAGCCGAGTTCTTTGCGGATGGCGCCCACGTATTTCATCGAAGCGTGATACTTCTGCGCAAAGAAAAAGCACATGCCGACTTCTTCAAGAAGCTTCACGCACATCTGCGGGTCCTGATCGATATTGATGCCGAGCGCTTCCAGACAGTCGGCCGAGCCGCATTTGGACGAAGCGGCGCGGTTGCCGTGCTTGGCAACCTTCATGCCGCCTGCGGCCGCAACCAGAGCCGAGGTGGAGGAAATATTGAAGCTTTGCGCGTTGTCGCCGCCTGTGCCGACAATTTCAAAGACGTCCCAAGGCGTTTGCACCTGCAGTGCATGCGCGCGCATGGCCGCTGCGCACCCGGAGATCTCGTCGATTGTTTCGGCTCGGGCGCTTTTGGTGGACATAGCTGCGAGAAAGGCGGCGTTTTGGGTTGCCGTTGTTGAACCGGACATGATCTGGTTCATGACGTCATAGGCTTCGTCGTAGGTCAGATCCTTCTTGTTGACGAGCTTTACGATGGCTTGCTTGATCATGATTTGTCTTCTTTCCAATGGCTGTTTGTTGCTTTAGTCGGCAAGAAGCGTCCCTTTCGCTGCGGCCTTCATGCTTTGCGTGAACTCGGAAAGCTTGCGGTGAAGCGCCTCGTCGTCATTGAGGTTTTCGTTGATGATGCGCACGTAGGCCGATCCGACGACCACACCGGCAACGCCGTGACGCATGGCATCGGCCACGTGCTCGGGCTTGCTGATGCCGAAGCCAAGAAGAGCGGGCGGAGCCCCCGCCTCGCGCATGACGTTCACGATGTGGCTCGGGGGCATGCAGGCGGCCCTTTCGGTACCGGTGACGCCGTTGCGCGACATCAGGTAGATGTAGCCTTCGCTGTGGCCTGAAATCTCGCGGATCTTTTCGTCGGCGGCGTTGGGCGGCACAAGGCTGATGAGCTGTACGTCATGATTTCTTGCGGCGCTGTCCCATTCGGATTCGGCGGCGCGCATCGTGCTCGGAATGTCGGGAATAAGCACGGCGTCGATGCCGGCTTCACGGCATTCTTCAAAGAAGTTGTCGAGTCCCGGTGCGTAGGCAAGATTGATGTAGATCATGAGGCTCAACGGCACATCGGGATGACGCCGGCGAAACTGCCTTGCAACGTCCATGCATTTGCGCGTGTTCGAGCCGCCGGCAAGCGCCCGTTTGGAACTGATGCAGATCACCGGGCCGTCGGCGCTCGGATCCGAAAAAGGAATGCCGAGTTCGAAGGCGTCGGCGCCCGCCTTTGTGAGCGTTTCCAAAATTTCAAGACTTTTTTCAGGGGTCGGGTCGCACAGATTGACGAAGGGAACTAGTGCGCCGTCTCCGGCTTTCTTGAGTTCGGCAAAAAGCGTGGCAAAACGATCGGTCATGGCTTTCAATCCTGTGATGAGTTCGGTTCTTCAAAGCGTTTCGGCGGTGCGGTAGGCCTCGCGGTTCATGCGGCCGTCGGTGAAAAGGCCGTTGCGTTCGAACCGATCGAGCACCTGATTGACGTCCTTGTCGCCGCGCCCGGAAAGGTTGCACAAGATCACCTGTTCTTTTTCCGGGTTCTCGCGGATCATGCGCAATGCGTAGGCCAGTGCGTGGCTGCTTTCAAGCGCCGGGATGATGCCTTCGTGCAGGCAAAGGTCACGGAAGGCAAGCAGCGCTTCTTTGTCGGTGGCGTTGACGTATTCGGCGCGCCCGATGCTTTTTAAATAAGCATGCTCGGGACCGACCGAGGGGAAGTCCAGCCCCGCCGAAATCGAATACGACTCCAGAATTTGGCCGTCGGGTGTCTGCATGTTGTAGGAGCGCGCTCCGAAGAAAATGCCTTCTTGACCGTGGCCGAGCGGCGCACCGTGCTCCCCGGTCTCGACGCCCTTGCCGCCGGGTTCGACGCCGATCAATCGCACGCCCGGTTCTTTGACGAAGTCGGTAAAGACGCCGATGGCGTTGGAGCCGCCGCCCACGCAGGCAACGACGGCGTCGGGCAGTCGATGCTCGACTTCAAAGAGCTGGCGCTTGGCTTCTTCGCCGATGATCTTTTGGTATTCGCGCACGAGCGTGGGGTAGGGATGTGGGCCCGCAGCAGTGCCGAGCATGTAGTGCGTGGTTTCGAAGTTGGCGGCCCAATCGCGCAGCGCTGCGTTGCAGGCTTCCTTCAAAGTGGCCGAGCCTTCGGTGACAGGGCAGACCTCTGCGCCCATCAGCTCCATGCGAAGCACGTTTGGCTTTTGGCGGGCGACGTCCTTGGCGCCCATGTAGACGCGGCACTCAAAGCCCATCAGCGCGCAGACGATGGCGGTGGCAACGCCGTGCTGGCCCGCGCCCGTTTCGGCAATGATGCGCTTTTTGCCCATGCGCTTGGCCAGCAGCGCCTGGCCCAACACCTGATTGGTTTTGTGTGCGCCGCCGTGCACGAGGTCTTCGCGCTTGAGGTATAGCCTTGCCTTGGTGCCTTTGGTGAGGTTGCGGCACAGCGTAATCGGAGTGGGGCGTCCCGCGTAGGTCGTCAGCAGATTGTCGAGTTCGGCGCGAAAACTCGGATCGTCTCGGGTTTCGAGGAAGGCGCGTTCGAGTTCGTCGAGTGCGGGAATGAGGAGTTCCGGAACAAATTGGCCGCCGAATTTGCCGAAAAACGGATTCATCAACATTTCAAAATTCCTCTCAAAGGAAGCAAAAACAAATCAAAACGGGAAAGCGGATGTCAAGGGCAGGAGCCTGCAATGGCAGCGTGCTGCTGCGGTTTTGTTGTTTTTGACGGTTCTCATTTCAGGTCCTTTCCTTTCGTTGGCCGCGGACCCGAGGTTGAGAGTTTTTTGAGGAGGATATGAAAAACCCGCCGACTCGGTTGTCCGCGGGTTTCGTTTCAAACTTCACATGTTGTGATGTGACAAAGCGCACCCGCCTTATGGAAGGTGCCACCACCAGAACCGGTTGGAAATCTTCGTCGTCAACATGATGTCGTTTGATTCTTCAGATCGTTGTTGAAGGAATCGAAGGCGCTGCGGCCCCGATCTGCGCTTACTTTACCTGCACTTTTTGCTGCGCGCAATAAGGCGTCCTGCTTAGGCGTTTGCGCGCAAAAAGTTGCGATCGAGTCGCCGCATCAGGCATGATGTGCGCCGTGTTTCAACAAAGCAGGACAAAGTCTTGCTTTACAACAAGGAAAAACAATGACCGAACCTCTGCAGATTACCGACATCGTGGTCGGCGACGGCGCCGAAGCCAAGACGGGCACCCGCATCAGCGTGCATTACACGGGCAAACTCACCGACGGCACGGTGTTTGATTCGAGCATTCCGCGCGGAGAGCCGATCGAATTTCCGCTCGGCCAGGGCATGGTGATTGCCGGCTGGGAGCAGGGCATCGAAGGCATGAAAGTGGGCGGCAAGCGCAAGCTTACGATTCCGTACAACCTCGCTTACGGCGCTCAGGGCTATCCGGGTGTGATTCCTCCGTACGCGACGCTTGTTTTCGACGTTGAGCTTACGAAGGTCGCAAAGATTTGACGGCTTGCGGGCATGCGGCCTGCGGCAAATTTTTGCAACGTTTTTTGTTGCCGCCGCGCGTTTTTCCGCAAGGCGAATCTCCGTAGAATCGAAGAAGGCTCCGAACGCCAAATTTCCTCTTGCTGTGTTTTGCAATAAGGAGGTTTCATGCAAACGAGACGAGTTCTTCTTGCTGCTGCCGCCGCATTAACCGTTTTGACTCTGTCCGGTTGTCCGCACCATCGTCGTCGTCCCGGACCGCCTCCGCCCGGAGGCCCCGGCAACGGTTCCGGTCCTCGTCCCGATGGTCTCGGCGGCGGGCCCGGTGGTCCCGGTCCGCAGCCCGGAGGTCCGGGGCCGAGACCTCCGCGTTATTAATTCGAAACTCCCGACTCGCCAAATCATCAACGATTGAGGTGCGCCGGGAGTTTTTCAATTTCAAGTTTGTCTAAAGCGGTTCGATCGGAACGACGTTGATAAAGCCCGGTTCGGTAACGCCCACATGAGTGCTGACGCGGTAGACCTCGGCAAGTGTCTCGGGTTTGAGCACTTCCTCGGGCGTCCCGCACATGCGCACGCGCCCTTCGTTGAGCATGATCAATT
>OOAH01002531.1_pt1 | contig 12356 bp, 9 predicted proteins | sample 1671801 | NCBI WGS metagenome assembly OOAH01 (sample SAMN06348194, study PRJEB24527) | human gut metagenome | biome: human gut; feature: ankylosing spondylitis patient; material: feces | host: Homo sapiens | place: China | collected 2015-10 | reverse complement strand
GCCATTCTTTTGTATCAGTCTGATAGAAACTAATACCGTTACTGGTTGCAAACCAGAGGTCACCGTCACTATCTTCCAATACATCATGAACCTGATCGTTCACCAATGAAAGACTGTTGCCAAGGGAATGCCTTATCAGGTCGTAACTTCCATAGCGGTTGTTACGGATGGTAATACCGGTAGGATAATTGGCAAGCCAGATGCGTTCCTCCTCATCCACATAAATATCATTGATATTGTTTCCGTTCATCCCGTTATAACTATTATAATCAGCAGTTATATAGGGTTCACTCATGCATGTATTCATATCTAGTTTATATACACCTTTTCCACCTGTGGCTACTAGAAGTTCATGGGCATTCAAAGCAACGATCCGGTTTATCTCTACATTGTTGGGTGATTGACAAGGGATGATTTTTCCTGTTTTTCCTACGTCATATATAAGTATTCCCTCTTTATAGTTTCCCACAAACAGTTGTTTTGAAACAGCATGGTAGTAGAGTTCATGTACTGATGTGCCGATACCTTCTACCATTTTATCAGGCATTATATTTAGTTTCCCCTTTTCTATCCCGGCATGAAACAGGCCATTTCCTGTACCGATAAAGAAATGGTTGCTATCCGTCTGTTCAATGGCAGTTATTTCACCGTTGACTGGTGTAGGCATATGCAAAGTCGTTCCGGTACGGATATCATACCAGGTAATACTATCTTTATAACATAGCCATATGCGGTCGTTCTTGTCCAGATAACCGTAATTTAGAAATGCCTGTGGCTTATTTCTGATCAGTTCCGGATGTATGTAGGCCAGTTTGAATTTATCATGCTGTGAATCATATCTGAAAATACGACCTTTCTGACCGATTACCCATAATATATTCCCGCTGTCCATATAGAGCCAGTTCAAAGCAATTCGTGAGTCTAGCTTTATACTATCGTCTGAAAAATTGTAATGCTTGATATATTTTCCGTCATAGCGGTCTACCCCTTCCTGGGTTAGAAACCACATATATCCCCTTCGGTCTTTTTGGATATAATATATTTTCTGGTTGCTCAAGCCGTTTTCCAGTCCTATGTACTTATAAACTTGGCACCTGCTTACGGAACTACTGATGAAAAGAACAGTAAAAAGAAAAATTTGTCTAATGTTTAAAGATATTTTCATATTTCTCGCAGAAGATTCAAAAATACATCTGCAAAATTATAAAATATTGGTTAAATATACACCAAAATGAATGAACTTTATTTCATGAGCAGGCTAATAACATTTGCGTTTCGGAAAGTTTAATAGCAAAAAATGATGAAGGAAAAAATCATATAAATAGCTGGATGTTGAAAGATGGTTAATAGAAGGTTATTTAATATGTTTTCATTAGAGGAACTTATACTGTAGATCTTGCTCTATATTTCGTTCTAAACTATAAGTGACATAAAGGAGTGGTGCAATAACATAACAATCATATTTTGAGATAATGAGAATACTCAAAGATGTTCCAAGGATATTCTTAAATTTATTTTTGTTGTAAAGCTATGGCAGCTAATGGTATTTGTAATTAGATAAATTGCAGATTAAAGTACCATTTTTAAGGCATGAAACAAGCGATTCGTCTATTTCTATTCTTTTATCTGAATAAAAATCTTATATTTGTCATTACAAACAGGCAATATCATTACCCAAACAGGGATATAAAAACTTATTTCAAATATTTTTTTATCGAAACTGATTATGAAAACAATTCATCTTGTGGTGGGAATCGTATTGACATTGATGTGTATCCTTTTTATGGGATTCCGGGAGATAGGCCGTTATCCGGATAAAATCTGGCTGGATATAAAGAATCTGACCCTTGAGAATAGAATAACGGCACTTTCAAGTTTGAATAAGTTAATGGAATATTTTCAGATAAAGAAAGAACGGTTGATTATAGAAGGACAAAATTGGAAAGCTTTGGAAGTCTTTACTCAAAATGGTTACTATACTTCATATTATATACCTTATGATGATCCGGATAATTTAAGCAGAAAAGAACAGAAGTGCTTTATTAAGGGCTTGCAGGAAATTGTAGATAGAAAGGTTGTGAGTGCTCTGTCCTTTCCCGGATGTTGGTATACTGAGATAAAAGAAAGTCTGAACCGTTCCATAGATCTATTGACTTGGGAACATCGTAGCAGTCAGTTACAACTTTTGTTGTCTTCCGTAGGACGCGAGATGCTCTTCGATCCGCAGTTAAAGGTGATACTGGTAAAAGATAAAGGAAAATATCACCGATAATTCATATTATGCTTATGGCTTTCCCGGAAGACTAATAAACAATCGACAAAGGGAAACTGTTTATTTAGTATGATTCTAAATTAAAAACGAATATATTATGAGTAAAACAGTTGATTTGTTGGGACAACAGGCAGAATATTACCTGAACCATACGTGTAAGACAATAGATAAGAAATTAATTCATGTTCCTGGACCTGATGCGATTGATAAAATCTGGGTGGACTCTGACAGAAATGTACGTACCCTCAATAGCTTGCGGGCTTTGTACGGGCATGGACGCTTGGCGAATACCGGGTATGTATCCATTCTGCCGGTCGACCAGGATATAGAACATACAGCCGGAGCATCATTCGCTCCTAATCCGATCTATTTTGATCCTGAAAATATAGTGAAACTGGCAATCGAAGGAGGTTGTAATGCAGTTGCATCCACATTTGGTATATTAGGGGCTGTTGCCCGTAAATATGCCCATAAGATACCTTTCGTTGTAAAACTGAACCATAATGAACTGCTTACTTATCCAAACTCTTATGATCAGGTGATGTTTGGAACCGTAAAAGAAGCATGGAATATGGGTGCGGTAGCTGTTGGTGCTACTATCTATTTCGGTTCGGAGCAAAGTCGTCGTCAGATTATTGAGATATCACAAGCTTTTGAATATGCTCATGAGTTAGGTATGGCAACCATTCTCTGGTGTTATCTCAGAAACAATGATTTTAAGAAAGATGGCACTGATTATCATGCGGCAGCCGACCTTACCGGACAGGCTAACCACATTGGAGTGACCATCAAGGCTGATATTGTAAAGCAAAAACTTCCTTCCAATAATGGTGGATTCACGGCTATCCATTTTGGTAAAACGGATGAAAGAATGTATTCTGAACTCGCAACTTCACATCCTATCGATCTTTGTCGCTACCAGGTTGCTAATGGTTATATGGGGCGTGTCGGTTTGATTAATTCCGGTGGTGAATCTCATGGAGAATCGGATTTGCGTGATGCTGTTGTTACAGCGGTTATCAATAAACGTGCCGGTGGAATGGGATTGATCAGTGGACGGAAAGCATTCCAAAAGCCAATGGAAGAGGGTGTTCAATTATTGAATACCATTCAGGATGTTTATTTGGATTCTTCAATAACGATTGCATAAAATTTTTAATCAGTATAGAAGATAAAGGTCTTCTATACTGATTATTTAAATGTAAAAGTGAATTTCTGAACTGTTGTCAGAGCAGGAGTTTATCTCCAGTTAACCTTGAGTATATTTTCCATCCATGGTAACCGTACAAGTTTGTATGACCAGGGAATGCTATCCAATAATATATCGAATGCACGTTCTTCTACAGTTAGAACCCATTCCCTTTCAGTCTTTTCTATAAATCCTGCTCTTCTCAAAAAAGCTTCTTGAAAACCTCTCATTGAGGTATTCCTCATTTTTTCCCAGTTTGTCTTTGCTGCTTCCAATAGAGAATCTATTGTGTTAAGTTCATCTTGATTTAGTTCCATTCTTTTAGGGAGTGGCTCGTTGAAGGGATAATTTATTAACAAACGGTTGAGGAACAGATCTTTTTCATCATACTCCCTGTCTTCACTTGCCATGAGGTGTTGTAAAATGAATATAGCTCGTACTTTTGATTCGTTACTATTGAAACCCCTGCGATCTTGGCTTAACATATTAAGTCTCATAAAAAGCATTGGTAGAAATGGGAAGAGAATGACCAATCCTGCATTGGATATAGGTATGTGTTTCAAATCTCCATATTGTTCTGTACCAAAATGAGGAGTAGGTTCAGGGTCAGGAATAATGAGAACCATATACACGCACTCCGGGAGCTATTGCATTCTTATCTACTTTTACACTGCCACAAGTTTCTTCATCGCCCGGACCAATATCCCAGTTTCCTTTGTCGCATTTAGCCATGATTTTTCCTCCTGTAATAGTTATGTTTCCACATTTGCTTTTTCGACCTGCATATTGACCGGCACCGCCTATTCCTGCAGATCCCGCGCGCCAGGAAGTCTCGTGCTGATAACCCGCATAGGCTTCTATCGTTCCACTTTCGATAATAATGTCACCACATTCGGTAGCATATCCGCATCCTATACCAGCTGCACCTTCTCCACCGTACGCAATTAATTTCCCATCACCTTTAATAATCAGGATGGAATTCTTTCTTGATTGGATTGCAGCCATTTCACGGCCACTGTGTAGCATATTGTTTCCTTCAAGAATCACCGTGATATGACAGTCTTCCGCAATATGGAATGCAACACCCATGTTTTCCAGATCACATAAGTTAGCATCTTGTAGAACAATTGTTGCACGTACTCCGGCAGATACTGTTATTCCATGTCTTGAATTGGTACCTGTAATAATATACATTCCTTCTTGGGAGACACGGAAAGTACCCGTTTCCCTACTCATGTCTATTTTTTCATTTTTCATAAGAATAAAAATTAATATTGTATTTGTTGATTATTGTATATTGATTTTCAGTTTGTTTTTAGCTGTTTTATAAAATGGCTAATGCAACCATTCCTTCATAACAATTATCCGGAAATATCCGTTGGTTTATATTATTGTTCCCTCAGATGAACACAGGCAAAAATAGCTGGAAGTTGGGAAATCTAAATGCTAAAATCAGTAAACTAAAATAATAATTTTAAGTGGCTGAAATTCAGAATATTTATTCAGAATAAATCTTTCTGTTTTTACGATTTCAACCTTTTTTTGATGATATGAAGTGTGTGCTAAACAAGATTTATCCATATGTTTTGCGGTAAAAGCTTCAACAGTGATTAGAAAACAAACAAGGGATCATTTGTCTCTTGCCCTGTGTGTGTTGAGTTTTCCAATAAGTCTTATTGGGGGATGACCTTGGCTGACAAGCCTATCAACCAAGGTTAATCGGCTCGTCAACCAAGGTTGATAGGCTTGTTAACCTAGGTCAACACTCGACTGTTCCTAAGGATAAAGAGATATATCTCTGGTCTTCAGTAGAATAATTCCTAATGTGAAATAAATAAATGCATCGTTCTGATACGGATTGACTGCGATTCAACTTTTAAGTGAGACATCTTCTTCTCCATTCCGAGGGAGAGCAACCATATCGGTTTTTAAAAGCTTTGTGAAATGCAGAAGGGCTGTTGAAACCTGTATTATAACAGATGTCTTCTATTTCTGCATTCGAATCTCTTAGCAGCATTTCTGCTTTTTCGATGCGAAGTGACGTAAGGTATTGAAGGAAACTACATCCATATTCTTGATTGAAATATCTATTTAAATAGGTGGAATTGACTGCCACTCTTTGAGCAAACTGCTCCAATTTTATTTTTTGATCATAAATGAATTCCGGTGTTTGTAATAGTTGGTTTATTTCATCGATCTTTTGAGGAGTCAAGTATACTTTGGAGTTCTTCTTGCCATTTATGAGCACCTCTTTTTCTACGACTTCTTTTTCTGATTTGCTTTCTAGTTGTTGATTTAGGTTATTCACAGGGAACTGGGACGATGTTTCCCGATAAATACGTAACTTGAGCTTTTGTTTTACGAATTGGTGTAAGAGAGAATTATAAAAGATATATCCACTTAATATGCCAATACAAAGGTTGTATAAAAGATTGCAGATATATGAAGAAGTGAACATATTCAGTAAGAACATGAAGAAGAACCCTGATATTAGGATGCTTTTTCTTTGAATATCGGAAGCTGATTTTAGGAATATACAGTCTGTTTCATTCATATTTCGCAAGAGTAATACGTAAATGAAAGTCTGTGTGATCCCTGTTATTATACACGTTAAACGGAAAAGTGTCCACCAAGCCGGGAACGATGATAGAATTTCAGCCCAACTGTAAGTTAAGCGATCTGCCACCGGACTTAAAACTGACATCAATATGTAACAACACGATAAGACCATCGAAGGTAACATATGTTTCCACCATTGTGGCTTTTGGGGAAATATTCCGGTAATACGGAAGCGGATAAAGAAATAGAGTAAAGGAGGGAGAAAAGTCAGTCCCCAACAGTATAGGGTGGGTAAGAGGGATGTTCTTTGAAGCAGGAAGAAATTTTCGTATAATGTGCTATACGACGTTAACCCCCAGTATATTAGTAGGATTGGTGCTAATAATATGGCCAAATCCTTTTTATGCTTGTTTCTCCAAATCAGAGAGATAGAAGCAAGACCTAGTACAGCCCAAGTCAGCAGAAAAGTACAAATAAGTAATGTCTTTAATATGAAAAATGGCATGATATTGTTGTTCTGTTGCTTGCAAATGTACACACAAAAGTCCGAAAAGAGTGATTTTATTCTGCATTTTTTTAAAGTTTGGTAATGAAATGTTGGTAGAAAATTGTTTCCTTTGCCCCCTAATCTGAGGGTTACTATATAACGCTCGTTAGGTATGTAAATTACCATCTTGGGTTGTACAAATGAATAATTGTTACAGGGGCTATATATTAATTGCTTTTTGGGTTTGTTCGCTGGTGGTATATGGACAGACTGAAATGCAGGCTATAGATACTCTTCGCAACATCCGGTTACAGGAGGTGATTGTTACTGCTACTCAATCAAATGCTCCGGGAACACGTTCTGTCATTGGGCAGGATGCTATTCGTCATATACAGGCTACTGATCTTTCTGTTTTATCTCAATTACTACCCGGTGTTCTTGTACGCAATCCGGATCTGAATGCTCCGGCTGCCTTTACCATCCGCAGTGCAACTTCTGAAAATACGACTAATGCTTTAGGGACAGCCATAGAGGTGGATGGACTCCGCATGAATAATAATGCCAATATGCAGCAAATGGGACTTGAAGGTAGGGGCAGCCTTTTTAATAGCACGGTGTTATCCGGTTTCGACGTGCGTTCCTTGTCTCCATCTTCTGTGGAGTCGGTCGAGGTGATACGTGGTGTTCCTTCGGCACGTTATGGAGATGTGACCAGTGGGGTTGTTCTGGTCAAGTCGAAAGCCGGGATACAACCTCTTACCATCGGTATTCGTCTGACAGCTACGGAGAAACTTGCTTCTGTGGGGAAGGGCATTGCGATCAGTAATAATGGGGGAACTCTCTATTTAGGAGCAGATTATGCACTTTCAAATCAATCGCCTCAAGTCTTTGAAGAATCTTTTCAAAGATTTGGAATCCAAGCGGCTTATGCGAAGGATTTCCGGTCTGCTACTTTGCGTCTTAATATGCGTGGTTATTGGATGAAGGATAATGATAAAAGAGGGCAGAATACGGTGGATGGTGAATTTCGGAAATATCAGGATCAAAACATATCCTTTTCTGCTAATGGACAGTGGAAATTGAATCGTTCCTGGATTTCCAATCTTGAATATCAGCTAGGGTTTACGTATGGGAGCCAGAAGAATGAATCCAGTACATATTATTCGGGAACACAGCAAGTCACTACCTATACCGCGCAGGCAGGTGAACATGCCGGAGTGTTCTTGCCTCCCCATTATTTCTCTCAGTTATCCGTTGAAGGCAAGCCGTTGAGCGGAGATGTATCGTTGACTGCCAATCACAGAAAAACGATGGGTGAGAATATCAGTAACCATTTTCAACTGGGGCTTCATGCTGAGGTGGAAGGGAATCGTGGAAAAGGAATCAGTTTCGATCCTCTTTGTCCTCCCTTGGAAATGCTCAGAGTGCGGACAAGGTCTTATCGGGATATACCTTTATTATATAAGTATTCTGCTTTTGCTGAAAATCACTTTATTCTCCGTTATGGGAAGATGCGGACCGAAGTGCAGGCGGGGGTGCGTTTTACTCAGTTGCCGACTAAGCGTCTACAACGGAACTCTTCTGTTGATCCGCGTATCAATCTTTCCCAGATATTTATTGATAGGACGGATGATGTTTTTCTAAGTCGTTTCAGTGTACGTCTGGGGTGGGGATTGATGCATAAGATGCCTGTACTTACTTATTTGTATCCCGATAAATCGTATACGGATATGAATTGTTTTACGTACAATGATGCTGAGAATAATCAGCGTCTGACCGTCATGCATACATTTATAACTGACCGTAATTTTAACTCCGACTTGCGTTTGCCTGTTAATCAGAAGTTTGAAATAGGGGTGAATTTCCGGATAGGAGGTGTTACTGCGGATGTGGTATGGTTTAAGGAACATCTCAAAAATGGCTATTGTACCTCTCAACTTGCCGAACCTTTTTCCTATCGCCGCTATTCCCCTTTGATCAGTAAAGGAGAACAACCGGAATTGACGGATGAGGGTGTCATGAATGATGGTGAACTTCTTCCATATACTTTGAATACTACGTTTGCTACCTATTTATCACCCCAGAATGGTATAGAACAGGAAAAACAAGGTATTGAATATACCATTGGTCCGATTCATTCAAAGGCACTGCGTTCTTCATTTTACATAAGTGGCGGATATCTGGATGTATGCGAAAAGAATACGGCCCTTTCTGCCTTGCATCCCCAGATAGAAGTGAATGGAAAAGCTTACCCTTATGTAGGTATTTACGAAACAGGGCCTTCTGTTGCGAATACTCAAATCTGGCAGCAATTGAATAGCCGGTTTCAGTGTGTTACTCAAATTCCCAGAATCGGTTTGATCACAAGCCTAACGCTTCAGGCGGTGTGGATGGATAAACAACAGCGGGGAATGGAGAGCCGGTTTAATAATCCTGTGTACACGGATAGTAATGATCAGAAGTGCTTGAATCCGGTTTATTATATAGATGGAGAGGGAAACCAACATCCTTTCACGCCGGACATGGCGACGGATGAATGTTTTGCTGATTTAGTGATCAGAGCGAATACTACTACCGCTTTTCTGAAGGACTCGTATAAACCTTATTTCTTATTGAATCTTCGGGTTACTAAAGAGATAGGACGTCATGTTTCGGTTGCTTTTTGTGCTAATAATCTGCTGCAATCCAATCCGAAACGATATCGGCAGAGCATACAGAAATATGCAATTGTGAATCCGGATTTATATTATGGTGCGGAAATTAGTATCCGTTTTTAAAGTTGGTATTAAATTTTAGATATTGAAAGAGGATGAAATATTATGTATTGTTTTTCTTTGTGTTATTTCTCTGTGCTTGTGCCGGGGATGAGAATCGTTCTTCATGTTCAGTGAGTGTCCACCTACTTTCTCCTACGGATGAAGTGACCTTGCCTTTCGAAGAGATGGAGGTGGTATTGACAAATAAGGATCAAGGTACGGTTTATACCTCTTCATGTTCTTCTGATGGAGTAGCTTTGTTTAATGTGGAATATGGATATTATACAGTTGCCGTACATTATCAATCTGCTTCCGGAATTATTTTCAGTGGAAGATTGGAATCTTTGTCGTTATTGCCTGAACAGGGTGAAGAAGTGATGAAAGTTCAGTTGCAACTGGCGCGCTCTAAAATAAACGCATTGGTCATTAAAGAGATTTATTATGTGGGTTGTAAAGGAGAGTTGGGAGCAGATTATCAGGCAGATCAATATGTTACACTCTATAATAACTCTGATGAGACTGTATATCTGGATGGATTGTGTCTGGCTTTGGTGGATCCGATGCCAGGTATTGTATCTCCCTGGGTGAAATATACGGATATGAAACGGATTCCCGTTGCTGATATGACTTGGCAATTTCCGGGTAGCGGTAAGGAGTATCCTTTATTGCCCGGAGCAGAAACTACCATTGCAACGAATGCTGTAGATCATACCGGAGGCGAATATCAGCATGCCAATTCAGTTGATTTATCTAAAGTTGACTGGGGATTCTGGCATGTAAGTTTGAGCAAACAGAACATAGCACCCGGTGTGAAACCATTAAATCTGCTTTTAAATCTTAACTCGACTGCATGGATGTATTCATTTCCGGTAGTTGGCCCCACATTCATGATATTTGGATTTGAAGGTATTAGTGCGGAGGAATATGTAAATAATCCATTGAATAGGGAAAACAGGTCCCAAGCTTCTAATAAGACTAAATTCTATTTGATGATTCCGAAAGAGTGGGTGATTGATTGTGCGGAGTGCGTGGAAAATGAAGCCAAGCTTGCCAATAAGCGTGTGCCTGATGAACTGAACCATGAACCTGTGTATATTCCGGAAGGAGATTATTCCGGGAAATCGTTGATACGTAAAAGTGCAGCATCAACCAACGGGCGTTTCATTTATCAGGATACGAACAATGCGGCGGAGGACTTTATCGTATCCAAACCGTCTTTGAAAAAATAAGCAAGCAACTATGCGGAGTACATTATTTATTTTATGGCTTCTGTCGGCGATTCCCATATATGCGCAGTCTGATTCATTACATATCTATTCTATGCAAGAGATTTATCAGCAGAATAATTGGCTGACAGGAGCTAATCCGGTAGGAATGTCATTCAACCGTTTCCGCTCGTTCTCTGTGGCGGAAGTGGGGTATAGGTTTGAAGATGGAAACTTTGGTAATGTCAGTTTGCCCGCTTCATCCAATAAGTATACGGTGTTTGGTGAATCTTACCAGACTATAGGTAATGTCTCTTTATATGGAAAAATAGGATATGTGAATAACCGGAAGCAAGAGGTGAACTGGAATGGGATGACCGGTGACTGCTGGCGTGGAATAAATCTTTGTGACTCAGTGAGTGGCGATCAACGTTCGGAACAATATCAACTGTCCGGTGCATTTTCATTACCCGTTTCTTTGCGTTGGCTGATTGGTTCGAGGTTCGATTATTTAGTTGACCTGAATGCTAAGAATACAGATCCTCGGAATGAAAACCAGTGGATGGAGTGGAAAATAACTCCCGGAGTTGGTTATGAGTGTGGAAGTCACCGTTTGGGTGCTTCCATATTTTATGGCAATCGTAAAGAAACGGTGGATTATCAGAATATAGGTACTCATACGACATATCCTTTCTTTGTTTCTTATCCGTTAGGGTACTTTAAAACTTTGCCTAAAGGAGAAAATATAAAATGGTATTATTCTGCACAGGAGTTCGGAGGATTCTTACAAGAAGAGGGAGTTTATGGACGCTTCCGGCTATTTCAACAGATAGGAGGGAGCCTTGTCAGACAAAATACAGTAAGTGACCGTATACAAAACAAGAAAGAAGGTGAAACAGATGGCTGGAAACTGGATTATAAAGGTGTAGGTTCATTAGTCTCTGCGTTTAATCGACACGAATGGAGTTGTAAAGTTTTGTTTGACAAGTCGGATAGTTATGATCTTTTGCAGCTGCAGGAAGAGAACATGGGTACATGGCATTCTTCGGGGAAGGTTCTCCGTTCTACTTTCCGTATTAATGAATATGGGCTGACTTATGGTTACTATCGACTTTATAATGAGTGGAATAGTCGTTATTCTATCGTGTCGGGAATTGACTTTAAGCAGACAAAAAGTCAATTGCTTTTTTATCCGGCTGAATATACGCAAACTGTACGCCGTTTTACTGCATATTCTACATTTACTCGGAATTTCTTATTATCTAATGCCCGAATTGATTTAGCTATTGGGGCAGAGTACGGTAAAGGAGGTGGAACTATGATAGCTGAAAAACAGCTGCAATCAGGACAGAATACGCCCGCAATCAAATTATGGCAGAATATGGATCGATTGGAACAGGAGTACAATTACTTAACAGAGCCCAGATGGGCATTGCATTTATCTCTAACTTATACTTATACAGCTTCTTTTACTTGGTTTGCCCGATTGACGGTGGGATATGAAAATGCTTCTAAAAATCTTTTTAATTCAAATAAGGAAAATATTTCTGTACAAATAGGATTGTTCTTCTAAATAGATTCCGTAGTTTTGAAGCGACTAACTCAAAAACAACAAAGTTATGGAAAAGAAAGAAAATTTGGATGGCCGGAATTTAGGTTCGGGACCTGTCGGTAGATGGATTATTTACATTGACAAATGTACGGGATGTGGTGAGTGTGTGGATGCTTGCAGTTTGGGACTTCTTTACATTGAAAATGAGAAGGTTAAGATGAAAGAAGAAAGATACTGTAGTGAGTGTGAAGATTGTGCTAGTGCTTGTGCATTCAGGGCTATAACCTTTAGATAGTTATACCAAGTGAAGAGTTTCTATCTATTTCTTTTTCTGTT
>OOAH01002515.1_pt1 | contig 12422 bp, 9 predicted proteins | sample 1671801 | NCBI WGS metagenome assembly OOAH01 (sample SAMN06348194, study PRJEB24527) | human gut metagenome | biome: human gut; feature: ankylosing spondylitis patient; material: feces | host: Homo sapiens | place: China | collected 2015-10 | reverse complement strand
TACAACTGCATGCGATGGGCTTCAATATCGAGTTTGTGGATATTGGTGGCGGACTGGGAGTCGATTATGATGGTACTCGTTCTTCCAATAGCGAGAGCAGCGTCAATTATTCCATCCAGGAATATGTAAACGACTCTATTTCTACAATGGTCGATGCCAGTGACAAGAACGGTATCCCGCATCCGAATATCATAACGGAAAGCGGGCGTTCGTTGACTGCCCATCATTCCGTTTTGATATTTGAAGTGCTGGAAACAGCTACGCTTCCCGAAATGGATGAAGACTTCGAGGTGAGCGAATCTGATCACGAGCTTGTGCATGAACTGTATGAGATTTGGGATAAGCTGAACCAAAGCCGTATGCTGGAAGCCTGGCACGATGCGCAGCAGATACGCGAGGAAGCGTTGGATTTGTTCAGTCATGGTATTGTCGATTTGAAGACCCGTGCCCAAATCGAACGCTTGTATTGGTCTGTGACGCGCGAAATCAGCCAAATTGCTTCCGGGTTGAAACATGCACCGGATGAGTTTAGAAAGCTGGACAAACTATTGGCTGATAAGTATTTCTGTAATTTCTCGCTTTTCCAGTCCTTGCCTGACTCTTGGGCGATTGATCAGATTTTCCCGATCATGCCTATCCAGCGGTTGGATGAACGTCCGGACCGGACGGCGACTTTGCAGGACATAACCTGCGACTCGGATGGCAAGATTGCCAACTTTATTTCGACACGCAATGTTTCCCATGATCTACCGGTACATTCGCTGAAAGGAAAAGATGCTTATTATATCGGTGTCTTTCTGGTTGGGGCCTATCAGGAAATTCTGGGAGATATGCACAATCTTTTCGGTGATACGAATGCAGTGCACGTAACGGTAGATGAAAAAGGTTACAACATCGAGCAAGTTATCGACGGGGAAACGGTTGCTGAAGTGCTCGATTATGTTCAGTATAATCCTAAAAAGTTGGTGAGGACACTGGAAACTTGGGTGACTAAGTCTGTAAAGGAAGGTAAGATTTCGGTTGAAGAAGGTAAAGAGTTCCTTTCCAACTATCGTTCCGGCTTGTATGGATATACTTATTTAGAGTAATCCCAGTCGCTGAATTCAAAACTTAGTTGTTCCCAGCGGGCTTTCTCTTCGTTCTTCTCGTAAGGATTGGAGACCGAAAGCCCGATCAGGCGAATCGGGTGAGTCGTATATTCGATGTCTTTCAACAGTCCTTTGGCTAAAGGTAGTATTTCAGCTAAAGTCGTCAGTTCGTGGCTTTGGGTGATGCTTCTTGTCTTTTGGTTGAAATCATGGAATTTAATTTTTAAAGTAAGGGTATTTCCTTTGAAACCGGTTCGTTGCAGCCGTTCGATCAGTTCGGTCGCAACATGATATAATTCGATGATAACGGACGATTGCTGCGAAATGTCTTTTTCAAGCGTATGTTCACAGCCTACGGATTTGCGGATTCGGACGGCTTCGACAGGGCGTAAGTCTATCCCTCTTGAAAATTCATAATATAAAATTCCTGCTTTTCCGAATTGTCGGGTGAGCATTTCTTGTGAACAAGCTCTCAACTGTTCTCCGTTATGGATGCCTAATGAGTGCATTCGTTGGGCGGTGACCGGACCGATCCCCCAGAAGGATTCGATCGGCAGACGTTTGATGAATTCTTCCGCCTGGGACGGATGGATGGTGCACAGTCCGTCCGGCTTGCGGTAGTCAGAGGCGATTTTAGCCAAAAACTTATTATACGATACCCCAGCCGAGGCAATCAGATGCAGCTCCTCCCGGATTTTTTGCTTGATTGCTTTGGCTATGTCGACGGCAAGCGGGATGTTTTGTTTATTCTCGGTAACATCCAGAAACGCCTCGTCCAGTGAAAGTGGCTCGACAATGTCCGTATATTCGTGGAAGATTTCGTGTATCTGGCGGGACACCGCTTTATAGACATCCATCCGTCCGGAAACAAATGTGAGCTGAGGGCATAGGCGTTTAGCCCTTTGTGACGACATGGCGGAGCGTACGCCGAACTTCCGGGCTTCGTAGCTTGCTGCCGCTACGACACCCCGTTCCTCCGCGTGGCCGACTGCAAGCGGAATTCCGCGAAGTTCCGGATTATCCCGCTGTTCCACAGAAGCGTAGAATGCGTCCATGTCGATATGTATGATCTTCCGTTCCATTAAAATCCGTTCATCGGAACCAATACTGTCGGTATGAGTAACAGGAATCCGACTATTACCAGAAGCAATATGAATTTCCATGCCCAGCGAAACCATTTATCGTAAGGGATACGGCTGACACCCAGAACGGCGATCAACACTCCCGATGTCGGGGTGATCATATTGGTGAATCCGTCTCCGAACTGGAAGGCCATCACGGTCGCTTGCTTTGACAATCCGATCAAATCGGAGAAGGGAGCCATGATCGGCATGGTCAGGGCTGCTTTGGCACTTCCGGAAGGAATGATCAGGTTGATCAAGGTCTGGATCACGTACATCATGCCGACGGTTGCCACTTGTCCGAGCCCTTCCATCCCTTTCGCCAGGTTGTAGAGAATGGTGTCGATGACAAGCCCTTCTTTCAGTATCACGATAATACCGCCTGCAAGGCCGACTACCAAAGCTGCGCTCATAATGTCCTTGCATCCGTCCAGAAACAGTTTGACCAGTTCGTTGGGAGTCCGGTTGTTGGCGATGCCGGCTGCCAGTCCGAGGGCGAAGAACAGGGTGGCTATCTCCATGATATACCAGCCATATCCCATCACTCCCGTTATCAGATAAAAAATCGTGAAGAAGAGGAGGTTCAGGATATAAAGATGGACTGTCTTGCGTAGGGCGAACAGGGAAGTCAAGATAAAAGCAGCTGTTAGAATGGGGAGGAGAGGCAGTCCTTTGATAACGCTGTTCCCGATTTGTAAAGTTGTTGCAGGATAATAAGCTGCGAAAATGATTTGTATGACTACCAATATACCGAAACTGACCCAAGCGGCACGTGGCGTATGATAGCTTACATCCAGCGAGTTGTTATTGTGTAGGTCCCGCCAATACTGATCTTCTTCGTAGACTAACGAAGCTTTCGGGTTTTTCTTTACTTTAGCAGCATAACGCAGTATCCAGGAGAAACCGATCATATTGATGACAATCCAGCAAAATATCCGGTATTCGATTCCGGAAAAGAGCGGAATACCGGCCAGCCCTTGCGCAATGCCGATTGTAAATGGGTTCAGTATCGCACCGGCAAATCCTAATCCGGCGGCGACAAAGACCATGCAAACGCCTGTAATGGAGTCATACCCCATCGAGATAGCCATCGGGACAAGCACCAGGCAAAATGCGATGGTCTCTTCACTCATCCCGAAGACGGCCCCGAATATGCTGAATAGTAGCATGATGGATGTCAGTAAGAAATTCTCCACTCCGATCTTGCGCAGGAAACGGTTGTTTTCCATTTTACGGGCGCGGCCGAGGAAACTGACGGTTCCGATATCGAAAGCCTTACTGTCGTTGACGATCCAGAACGCCCCTCCGATGATCAGGATGAAGACGATGATATCTGCCTTGTCGACAAATCCTTTGTAAAAAGCCGAGAACACCTGCCAAGTTTGCGGAACATGTTCTACCGCTTCGTAGACAACCGTTTTTTCTCCGGCGGCATTGATACTCTCTTTGTATTGTCCGCCCGGAATGATCCAGGTGAGGGCTGCACAGAAAAGAATGATATAAAATATGATGGCGTATGTATGTGGAATCTGTCTCTTTTTCATAATCCGTTTTCGTTTTCTTCATCCGTTAATGGACCTATTTCGGGAAGGATGGCACGTGCCTCCCTGTCGCTGAGGGTGTCTACATCTTTCAGTTTGCGCTGGATCACGCGTGTGCGTGTCCCTAATACCTCTTCGATCTGTCCGCTGGCCGTCTGCAAGTTCTTCTGTGCTTTTTCCAGCATGCCGCCTACCTTCTCGAATTCTTTCTTTACCGCCCCCAAGATGGTCCATACCTCGCCGGAGTGTTTCTGGATAGCGAGCGTGCGGAATCCCATTTGCAGGCTGTTCAGGATGGCGGCAAGCGTTGTCGGACCGGTGACGACCACTTTATAGTTGCGCTGTAGTTCTTCCAGCAGGGAAGAACGGCGTACGACCTCCGCATAGATTCCTTCGAAAGGCAGGAACATGATGCCGAAGTCGGTGGTGGCGGGGGGAGCCAGATACTTGTCGGAAATATCCTTTGCCATCTTTTTAATAGTTGTTTCCAATAGCTTTCCGGCTGCTTCTATAGCCTGTGTGTCGGCATGATCGTATGCATCGAGCAGCTGTTCGTAGACGTCTTTGGGAAATTTTGCATCTATCGGCAGATAGACGAATTCGCGGACATCGTCACGCCCCGGAAGTTTGACGGCAAACTCCACGACGGCATCCGATCCTTTGCGGGTGTGCACATTCGCCTCGTATTGCTCCGGTGCCAGGATTTGTTCGAGAAGCATGCTTAACTGGATTTCCCCGATGTTGCCGCGTGTCTTCACATTGCTGAGGACACGTTTCAAACCACCTACGTCTTGTGCCAGCGTTTGCATTTCTCCAAGTCCTTTCTGTACGCTTTCCAGTTGTTCCGTCACAAGCCGGAATGATTGGCCGATCCGGTCGTTAAGTGTCTTTTGCAATTTCTCGTCTACGGTCAGGCGGATTTCTTCCAACCGTTTTTCCGTGTTGGCGACAAGCTGGCGTTGCTGTTCGTCCAGATTGGCAAACTTTTCCCGTTGCAGGGTGTTGAACGAAGTGATCCCCCGGTCGAAAGCATCCCGGAATTCGTTCATGGAGCGCGTCAGTTCTTCCCGGTTATCCCTGGCGACGATGCGGCCTTCTTCCCGGTTCAGACGAAAATCTTCCCGAAAGTTTTTTTCGATACGTTCAAATGAACGTTGCATTTCGTCGAGCAGCCGTTTCAGTTCGCCTGCTATGTCCGAATGGTCTTTCCGGGGGCGAAAAAAGACCTGTAAAGCAATGATTACAACAAGTAAGCAAATAATCAACCCATCCATTTCTTTCTATTTTGGGTCAAAGATAGAAAAAGAGTTATCGAGAGCAGTAATTAAAAAGAGTTAAAAGGAAAAACATTATTCATATTCCTTTGTTTAAGTTATACAAAGCAGCTTATATTTGTAAGCCGCTTTTGATAAAGAACATAAAATACTACAAAAGATGGCAAAGATAACATTTAAAGGTAATGAGGTCAATACGAACGGTTCATTGCCCGCAGTTGGAGCAGAGGCTCCTGATTTTAAAGGTGTAAAGAGCGATTTATCCGAATTGCATCTGAAAGATTTGAAAGGTAAGAAAGTCGTGATCAACGTATTTCCGAGTTTGGACACTGCCGTGTGTGCCGCATCGGTAAGACGTTTTAATAAAGAAGCCGCTTCTCTTCCTAACACTGTGGTGCTTGCCGTATCAAAAGACCTGCCTTTTGCGCAAGGACGTTTCTGTACCACGGAAGGTATCGATAAAGTGATCCCACTTTCTGCATTCCGTTGTTCTTGTTTTGAAAACGGGTACGGGATGTTGATGGTCGATGGTCCGCTGAAGGGTTTGTTGGCTCGTGGCGTGATAGTTGTCGACGAAGCCGGTAAAGTTGTTTATGAGGAACTGGTTTCCGAAATAACGAACGAACCGAATTACGAAGCCGCAATCGCTTCGCTAAAAAACTAATAAAGTAGATTATTGTTTTTCATTGGTTAAAGTTAAGGGTTAGTGTAGGAGGCTGCCGGATGTGAATCCCGCGGCCTTCGTTTTGTTATATGAATGAAAGAAGTTATGAATAATTATTGTTTATGCCATTATATTTTATACCTTTAGCACTGACTTGATAATGCTATCCTGTACCTCTTAGTTAGTTATCCTGTACACCCTGGTAAACCATCCTGTACATCTTGACCGATTATCCTGTACAGGCTGTTGTTACTGAGTGGTTACTAATAAGATAGAGGATGGTAACCTTTGAGATAAATCGTGTTAATGTTAAATCTAATAGAAAGATAATAGTATGGCGGTAAGATACAAGCTGACAAAAATCAATGACAATATTACTGATAATAAGACGGTAAAGTATTCGGTAACGACGGTAAGCTATGACAATGTGAATTTGGATGCTTTAGCCGAGCAAATAGCCGGATCCAGTACATTTTCCTACGGCGAAGTGAAAGGACTTGTGGAAAATCTGACTATTCTGATTGCGGAAGCTCTGGAAGGCGGCAATACCGTGACGATCGACGGTTTGGGAACATTTTCCGTAACTGCCCGACCCAATCGTGAAGTGGAAGATCCGTTGAAAATCCGTGCCGAGTCTATTAAGCTGAAAGGAATTGGCTTCAAACCCAGCCCGAAACTGAAGGAGAGGCTGAGAAGTATTGAGTTTACGAGGATGAAATAGGTTTTATACATAAAGTTTACGGGAAGTATTTGCCATTTGCAATCTTACCAGGTAATAATTTGTATAATAGTTTGTTATTCCATTGCAAATATCTTTTTGAGTTTGCAATGGAGTTTGTCATTAGTCATAAAACAAAAGTTGCACAAATGAGTCCGGATATGAAAATAACACAAGTGAAGAGTAATGGTAAGTCTTTGAAAAATATAGAGTTGCCAGATGTGATGACTGCGATAAGATCCGGCGAACAAGCCAGGGTGGTGAATGAACATCGGGGGATATTATCCTCTTCAATGCCTGGCGATCGGAACATTCATGCGACGGATATTCCTGTTTTGCTTTTTGCCGCCCGGTTCAGGAAGAAAGAAAGCAGGATAGAGTATCAGGCGTATAACGGGCTGGTGCTGATGGATGTCGGCAATCTGGCGGATAGGGAAGAGGCCGTGGAGGTGAAGCGACTCGCTTCCTTAGCCCCGCAGACAATGGCTGCCTTTGTCGGTTCGAGCGGGAAGAGCGTGAAAATACTGGTTCCTTTTGTGTTGCCCGACGGTTCCCTTCCGGAAAAGAGGGAGTTGGCTGAGTTGTTTCATGCGGTGGCCTACAGGCGTGCAGTGGCCTTTTATCAGGCTCATCTGCAACGTCATATAGAGATGGGGGAGGAGGCATCGTTGGAAAGAGGATGCCGCCATTCTTTTGATCCTGGTTTATATTATAATCCGTCGGCCACACCGTTGATTCAGGAGCAACCGATGCAGATGCCTGCCGAACCGACCTATCGGGAGGTGGTGGCCAAAGAGGAAGATCCGCTTTTGCGCATGATGCCCGGATATGACCGCAGTCGTATCGTTTCCCGTTTTTATAATGCCTGTATGTTGGACGCCCTCGAAAAGACGGGTGGCTTGGATGAAGGAAAAGAGGTCAGGCCTTTCCTGACAAGGTTGGCTGAAAATTGTTTTCGCTCCGGTATTCCGGAAGAGGATGTGGTTCGCTGGACAAAGATTAGCCGGAATCTCGAACTGTTTGAAGAGGAGATCCGGGAGACGGTTCACATGGTGTACCAACTGTCGAAGTGTTTCGGGAAGAAGCCGGTGATGCCTGCCGAGCAACTGCTTTCGATAAAGACGGACGAGTTTATGAAACGACGGTATGAGTTCCGGCGGAATATGCTGGCAGGCGAAGTGGAGTTCCGGGCAAGAGGTTCGTACTATATCCATTTTGCCCCGGTTACCGAAACGGTTCTAAATAGCATCGGTCTGAATGCGCAGGCCGAAGGGCTGGCTCTTTGGGATCGCGATGTGAAGCGGTATGTTTATTCCGACAGGGTTCCGGTCTTTTATCCGTTGGAAGATTATCTGGAATATTTGCCGGAGTGGGACGGTAAGGATCATATACGTGCACTGGCCGATACGCTGCCGACCGCTAATGCCCAGTGGCGCAATCTGTTTTATATCTGGTTCCTGAGTATGACTGCCCATTGGTACAGGCGCGAGCATTTGCATGCGAACAGCTCGTTGCCTTTGCTGGTCGGTCCGCAGGGATGTGGCAAGTCCACCTGGTGTCGGAATTTGTTGCCGCCTTCGCTTCGTATGTATTATACGGATAGCATTGATTTCAGTAACAAACGGGATGCTGAACTGATGCTGACTCGTTTTGCCTTGATCAATATCGATGAATTCGATTCGGTCAGTTCCGCTTACCAGAGCTTTTTAAAGAATGTCTTGCAAAAGCCGGTTGTCAACGCTCGCCAGCCTTATAAGCGAAGTATTCAGGCATTGCACCGGTATGCCTCTTTTATCGCGACCTGCAACAATTACGATCTGTTGACCGATCCGACCGGAAGCCGGCGTTTTATCTGTATCGAGATCTCCGGTACGATAGATAATTCAACATCGATAAACTATGAACAGTTGTATGCCCAGGCTGTAGCTGCTTTAAAGAATGGCGAACGTTATTGGTTTACTTCCGAAGAGGAGTTCTCGACAACTCGTAACAATGAAGTATTCCAGCAACTGCCTGTCGAAGAACAGTTGTTTCTTCAGTACTTTCGTGCCGCCCGGCCGGGAGAGGAGAGTCTGGAATTATCCGCCATTGAAATTCTCCAGTATCTACAAAGTGAAAGTGGCATTAAGTTGGGCAATAAACGGTTGACCTACTTCGGCCGCCTGCTCCAGAAGAATAAGATCCCTTCACGCCGCACGATGAAAGGAACTTGCTATTCGGTGGTGAAGGTGGAATAATGTAGGGTGAATAACAAATGTTATTGCAAATGAAAAAGAGTTTGCAATGAAGTAATAGGTTGTTATATAGTTACTTATAGGTCGCTATTGCAAATGGCGAATGGATAGCGGAAAATTGTTGTATGATTGAAGCATAAGCGTAATCATGTTGTTTATAAAGTAATCTGTAACTTTGTCGCCAAAGTTAGGAATAAGCTTTTTAATATAGATGATGAATAATGAATAAAAAGATACTTCAGTTAGCGCTTCCTTCTATTGTTTCCAATATAACGGTTCCTTTGTTGGGATTGGTCGATGTGGCGATTGTCGGACATTTGGGGGCCGCTTCCTATATCGGGGCGATTGCGGTAGGGGGGATGCTGTTCAATATTATTTACTGGTTGTTCGGTTTCTTGCGGATGGGAACGAGTGGGATGACTTCACAGGCTCTGGGGAGACGGGATCTCCTGGAAGTAACGAGGGTTTTGTTCCGGTCGGTCGGTGTCGGGATTCTGATTTCTCTGGCTCTGCTTCTGCTCCAGTATCCGATACGGGAAATAGCTTTCTTACTATTGGATACGACGGATGAGGTAGAACGGTTGGCTTCCTTATATTTCAATATTTGTATTTGGGGAGCGCCGGCTGTGTTGGGATTGTATGGTTTCTCCGGTTGGTTTATCGGAATGCAGAATTCCCGTTTCCCGATGTTTATTGCGATCACCCAGAATGTCGTGAATATCGTGGCGAGTCTGATCTTCGTCTTTGTGTTCGGCATGAAGGTGCAAGGGGTTGCGACGGGAACGCTGATCGCTCAATATGGAGGCTTCGGGATGGCTGTATTCCTGTGGTTCGTATTCTATCGGAAGCGGTTGAATATTCGTGTTTGCTGGCATGAGATCATGGATAAGGTCGCTATGCGTCGCTTCTTCCAGGTGAATGGCGATATTTTCTTTCGTACGCTTTGTTTGGTGGCGGTTACTACATTTTTTACATCTACGGGTGCGAGGCAGGGCGATATCGTTTTGGCCGTTAATACATTGCTGATGCAGTTGTTTACGCTCTTTTCCTATATCATGGACGGTTTTGCCTATGCGGGCGAGGCTTTGGCGGGACGTTATATCGGTGCTCGGAACAAAACAGCCCTTAGTCGGATGATCCGTTTGCTGTTTGGCTGGGGAATCGGGTTGTCCCTTTCGTTTACCTTGCTTTATGGAGTAGGCGGGAAAGGTTTTCTCTCCCTCCTGACGAATGACTCTGTTGTCATACAAGAGGCCGGAACCTATTTCTATTGGGTGCTGGCTGTCCCGCTTGCCGGCTTTGCCGCCTTCTTGTGGGATGGAATCTTGATCGGTGCGACAGCTACCCGCCTGATGCTTTATTCGATGTTGGTCGCTTCCGGCACTTTCTTTTTGATCTATTACCTCTTTTTCGGAATGATGGGAAATCATGCATTGTGGATGGCATTTCTGATATATCTGTTGCTTCGTGGTAGTATGCAATGGGTATTATGGAATCGCCACAATGAATTAGTGTAATCGGTCGTATGCCCATTGTGCCGGATTGTTTAATATATAATTGGATATATTATGATACGCCTTTTCATCCTGTATGATATGTTCATAATAATTACGTTGCCATAATTTTTGACCGTGTAGATTAATCATTTTTGTCGATTGATATTTAAAATATCCCACAATATGCCCCAGTGTCACCACGTAGGGGCGGGGTTCGCCCGCCCTAAATGCATCCCGATCGATTTTTATAATCGCATGGAAATGATTTGGCATAATAACATATTCGCAACATTCGATATTGGGGTATTTGTGTTCCAAATCCCAATAACATTGTTGGATTATTTCACCATATGGGTTTAATATCATTTATAACCCTTCCTGTGAATAATCATATCCTTTCAAACGGATACTGTGACGATGGTGGATGTCTGGATTGTACTGTTTCATAGTCGATGGTTGTCTTATTGGCTTAATACGAGTCTAAATATAAGGAAAAAGCCGGAAATCAAGAGAAGATATCCGGCTTTTATGAAATTAGATACGCTCTATTATTGTCTGTAGCTTGCTAATTCGTCGGCATTGAATTTCAAGATAAAGCTGCTGTGTTTTTCCACTTCCGCTTCGACATAATTCAAGTATACGACAGCTGATTTGGCAAACATTTCAGGAGTCTTTGTCGCGTCTTGGATCAGCAGGTGAGCCATGATGCAGTCGGCTGCCATTTCATAAAGGCGACGGGCAACAAAGTCCTGCAATTCCTGGTTCTGCGCTTCCTTCACCTTGTTCATGCAGGCTTCGAACTTATTGGCCATTTCAACCAGGCGGCCTTTCAGCGGTTCCATTTCAGGAGAACACGGGATTGTTTCGAATTCTCGGATGGTAGCCAGATAGGAACCGTTGGTCACGTAACGGATGGCTGCAACTGTCTGCAATTGCGTCGTCCCCTCGTAGATGGAGGTGATGCGGGCATCCCGGTAGATACGTTGACAAGCATATTCCAGCATGAAGCCTGAACCACCATGAATTTGGATACAGTCGTATGCGTTCTGGTTGGCATATTCGGAGTTCATACCTTTTGCCAGCGGGGTGAAAGAGTCGGCCAGTTTGGCATATTTTTTCTGTTCCTGACGTTCTTCCGGAGTCAGCTTGCGTTCACGGGCGATGTCGTCCAGTGCTTTGTAGATATCTACATAGCGGGAAGTCTGATACAGTAAGGCACGGCCGGCATCCAGCTTCGCTTTCATGATAGACAGCATGTCGTAAACAGCCGGGAATTCGATAATTGCTTTGCCGAACTGTTTGCGTTCCTTTGCGTAAGCTAACCCTTCGTTGTAGGCGGCTTGGCTCAGACCGACAGACTGTGCGGCGATACCCAGACGGGCACCGTTCATCAGCGCCATCACATATTTGATCAAACCTAATTTGCGATCTCCGCAAAGTTCGGCTTTCGCGTTCTTGTAAACCAGTTCGCAGGTAGGCGAACCGTGAATACCCAACTTGTGCTCGATATGACGGACTGTTACGCCACCATCACGCTTGTCGTAGATGAACATAGAAAGACCACGACCATCCTTGGTGCCTTCTTCAGAACGAGCCAGAACCAGGTGGATGTCTGAGTCACCATTGGTGATGAAACGCTTCACACCATTCAGACGCCATGTGCCGTCCTCATCCTGTGTAGCCTTCAGCATCACACGCTGCAAGTCAGAACCAGCATCAGGCTCAGTCAAGTCCATACTCATGGTCTCGCCTGCGCAGATGCGAGGGATGTACTTCTGGCGCTGCTCCTCAGAACCGAACTCATAGAGTGTATCGATACAGCTCTGGAGCGACCAGATGTTCTGGAAACCGGCATCGGCAGCAGCTATGATTTCAGAAGCCATAGAGAAGATGGCGTTAGGCAAGTTCAAACCGCCGTAACGACGAGGCATTGACAAGCCCCAGAGGCCAGCCTTGCGGGTAGCATCAAGGTTCTCGAATGTCTTGCTGGCATAGATCATGCGGCCATTCTCCAGGTGTGGACCTTCGAGGTCAACATCCTCAGAGTTTGGTTCGATGATGTTAGCAGCTACATCGCCGGTAATATCCAGCAATCGCTTGTAGTTCTCGATGGCATCCTCGTAGTTTACTGGAGCATCTTCAAACTGGTCTTTTTCTGCGTAATTTCTTTCCTTCAAGTCCACAACACGCTTCATGAGCGGATGATTCAAGTGGAACTCTATTTCAGGATGGTCTGTATAATAATTAGCCATCTTTCCTTACTTGCTATTTTGTTTATAATACTTA
>OOAH01002507.1_pt1 | contig 12456 bp, 9 predicted proteins | sample 1671801 | NCBI WGS metagenome assembly OOAH01 (sample SAMN06348194, study PRJEB24527) | human gut metagenome | biome: human gut; feature: ankylosing spondylitis patient; material: feces | host: Homo sapiens | place: China | collected 2015-10 | reverse complement strand
GCACCCAGACCGATGACACCCAGCGTCTTGCCCTTGATCTCGTTGCCCACGAACTTTTTCTTGCCCTTTTCCACGGTCTTGGCCATGGCGGGGTCGCCGGTCAGGCCCTGGCACCACTGGGCAGCGGCGGCCACATTGCGGCTGCCTGCGATCAGCATCCCAATGACCAGCTCAGCCACGGCGTTGGCGTTGGCACCGGGGGTATTGAACACCACGATGCCCTGCTCCGAGCAGCGATCCAGCGGGATGTTATTCACACCGGCACCGGCACGGGCAATGGCCAGCAGGTTGTCGTTGAAGGTGGTGTTCAGCAGGTCGGCGCTGCGCACCAGAATGCCATCGGGGGCATCGGTGTCCACCGAAACATCAAACAGGTTTTTGTTCAGCTTTGCCAGGCCCACCGGGCTGATGGCGTTCAGGGTCTTGATCGTAAACATACTTTCCTATCTCCTATACACAAATCAGGCATTTGCCTTGCGGAATTTCTCCATGAAGTCCACCAGCTTCTCTACGCCTTCGGTGGGCATTGCATTATAAATGGAAGCGCGCATACCGCCCACCAGACGGTGGCCCTTCAGGTTGACAAAACCGGCTTCGGCGGCCTCGGCGCAGAACTTCTTGTCCATGTCGGGGTCAGGGCTGGTAAAGGTGACATTCATCGTGCTGCGGTAACGGTGCTCCACAGGGTTGTGGAAGAACTCCTGACCGTCCAGATAATCGTACAGGATCCTGGCCTTGGCTTCGTTGATCTTCTGCATGTTCTCCAGACCGCCGATGTCGTTTTCCAGATACTTGAGCACCAGACCGGTCATGTAGATGCACCAGCAGGGGGGCGTGTTGTACATGCTGTCCTTGGCCAGCAGGGTGGTGTAGTTCATCATGGTGGGCACGGTGTCGGCGGCGTGGCCCAGCAGGTCGTCCCGGACAATGGCAATGGCCATGCCGGCGGGGGCTACGTTCTTCTGCACGCCAAAGTAGATGCAGCCATACTTGCTCACGTCCACAGGTTTGGAGAGGATCATCGAGCTCATGTCCGCCACCAGCGGCACACCCTCCACCTGAGGTACCTCAACGTACTGGGTGCCGAAGATGGTGTTGTTCTGGCAGATGTGGATGTAGCTTGCGTCCTTGTCGTAGTCGATGGCGTTGACATCGGGGATATAGGTGAAGTTCTTGTCCTTGCTGGAAGCAACGATCTTCACCTCGCCGAACTTGGCGGCCTCCTTGGCAGCCAGGTTCGAGAAATTGCCGGTGACCAGATAATCGGCCTTGCCTGTGGTCATAAAGTTCAGGGGTACCATGGCAAACTGCTGGGTGGCACCACCCTGGAAGAAGCCGACCTTGTAGTTGTCAGGGATGTTCATCACCCGGCGCAGGGTGGCTTCGGTTTCAGTGATGATGGCATCGAACCACTTGCTGCGGTGGCTCATCTCCATCACGCTCTGGCCGGAATCGCCGTATTCCAGCAGCTCTGCCTGTGCCTGACGGAGCACCTTTTCCGGTAACATGCTGGGGCCTGCGCTGAAGTTGTATACTCGTGCCATATGGAACTCTCCCTTTCCTATCCATACCGCCGCTCTCATCTGCGGCAGGTGTGTGCTTGATTTGTCCGTAGTATACCGGTTCCGGGGGTGCAAAAACAAGAGCATCTTTGCACAAAGATGGGACTGCTTTGCCCGCCATGAGCGCACAAAACACACAACTGTCCTTGAACAAAGAACACTTTTTAAGACAAATGTAAAAATATGCTGGTTTTACCGCATGACTCCTCACTTTTACTGCTTGCCTGTTTGTGCCGGATGTGGTATAATCGTGTTGAAATGAGACAAATGTAAAAGCGAAAAATCGGAGGTGAAACCGGTGTATGGACTTTCAGACAGACTGAAACCGCTCTCTGCCGCCGAGGAGCAGGTGCTGCTGGCGGTCTGGGACTGCCCCGCCCCGGCCACCCGGCGGGATATCAGCGAAAAGCTGACCGCCACCGGCTGGGCTCCGGCCACGGTGCTCAACTTTTTGTACCGTCTGGAGGAAAAGGGCTGGGTCAAGGGCGGCAAGGCGGGGAGCCAGAACACCTATCTGCCCACGGTCACCCGCCGGGCCTATTGCGTTGCGGCCATGCGCCAGCGGATGGACACCCTGTTCGGCGGCAGCCTGCCCGAAGCGGTCCGCGCCCTTGCCAGCGAGAGCGGCGCTTCCCAAAGCCAGCTGGAACAGGCCATCCGGGTGCTGGAGGAGCAGCACCAGGAGGCAGAAGAATATGACCTGTATGATCCGTATGGGTAACGGAAAAGCAAAAAAGCTCCCATTGCGGGAGCTTTTTCGTTGCATTCGGTCGAAAGATGTGTTAAAATCAAATGCGAAAAGGTACTGCACATAACGGCAGGCGGGGAGCCCACACTTCCGGAAGGAGGTGAGAGCAATGCCGATTACTTTGACGTTCCATATTTTTGGACTGGTATTTACCATCAAGGTGAAAAGCGAAAACCGCCACCCTGGCCGGTGACGGTTTTCTAATACCATAGAAAATTTTTAACCACTAGGGCTGACCGCTTGTCGCAGTGCCTTTTCTATTTGTAGTATAGTGATTTTTTCCTGGTTTGTCAAGTGGCGGAAGGATATACGATGGAGTGCAGATTGAAAGCAAAAAAATGCGGCGGCTGTCCGATGCTGGGGCTGGATTATGCCGAGCAGCTCAAACAGAAAGAAGCCGCTGTCCGTAAGCTGGTGGGAAAATACGGCCCGGTGGCTTCCATCCGGGGCGCGGAAAACCCCTGCCATTACCGCAATAAGGTGATCTCTACCTTTGCAGCGGGCCCCGGCGGGAAACTGGTGTCCGGCATCTATGCGGCAGGCACGCATAAAGTGCTGCCCGTGGAAAGCTGCCTGCTGCAGGACGAAGTGCTGGACACCGTGATGCAGGCGGTGCGGGCGGCGGCCAGCACCTGCCGCTACCAGCCTTACAATGAGGACAAGGGCACCGGCCTGCTCCGCCACTGCCTGCTGCGGCGCGGCGTGGTGTCCGGGCAGGTGATGGTGGTATTGGTGACAGCCCAGCCGGTTCTGCCCGGGGCAAAAAACTTTGTCCGCGCCCTGCTGGCCGAAGCCGAAAAGCGCCATGTCCCCGTGACCAGCGTGGTGCAGAACTACAACCCCCGCCGCACCAGCGTGGTGCTGGGCGAAGAGGAAAAGACGCTCTACGGCAAGGGCTTCATTCTGGATACCCTCTGCGGCAAGACCTATGCCCTGAGCCCCCGGAGTTTCTACCAGATCAACCATGACCAGACCGAGGTGCTGTATGGTCTGGCTGTGGAAGCCGCCCGCCTGACCGGCAAAGAGGTGGTGCTGGATGCCTACTGCGGCATTGGCACCATCGGTCTGACCGCCAGCGGCAGGGCAAAGCAGGTGGTGGGCGTGGAGCTGAACCGGGACGCTGTGCGGGATGCCATCGGCAACGCAAGGCACAACGACGTGAAAAACGCCCGCTTCTTTGCCGCTGATGCCACCCAGTGGATCACAGAAGCGGCGGCCGCCGGGCAGAGAGCAGATGTTATTTTCATGGATCCGCCCCGCGAAGGCTCCACCCCCCAGTTCATCGAGAGCGTGGCCCGCATGGCCCCCAAACGGGTGGTCTATGTCAGCTGCAATCCTGAAACCATGGCCCGCGATCTTGCCCTCCTGACCGCCAAGGGCTACCGCGCCGAGGGCTTTACCCCTGTTGATCTCTTCCCCCAGACCGCTCATTGTGAGGTGGTCGGCGCGCTGGTGAGGGGGCAGACTAGGGTGGATAGCTTACAGTGGAGTTGGGATAACCGGGGAAGGTAAAGCTTGGTGCATAATTGAATCCGCGAAAAATTCATGTTCTCTTATGGTGAGTAGAAATAAACACCAGAAAGGAATGTAATTATGAAAAAGTTGAAAGTAACTGTCGGAAAAAATGCACCAGTGCGGAGCTTTGCATCTCTGCCAGAAGAACAAAAGGATCTTCAGAGATTTAGAAAAATAAAAGCAATGATGTGCCCTTGTTGTGGAGAGACAATGTTGCTGGTAGATAATGTGTGGGTTTGCCAGAAGTGTTCGTATTGTATTGCACAAAGCGATATGTTATCAGGTGAGATATTCTGGTTTTGCGATCATTGTGGACGGTTTCTGAATGTTCAGCCCGGATTTTTAACGCTTTCTGGAGCATGGAAATGCGTGGCCTGCGGATTTGCAAATGATGTAAGTAAAGATAATATCATTGATTGAAACTTGAGAGGAAAGGCTATATGCTGAATATAAAAGACGCATTGTATAGCGGAATCCATACTGTGCAGGAGAATGCAAAAAAGATCAATGAGACTGTTACTCCCGGTATTGTACATGGTATCGAAACTGCTGCAACTAAAACCGGAGATGCATTGACTGCCGGAAAGAACACAGTTGTAAATACAGGTGCTGCCGCAAAGGATGCTGTTATGGATCAACTGGATGCAAATCACGATGGAAAAGTAGATATTGAAGATATCATTATCCTTGGGCTGAGAACGCCGGGTGTGAAAGTGGAGCGAAACAGATTTTTGGCAAACGAGTTCCGCGCACATTATGATGCTGCAACCATTGAAAACGCGGTTAGAACAACCCCGATGAAGGCGGGCATTTCACTGGAGGAAATCAATAAAATTGCAGACGCGGTGATTCAGCATGAGCGGTATTTTGTATCTGGAATCTCAGCCGCATTGGGAGCGCCCGGCGGTGCAGCTATGGCAGCGACCATTCCAACAGATATCATGCAGTATTATGGCTACACGCTTAGGGCAGCACAGGAACTGATGTATCTATATGGCTTTCCAGAAATTATATCTGCTGATAATGAAGCACAGATCGATACTTCTACGATGAACACTTTGATCATTGCCATGGGTGTGATGTTTGGCGTTGCGGGTGCCAACAATGCAATCAAAGCTATGGCGAAAGCGCTTGGCGAAGGTGTTGAAAGGCAACTGATGAAAAAGGCTCTGACCAAAGGAGCAATTTACCCAATCGTAAAAAGCATTGCTAAATGGTTCGGTGTCAAAATGACAAAAGAGGTATTCTCCGGTTTCTTCAAGAAGGCTATCCCGGTTGCTGGTGGGATTATTGGTGGAGGTATTACATATGTCTCCTTTAAGCCATGTTGTGAGAGGTTGAAAACGAGTCTAATGGATACAATGTTGTCGAATCCGAATCACTTGGAAACAAAAGAAGAATCTGAGATTTTTGAATCGATTGCCAGAGAGATAGATGAGCAATCTGAAGAACATAGCGGCTTTTGACTAAGTTCTGGACGGTCGGGATCGTTTCGATGGCTGACCAGATCACAGAAGTCCAAAGGGTGAAACAAGCCACGATGAACGGATATTTTTATGTATTAACGGCCATTGACCTTTTTGTGCTGAGCTTCATGTGCATCCTCACAAAGCTCAGCGAATCTCTGAACAAAAAGCAGAAGCAGGGATTTTTCCTTGCTTTTGCGCTGATCGCGGTGATCTCGGTGCTGGAGGTGGTGACACTGGCGGTGGATGGAACCCCGGCGGGCTACCGCTGGCTGAACATCCTGTCCAACTATCTGGGATTCGGCCTGTCCCCGGGAGTGTGTCTCTGCCTTGTGTATGTCATGGACCGGAAAAAGAGGATGAACCGCTGGTTCAGGGCGGCGGTGTGCTGCGAGGCGTGCTACCTGCTGTTCCTTGCTCTGTCCATCCCCGCCGGGCTGGTGTTCTCCGTCAGCGCCGACAACGTTTATTCCCGTGGGCAATACTTCTATATTTATATCATCCTGTATTTTGCGGCCATCGTGTATCTCTCGGTGTCCACCTTCGTTACGGCGCGGGAATTTCAGAACCGCAGCCGGGCGCTGATCTACCCCCTGATGATCTTTCTGCTCATTGAGACCATCATTCAGGTGACACTGCCGGACCTCCACGTTACATGGCTGTGCGTTACCCTGTTGTCAGTGCTGTACTTTATCTACTGCAGCGAGATGTGGAACCAATTGGATGCCCTTACCGGGCTGCTGAACCAGAACAGCTATCTGAACCGCACTGCTGAGATGCGCCGCCGCGGCGGGGTGCTGGTGGTGTTCGATGTGGACGACTTCAAGCAGATTAACGACCGCTACGGCCACCTGCAGGGAGATCTCTGTCTGGCCGAGATCGGCCGCTGCATCAAAAAAGCCTATGCCCGCAGCGGCTACTGCTACCGTACCGGCGGCGACGAGTTTTGTGTGCTGATGGAAAACGCAGACCGGGAGGCCCAGTGCGCGCAGGAGTTTGTACATCAGCTGGAACAGCGGCGAAAAGCCGTGGACTTTCTGCCCACGGTGTCCTTTGGTTCAGCTCCCTTTTTGGGGGAGGATGTGCTGGCTGTGAAGAATCGGGCCGACCGGGAGATGTACCGCTACAAAAAGGCCCGGAAGCCCGATGCCGCAGGCGAAAGGGGCTGCCCAAGCACTTTTCAAAAGGAGAAGTCACCATGAGCGAATTTTCACACCTGAAAAACAGGCTGCTTGCGGAGCAGGTGGAGGATCAGATCTACCACTATATTCTGGATACCCCCATCGAGCCAGGGGCAAAGCTGCCCAATGAGTTTGCACTGGCAGAAAAGTTCCGGGTGGGGCGCAGCACCATCCGGGAGGCGGTGAAGTTGCTGTCCAGCAAGGGCATCGTGGAGGTGCGGCAGGGCTCTGGTACCTATGTGGTGACCACGGTCAAGGGTCTTTCCGACCCACTGAACCTGCGCAGTGTGCAGGACAAGAACGCACTGGCTTTTGACCTGGTGAATGTCCGGCTGCTGCTGGAGCCGGGCATTGCGGAGATGGCTGCCCAGAACGCCACCCCGGAGGACATTGAGCGGCTGCAGCGCCTCTGTGACCGGGTAGAGACGAAGATCCACGAGGGTGACCGCTACATCGAGGATGATATCGCCTTTCACACCTGCATTGCCGAGAGCAGCAAAAATCTGGTGGTGGGGCAGCTGATCCCGATCATTGACACGGCGGTTATGATGTTCGTCAATGTTACCCACAAAAAGCTCATTGACGAGACGATCATGACCCACCGCATGATCGTGGAAGCAATCGCGAACCATGATCCCATCGGGGCAAAATCGGCTATGGTGATGCACCTGAACTTCAACCGCACCTATATCAAAAAGGTCTGTGACGGCGAGGACCCGGATGACGGGACCGTTGGCATGGCACAATTTGTAAAATGAGGCTCCCCTGCACGGAAGATCTGTGCAGGTTTTTTTATAACCAAAATCATCTGATGACTTTTTTGAAATGAATCGGGCGAAAAGAGGCGAAAACAGGCTTTTGGGATGATATATCCCATGAAATTGGGCGAAGTGCTAGATGTATCCCAGAGCTTTTGCGCAAAAAGTAGGACATACCTGTGACAACTTGCAAAAAGATGTCTGCGGACTTACAATAAAATCACAAAAGGTCTTACGGAAAAAAGGACGAGAGAGCAATATTTGGAGGTAATGATTATGGAACTGCGTTCACAGGAAGTCCGCACGCTGGCACCCGAAAATGACCCGCTGAAGATGGGCATGGGCTGGAAGGTCGAGGACCTTGCAAAGCCGCAGATCTTAGTGGAAAGCACCTTTGGCGACAGCCACCCCGGCAGCGCCCATCTGGATCAATTCGTCAGGGAGGCCGTGCAGGCGGTCAACGAAAACGGCGGCAAGGCTGCCCGCTACTTTGCAACCGATATGTGCGACGGCATTGCACAGGGCCACGACGGCATCAACTACTCGCTGCCCCACCGGGATGCCATTGTGAATCTGGTGGAGGCACAGGCAAACGCAAGCGTCTACGACGGCGGTGTGTTCATCGCCAGCTGCGATAAGTCCGTGCCCGCCATGCTGATGAGCATCGGCCGCCTGAAGGATATGAGCGCCATCGTAGTCACCGGCGGCGTGATGGAAGCCCACACCCTGCCCAAGGAGTATGTGGTCAGCGACCCCGCCTGCGCCATCAATGAGCTGCTGACCCTGGAGCAGATCGGCAAGTTTGACGCGTGGGAAAAGACCGGTGTCATCCCCAACAGCCAGCTGGATTACTACAAGCACAACGCCTGCCCCAGCTGCGGTGCCTGTTCCTTCATGGGCACCGCCTCCACCATGCAGATCATGGCTGAGGCCCTGGGTTTGATGTTGCCGGGCACCGCCCTGATGCCCGCCACCGCCCCGGAGCTGAAGCAGGCCGCCTACGATGCCGGCAAGCAGCTGATGGAGCTGGTGAAGAAGGGCATCACCGCCAAGGATATCGTGACCAAAAAGAGCTTTGAGAACGCCATCATGGTGCACGCAGCCATCTCCGGTTCCACCAACGCCACCATGCATCTGCCCGCCATCGCCCATGAGTTCGGCATTGAGATCGATGCCGACACCTTTGACCGGATGCATCGCGGTGCACACTACCTGCTGAACATCCGTCCCTCCGGCGATTGGCCCGCACAGTACTTCTACTATGCAGGCGGCGTGCCCCGCGTGATGGAGGAGATCAAGTCCATGCTGCATCTGGACGTGATGACCGTTACCGGCAAGACCCTGGGCGAGAATCTGGAGGAGCTGAAGAAGAACGGCTTCTACCAGCACTGCGATGCCATTCTGGCAGAAAAGACCGCTGGTTTTGCCCGCCCGGTCAGCCGCGAGGACATCATCCACAGCTTTGACAACGCCAAGGGCACCGACGGCAGCATTGCCATCCTCAAGGGCAACCTGGCCCCGGAAGGCTGTGTCATCAAGCACACCGCCTGCCCCAAGAATATGTTTGAAGCCACCCTGCGTGCCAAGCCCTACGACAGCGAGGAGGAGTGCATCTCCGCTGTGCTGCACGGTGAGGTGAAGCCCGGTGATGCCATCTTTATCCGGTACGAAGGCCCCCGCGGCAGCGGTATGCCCGAGATGTTCTACACCGGCGAAGCCATCTGCGCCGATCCGAAGCTGGCTTCCAGCGTGGCCCTGATCACCGACGGCCGCTTCTCCGGCGCAAGCCGCGGCCCTGTCATCGGCCATGTCAGCCCGGAGGCTGCGGTGGGCGGCCCCATCGCACTGGTGGAGCCCGACGACCTGATCCAGATCGATGTCCACAACCGTAAGCTGGCCATCGTGGGTGTGAAGGGCGAGCCCAAGACCCCCGAAGAGATGGAGGCTATCCTCGCCCAGCGCCGCGCCAACTGGAAGCCCAAGGCCCCCAAGTACACCAAGGGTCTGCTGAAGCTCTACTCTCAGCACGCCGTCAGCCCCATGAAGGGTGCATACATGGAGTAAACCGCTCCACGCAAACAACAGAAAGTAAACTGTCCGGTGCGTTTTTCCGGACGGCTTGGATAAGTGCAACCAAAAATCACGAAACGGAGGAAATTTCTATGACAGCAGTTGCAACTCCCGATGCGGCACGGCTGGTCTTTGCTGCCGTTGCAGGCCTGATCCTATTGCTCATCCTCATCATCAAGTTCAAGGTCCATGCCATGATCTCTATCCTGATCGGCGCGGTGGGCATCGGCCTGATGGCCGGGATGCCCTTGTCCGACATCATCGGTTCGGTGAACGAGGGCATTGGCAACACCTTAAAAGGCATCGCCCTTCTGGTGGGCCTTGGCTCCATGTTCGGTGCCATTCTGGAAGAATCCGGCGGCGCACAGACGCTGGCCGTGACCATGGTGCGCAGGTTCGGCGACGAAAAAGCCGCATGGGCGCTGGGTATCACAGGTCTGGTGGTGGCCATGCCGGTGTTCTTTGATGCCGGTCTGATCATCCTGATCCCGCTGGCCTTCTCTCTGGCAAAGCGCACCAAGCGCTCGGTCCTGTACTATGTCATCCCTCTGCTGGCCGGTCTGGCTGTCGGCCACGCCTTCATCCCTCCCACGCCGGGCCCCGTGCTGGTGGCTACCATGCTGGGCGTTGACCTGGGCTGGGTCATCCTCGTCGGCATCTTCTGCGGTATCTTTGCCATGATCGCCGCCGGTCCCATCTGGGGCAGCATCTGCGGCAAAAAGTACATGGTTGAAGTCCCCGAGCACGTTGCACAGCAGGCAGACATTGACGAGAGCAAGCTGCCCAAGTTTGGCACCATCGTGGGCATCATCATGATTCCGCTGCTGCTCATCATTGCAAACTCTGTGGCAAAGGTGGTGCCCGCACTGGCAGGCATCCAGCCCGTTCTGGCCTTCCTCGGCGAGCCCTTCATGGCGCTGCTGCTGGCTACCATCGCTGCTATGTACCTGCTGGGCACCCGTCACGGCTACACCAACGCCCAGCTGGAAAAGATCATGACCAAGTCTCTGGAGCCCACCGGCATGATCCTGCTGGTCACTGCCTGCGGCGGCGTGCTGCGCTATATGCTGCAGAACTCCGGTCTGGGCGATGTCATCGGCAACGCCGTGGCCAACGCCAGCCTGCCGCTGGTGCTGGTGGCCTTCATCGTGGCTGCTCTGGTGCGCATCTCGGTGGGTTCCGCTACCGTGGCTATGACCATGGCAGCAGGAATCATCTCCGCCATGCCCGGCCTCAGCGCGCTGAGCCCGCTGTACCTGGCCTGTGTCACCGCTGCCATTGCAGGCGGCTCCACCGTCTGCTCCCACTTCAACGATTCCGGCTTCTGGCTGGTGAAGAGCCTTGTGGGCATGGACGAAAAGACCACCCTCAAGACCTGGACCATCATGGAAACCCTGGTGGGCGGCGTGGGCTTCCTGGTAGCCCTGATCATCTCCTTCTTTGCCTGATCGACAGTTGGATCTCCTTCGGTCTGCCGCTCATTGTTCTCCGAATCATACCCTCCTATGAAAAGGGACTGCTGCACTGGGGTCTCCCCCTGTGCGGCAGTCCCTTTCCTTGTTCTGGCAGGGCACGGTGCGCAATGGCGTGATTTGAACTGGCTTTTTTGCATTTCCTGTACTATAATAAAGAACTGTGAAGTTTACACCCGCTATCACTGGGAAAGGAGAATCACCCTTGAATATAATGCTTACCCACCTGAACGGCTACAAGCGCGAGGCTGTGCTTGCACCGCTGTTCAAGATGCTGGAAGCCACGTTCGACCTGTTTGTGCCGCTGGTCATGGCAGACATCGTCAACGTGGGCATTACAGCACATGATTTCCACTATATCCTTGTGCGGTGCGGCATCCTGCTGCTGCTGGCCGTTGTGGGCCTTGCCTGCAGCCTGACGGCCCAGTATTTCTCGGCCAAGGCGGCGGTGGGCTATTCCACCTCCCTGCGCCATGCCCTGTTTGAGCACATCCAGAGGCTTGGCTTTACCGAGATGGACACCATGGGCACCAGCACCCTCATCACCCGCATGACCAGTGACATCAATCAGGTGCAGAGCGGCCTGAACCTCTTCCTGCGCCTGTTCCTGCGCAGCCCGTTCGTGGTGGTTGGTGCCATGATCATGGCGTTCACCGTGAATGTGCGGGCCGCCTGGATCTTTGTGGTCGCCATCCCGCTGCTGAGCGTGGTGGTGTTCGGGGTCATGGTCATCACCAACCCGCTGTACAAAACGGCCCAGGCCCGGCTGGACCGTGTGCTGGGCCTGACCCGCGAGAACCTGACCGGTGTGCGCGTGGTCCGCGCCTTTGATAAGGAGCAGAGCGAGATCGACCGCTTTGAGGACGCCAAGGCCCTGCTGGACTACGGCTTCGCCTCCTACACTCTGGTCAGCGTATACCCGGACTCCCCCTTGGCCCCCATCCCGGTGCTGCTGGGCGAGCAGGGACAGGTCCAGCCCCAGCTGGCGCGGGAGTGCCGCCTGCTGGTCCGGAAGGGCCAGGAGGGGCAGATCACCACCAAGATCACCCTGGCCCAGGATCTGGCCGCTCCGGTGGAACAGGGGCAGACCGTGGGAGAGATGGAGGTCTCTCTGGACGGCCAGGTGCGGGACACCGTCCCCATCCTCTCCGCCCAGGGGGTGGAACGGCTCACAATTCCCAAGATTTTCTCCCGGCTTCTGGAAGAGATGCTCATGGCCGGATAAGTCAAAATGAAATATGTCCCGCCCCGCGGCTTTTCTGTGAAAAACAGCGCGGCGGGACATTGCCCTGTATATTCAGCCCTATAAAATTCCATTTCACACCCTTTTGACTTGACGGTGTGAAACACGTGTTGTATAATTTATATAAATATCAGGGATCTCGGTTTTGCACACTTGTCATTTTAGACGCAAAATCGGCTGATCTGATAGGAATGAGGTGATCTCATTGGTCAATTATCATGGAAAACTATCCGAATATGACCTGTTTTTAGAGTTGGAAGCCTTCTCGGAGGGGCGCAGCTGCCACGCATGGCGGTGTTTTGGGGCCCACGCCGATGAGGTGGACGGCCAGAGCGGCTGCACCTTCCGGGTGTGGGCGCCCAATGCCACCGGTGTTTCGGTGGTGGGGGATTTCAACGGCTGGGATCCGAAGGCTGCCAAAATGCGTCGGGTCGATGACCA
>OOAH01002506.1_pt1 | contig 12458 bp, 6 predicted proteins | sample 1671801 | NCBI WGS metagenome assembly OOAH01 (sample SAMN06348194, study PRJEB24527) | human gut metagenome | biome: human gut; feature: ankylosing spondylitis patient; material: feces | host: Homo sapiens | place: China | collected 2015-10 | reverse complement strand
TCGCCAATACGGAGTTCGCAGGCGAAATCCACCGCAACTACAAGGCGGGCGACGCGCTTCGCGCCCGGATTCTCTCCATCGACCCCGTGCAACGAAAAATCCGGCTCACCCGCCGCTGCGAAGAGCTGTCCGGCGAAGAGCTACGGTTCAGCCCCGGCGAATGGCTCTGGTTTACCGTGACGGAACGGACCGCCACAGGCCTGTGGGCCGAGTACGAAGGCTATCGCGCCTTCCTGTCCGACACCGATGCCGGGTTCCGGGAGAACGAGAGCCCCAGTCAGCATTACGGACCGGGCCAGCTGGTCCGGATGCGCGTGACGGGCATCGACGAAAAGGCCAATGCGCTCACCGTATCGGCCGAACTGGTCAGCGACTATTCGCAGTTCGACAGCTGTACCGTAGGCACGGTCGATGTCGCCGAGGTGATTCATGTGGCCGTCAAGGCGATCACGGTCTGCTTCCGGGGCATCTATTGCTGGGTTCCGCTCGAACGCGCCAGCCTCTTCCCGATCGCCAACGCCAAGATGCTCTACGCGGTGCGCGAACAGCTGACGATGGTCGTCGAAGCCGCCGACCCCGAGACGCGGACGCTGAAGCTCAGCGTGCAGCAGCGTTACAACGACTGGTCGGAGATCCCGGTGCGGCCGGGCGACCGGGTTTCGGGCGAAATCTGCTTCCGGTCGCCGCGCTTCGGACTGTTGCTGCGCGACGGCGATCTTTTCTACCGGGTGTGCGCCGAGAGCCGTTTCTGGCAGCCGGCGACCGAGCTTGCGCTCTACCCGATCGGCTCGCGCTGCGAGGAGGCCGTCGTGGAACGCATCGACCCCGATGCGCGGATGATCTACGTCTCGATCGGAACCCGCGCCGCGACCGACCCGTTCGAGCAGGCCCGGCTCCGCAACGGCGACATCGTGAAAGCCACGGTGGCCGGAGGCGACAAGACGGTCTGTGTGCTCCGCTGCGGGGAACTCTACCTCTCGATGCCCCGGGAGGAGGTTCTGCCGGGACATGCGCCCGAATGCGGCGACGAGGTCAAAGTCCGCATACTGTCGGTGGACAAGGTCAAACGCACCTTCTACGTTTCGCAGCGCGCCGTAACGCACGATCCGCTGCTCACGTTCAGCGTGGGTCAGAAGGCGGAGGGCACGGTGCAGAGCCTGTTCGGAACGATGTGCCTCGTCCGGGTCAACGGACTCGTCGGAACGCTTCCGGTCAGCGAAGCGCAGATCAAGGCCATGAACATCCGGAGCGATGCGAACATAACGGTTTACGTTTCCGCCATCCGTTTCACGAAGCGGCAGATCACATTCTCACTCACGCCCACGACCAACAACGACCTGGCCGTCGGCTCCCGCGTGCAGTGCACCGTAGTCAAGGCCACGGCGCATCATGTGTTCTGCACGTTCCCCAAACGGGGCAGGCTCTACGACGCGGCGATCCGGTCCTCGGAGTTCTACTGGAACCGCCCGACCGACGTGCCGTGCCAGCCGGGCGACCGGATCAACGCCGTCATCACAGGTGAAGAGATCATCGGCAAGACAAAGTACACGACGCTCAACGCCTGCGCGCTGACCCCCAACCCGCTGCTGACCTGCGAGACCGGCGACACGCTCCCCTGCACGGTGCTGGGGACGACCGCAGGCGGCTACCTGATGCGCTGCGGCGGAGCCGTCGGCTTCCTCCACTGCTCCGAGATCATGTGGCAGTACTGCGACCAGTGGCACGGTGTCTGGAAGTGCGGCGAGAAGGTTTCATGCCGGATACTGCACCTCTCGCCCGCGGAAGGCGGCCTGCTGCTGGGCCACAGACAGACCGTCGGCGATCCCTTCCTCAAACACACGCCCGGCGTCGGGAGCGGTTATCCGGCCACGGTGCGGCGCTCCTCGGACGAGAGCGTCGTCGTCCTGCTCGGGGACACCGGGATCGAAGCCACGATCTCCAAGGCCGACATGAAACTTTTCTTCACGGGCGTCGGCCAGTTTATCCCGCAGCCCGGCACAACCATATCCGAGGTGACGGTCGTCCGCATCGAAAACCCCGGGGACCCGAAGCGGCGCCATCCCTTCGTCCGAGTAACCCTGCTTTAACCCACAACGATCCATGGATAACAAACTGCATTACGCGCATACCTTTTTCTGCGGCCACCTCGCCGCCGTCGGACGGGCCTCCGAAGTGCAGGCCGCCGACCAGCGGTGGCAGACGGAAAAACCCCTGACCCGCGAGGCCTACGAACGGCTCAGCAGCATCTATTACGAGAGTTTCATTGATTCGCTCATGCAGGTCGACGGACAGACCTCGGGGGCGGTCTATGCCGACACGGCGCACCTGACCCTGGAAACCGACCGGCTCTGCACGCTGCGCCACCCAAAGCTCCCCGCCGCGGAATACGCCTTCAGACTGTGCCGGTTCCACCTCTTCTTCTTCCCCTACGACATCTGCCTTTTCGCCATGGAGATCGCCGAAGAGCCTGAAACGACGCTCGACACGCTGATCGCCGCACACGGCATTCTGCGCGAGACCTCCTGCTATGAGATCGCAGAGCAGGGGATTCTGAAATCGCAGATCGACGCCCCGGAGTACCTCGCCCTGCTGGAAGAGATCCTGCGGCTGTGCCCTCCCCGGCCGTCGGCCGAATCCCCGCGTCAGGGACGTTTCTCCGGCCTGACCCTCACCGGCAACAAGCTGAAATGTTTCCAGATCTTCATTTTGGACGACTTCTCGGACGAACTGCTCTTCGAACTGGGAACCTTGAGCCCCGTCGGCTGCGTCGCCGACCACAAACACGAATATTCCCCCTCCCAGGAATATTACGACCGGATCATCCGCACCCACACGATTTCGGCATTCCGCAACTGGAAAGCGCTGGCGCTGGTCGACAGTTTCACCGTGGTTGCAAAAGGCCGCACGGCCGCACAGATGTGGGTATGGCCCAACAGCTATTTCCGGCTGATCTACATCCATGCGCTTTACCAGAAGACGCTGCTCTTCGTCGTCAACCGGCAATTCCGCTCGGCCGCCAACGACCGGAAGTCCATCCGGCTGCTCCACAAAATGAAGGAGCAGGAGCATTGGTACGCCTTCTCGAACATCTCCTACAACTTCCTGCCGCAGCTCATCTACCGGGCCATCGACACCGGGCTGGACATCGCCACCGAGCGCGAACAACTGCACCGCCACCTCGAACAGGAGGCCGAACGCCTCGAAAAGAACTCGGAGCGGCGGCTGGCGGGCCTTATCCTCTTCCTGACGATGCTGACCGTCTGCTCGGCGACCTACGACGGCGCGTCGCTGGTCAAGGATTATTTCGGCTGGGAAAGCGGCACGACCCCGTTCCGGATTTTCGCCGCGCTCCTGCTCTCCGCAATCGTGATCACAAGCATCTCCGTCTGGCATTACCGGCGCAACAAATCCTGATCGGAGATGGAACGAATATCCTATTCGCCCGAAACGCTTTTTCACGTCCTGACCCATTTCGAAACGGCGGACGAAGCCCTGCGCGACAGCCTGCGCCGGGCGGGATTTACCGACGAGGCGATCGACGGCCAGCTACGCATGCCCGGGTCCAAATTCCTCCGCACTTTCGCCCTTTCTCCGCAGGAAGCCGTCGCGCGGCTGCAACGGGATTTCCCCGAATCTTTCACCGCCCTGCACCCCGGAGCCGACGGCCGGGTGCGCCTGTCGTTCCGCTACGACGAACCCGTCGGGACGAGCGGACTGGCGGCAGACGCGGAGCTGACGCCCGCCGAGCGGGCTGCTGTTCGCAACATCCTGCGCAACGGATGCCCTGTCCGCACGGTCCGCACCTCCCGCACGATCTCCACCGGAGCCTGCCAACTGATCCTCGACCGCACCGGGGAGGCCGGGTATGCCCTGCGCACGCTCTTTCCCGGGGAACTCGCCCCTCCCCTTCCCCTGCCGGGCGAAGCCCCCGATCCTTTCTGGGCGACGCATCTCCTCATCGAATTCAACTGAATCCAGCCGTAACCGGGGACAGCATGCGCACCGGTTCCGAACCCGTTTTCCAACCAGTGCGGTGCAGATGCCGTGCATCGTGAAACAGATTTTTGATTTTAAGCCGGGGAGTTCCGTATATCGTGAAGAACGGGGCGGATGGATAGTACCTCAAGTATTATCCATTCATTTTTAGATAGAGTTGTAACTTAAAAAGTTATGACTCTATTTGCATATAGCAGGTAATGGTTAGGAAACAGTCGTATGCATTTGTTCGCATCTGCGTTCCATCTTGTCAAACAACTCCTGTTATTGAATACAAATTTAATAAAATGTCCCGATTTTTCAAATTGGATAATTTATTTAGAATGACTTCACCATGATAAATAGACAGTCCTCCAATGGTTATATTCCATCAAATGATCGTGAACAACAAAACTATCTCGGAGGATATGGGTTATCGTTCCGGAATATTGAGGAACATAAACACATTGACAAACGCTTGTACACTAATATAGAGCGTATGACTTTAAATATTTGGTTCTCCCGTCTCTAAATAGATTGAACCTGATAGATAAGCCGATTATATGCGATGTTGAACCGTTCACATAAATATCGATCGCTTCTGAATCGTACGATAAGCCCCGGGGATCTTTGATTTTGAAAACTAGCAAATCTCCGGGGCGATCTATGACGAATCGGTTATCGACCGGTGTGTTTATCGGGCATTGCCCCCTCCGGAACGTCAATTACGATGTCGTTTCTGTTTGCGAAATGAAGACGATCTTTCGGAACAGGAGCGACCCAACGGCATATTCGTCCGCGCCAGGGCATACGGGAAAAATCCGAAGGCCGAAAATAAAAGGGCTGTCTGTTATTCCCTCCACCCGGACCTTTTCCCGAATCAACCCAAAGTCAGCCACGTCCGACTCCGTTTCAAGGCTGCGCACAGTCTGCCGCCCAGAAAGAAAAGGCGATAACGCACAATAGTCGATGGAACGATTAATCGAAATATTCTTTCCAGATTTCCGGCACATCGAACGGATAATAGTTGTCGATCTCCGCGGCGAGAGTAACCAATTGTTTCCGTTCAGGACTTCGAATCACTCCATCCCGACATACGGCGGCCCGGACCACCGTCGAATCGGTCACGGTAAAAGGAGCTTCGTAAAGCGAAGCGTCGGGCGTCGGCGGGGTTCCGTCTAACGTGTAGCGAATCTCTGCGGGATATTTCTCACAGTCGAGAGTCACCTCAACCGCTCTATTTCCGGAACGAATGCGAGTCGTGATCTCAACTTCGTCGCTCAGCGTAAAAGTATTTAGCCCCCGTTGCTGCAACAGTGGGATATGGGAGTTCATCCGGACTTTGAAATCGCTCCATTCGCGCTTCTCCTGCGGTGTCCATGCCAATTCTGCCACAGCCAGCAGACGCGGAAAGATCATGTATTCCTGTTGCTCTTCATCTTCGATATATTCAGCCCACGTACATCCCTGCACACCGACGATGCGGTCGGCGCGATCCGCCCGGATCGGCTCCACGGCCGCAGGGTCCACGAATTCGGCCCGGATGATCGACTCGTTGCGGGCCGCCGATTCCGGATCAGCCGGCACCGGCTCGAAAGCGTACATCTTTTTAATGGGAGAATATCCGTACATGGCACGCGGCTGAGTGGAAGGATCGGCCTGATACCAGTCGAAATAGAGCACTTCACCGGGTGTCATTACGGCATAATTGCCCCGATTAGCGGCTTCGATAGCCCCTTTCTGTCCACGATACGACATAACCAAGGTTTCGGAATGCAGTTCGTTGTGCAGTATTTCATCCCAGCCGACCATAACCCGCCCTTTCGAAGCGAGAAAATCCTGGATACGGGCGATCATATAGGGTTGGAGTCCCTGTATCCCGTCAAGTCTCTCCCGCTCGATCAGGGCCTGGCATTTCGGACAGGTCGCCCAGGCGACTTTCCGGGCCTCGTCGCCTCCGATATGGATGTATTTCGAAGGGAAAAGCTCCATAACTTCGGTAAGCACATCCTCCATAAAAGTATATACCTGTTCGTTGCCGACACAAAATTCTCCCGTCGTATAAGGTTTGCCCGTACAGCACAACTCCGGATAGCCGATGAACACGGCGTCGGAATGCGCCGGGAATTCGATCTCGGGAATGACCGTAATGTGCCGCTCGGCGGCGTAGGTCACGATCTCACGGATGTCCTCTTTGGTGAAATATCCGCCGTAAGCGCCCGGAGTTCCCTCGGGAAGATAGCGACGGTCGTTCCGGTCCCACCATGCATACCAATCCCGCTGCGTGCGGAATGCCCCTTCGGCGGTGAGCCGCGGATATTTGTCGATCCGGATGCGCCAACCACCGTTATCGGTCAGATGGAAATGGAATACGTTGAGTTTGTAGCGGGCCATTTCGTCCAGCATCTTCAGCACCTGACTTTTCGGAAAGAAATGCCGCGATACATCCATGTGCATGCCCCGGTAGGCAAACCGGGGCCGGTCGCTGACCCTTACGCAAGGAATACCCTTGTCGGTCATCAACTGTTCCAGCGTCCGTTTCCCATAGAAAATGCCGGTCTGGGTGGCGGCCGTGAGTCTCACCGACGAGCGATCGACCGTAAGTTCGTATCCCTCCCGTCCCAGCGCATCCATCCGGGAATTGTCCACAACTACGGTCGTGAAGTCGTCCAACGTCGTGTTTCCCGGCTGAAAATACCCGGACAGCACCTCCATTTCCGCCGGGCGCGGAATGAGATTCACCCGAATCGCTTCGTGTGAACAGCACCCGGAAAGGGCCATTAAACAAAGAAAAAGAATAGAGACTCCCCAGCCCGAACGGATACGTCCCGGCAACAATCGTTCATTCATGTCCAATTGATTTTTACATAAAATACGGCCCGGCCGTCAAGCCGGGCCGAAACATTCCTATTTACAGGACCACACGGTTATCTGCACTTCGGCAACATTCACATCGGAATCCTCGACCACATTGCCGTCGGCGTCGACCCGGGAGGTGATCTCGCATTTCACATACCGGTAGGTCGCATTTCCCTTGTCGAATTCGATCCGCCCGGTCGTGACCTCGGCTCCGGCGTCTTCCGTAGGTTTCGTCCGGTCGGAAGTGAAAGTCGTGATCAGCGTCCAACTTTCGTTGCCGCCCCGATAGTCCTCCGGAGCATTGCTTCCATAGATATTCATCGTGCGGAGCTTCTGGCCGCCTTTGCCTCCGAATTTGTTCCAGTAGGTGAGCGTAATGCCCTGACATCCGGTTCCCAAATCCACATACCACGACGGAACGGTGCCTTTTTCTGCCTCCCCAACTGCGTGGGGGCCCCAATAGAGGTCCTTGTGCTCGTCGCTCCCGTCCATGATACCGTCATAAAGATACGAATCGTATTTTACGGAACCGTCCCAGTCGGTGAATACGGACGAAGCCCAGAAATTGTCATATCCGGGATCGGCTGCGCCGCTGATGGGAAGCGGCGCCGAGGACCAAACCTTATTCAGGTCGTCGTCGGTCTGGAAGTGATCCTCGATCGTTATGCTCGCATCCCACGGAGCATAGGTCAAACCCAACGTCAGTTCAGCATTCTTCAAGATCTCTTCCGCACGGCCTTCAAGCCGCGTGAGTTTGTCTGCCGGAATACTTCCGGAAAAACGTACGACGAAATCCTCATACGCGTCGCCCCGGAAAACCCGAAAATCCATCTTCACATTGGCCCTCGTCTCGTCCGAAGGCATCAGCACACTCCGGGCTGAAAAAACGGTTCCCTCTTTCGTCAGCTCGATCCGCTTCGAAGCAGGCTCCCCCGTCGAAAAGTCGTACTGCCCCGTAAGGTCGACCCGGTCGTAGAGATCGCCTACGGTAAGTTCCACGGCCGTGACATCATTCGGGACATCGGTCAGGCGGACATCCAAGGCCCCGACCAGCCGTTGCAGGTCGGAGACGGGAACCGTCGCGCCGACATTCCGGGAAACGGACGCCGTACCGAGCACCATATCCGGAATAGTCTCGTTCATGTCCGTTACGGTCACAGTTGTGTTCTTTTTGGCCTCGTCCGAAGCCTCATAGAAAACATGAGGAACATCACGATCCATCATCAGCGCGACAAGCGAATAAGCCGCCTTTTCCACCACGAAAGGTTCGAGATCGCCGAACGAGTCGGCATGCTGGTATTTATAGCAGTCGGATGACATGTCGTTGAAAAGGTAGAGCGACACCCCATACTCACCGAGCCCCTCGAAGCCATCGCTTTCGGATGCAAGAACGGGAACGATCTTCCAAAGCTGATCCCCCTCTTCCGGTCTTTCGGATTTCGCCTTGTCCTCGTCGCACGAGCAAAGCAGAACGAGCGTGAGCGCAGGCAGTAACAGAAGGCGTGCAAGGCGACCCGCCCATCCGCAGGCATTCCCGACATTCTGTTTTTTCATCATCATGGCTTTCATATTATATACTTGATTCTTCAGGCCCCGCAGGCCCACACGACTGCCGTTCGGGGCGATGCCGGGAACGGACCGTTAAAGTCCGCTCCCGCAAATCCCCATTCAGCGTATCGCAGGAGGAGAACTCCCCTCCGACAATTATTTGAACTCCCAGTAGGAAACCTCTACCTCGCCGACATTCACGTCGAGCACATCCGTAATGGTCGCACCGTCAGGATTGACCTTAGATGTCATCACGCATTTTACATACTGATAGGAGACGCTTCCATCCTCCGAGAATGCGATCTTGCCCGTCGTCACCTGCGCCCCGGCGTCCGTGGTCGGAGTGGTCTTGTCGGAGGTGAAAGTCATGATCTTCACCCAATCCGCATTGCCACCGCCGTAATCGGCTCGCGTATTGCTTGCGTAAATGTCCATCGTCTTGATTTTCTGACCGCCCTTACCGCCAGCCTTGTTCCAGTAGTCGATGGTCACGCCCTGCTTGGCAGCGCCGAGGTCGATATACCAGACGGGAGCCGTGCGGTCCCATTCGTCAGGACACCAATAGTTGCTTCCGTCCGTTTTGTTCCCGTCATAAAGGTTGTACTGCCAGAATGTCTCGCCCCAGCCGGAATCGCCTCCATCGGACGACGCCCAGAAATTGTCGTATCCAGGAGCGGCTGAACCGCTGATTGGAAGGGCTGTCGGACCCATCCACTGCTTGTCAGGGGTAGTCTCGTCGATGGTAAAGCTGTCGGAAAGATTCACCACCGTGCTGTCCCAGGCCGCGTAGGTAATCGCCGAGTTGAGGTTGACCTTTGAGGAGGAACTGCCGGCTTCGACCGTCGTCGCCAGTTCATACTGCCCGTTGGCCGCGATCCGGCCCGCAGGGGTGCTGGTGTAATCCGTGCCGTTGACGCTGTAAGTCAGCGAGAGGTTGGAAGCCTCCGTATCGGTAGGCATCACGATAGCATTGCCGACGAACTTGCCTTCGGCATTCTTGGTGAGTACAAGACTTTTCGATGCGAACGCAGCTCCGCTCTTGGAAAACGCTCCGTCGAGACTCACCTGATCGTACATGTTGCCGATCGTCAGGGTGATGCTCTCGGCATCGACGTTCTCCAGTCCGCTGACCGTCACCGTGACCGATGCCACGACGCGCTTGAGCTGGAGTGCGGCCGCCGCGCCTTCGGCACCGACCGTAACGACGTCGGAATTACCGACCAACAGTTCGGGAATCTGAGCCGAAATGTCGGTTATTTTGACACGTGCATCGGCAACGGCATTCGAAGCGGCGACACCCGTAAAAGTGAGATTCGTCTCGTCGCTGGAAGCGACGGCGTAAACGGTGTAGCTGCCCGGCTCGACCGAGAAAGAACCTAAAGCCGCAGCATCGGCGGCGCTCTTTGCATCCGCAATGTTACCCTCCGACACCAGAATCGCCCGGTGTGCATAAGCAGCCTCGGCGGCATCCGCCGAGCGGGTCTCGATCTTCAGTTTCGGTCCGTTGTCGGGAGTACCTCCCGGAATCTCCTCCGAAGAGGAGCAGCCCGTCAGAATCATACCGGCCAGCATGGCGACGGCAAATGTGTACATGGAATACTTTTTCATAATTATGCGTTTAAGGTGGTTAATAAAATCTTTTTATTGATTTCAGGCGGTTATTCGAACGTCACGTTCCGGACGTATCCGTTTATCTCCAGATGAGGCCCCGATCCGTCGGTTACCGGCGCGCCGTTGACCGTGAAGTTCCCGATCGTCACTCCGTCGATCGACTGCGCGTCGCTGCGTCCTCTGATCCAGCTCGGAGTCGCCCGCGTACCGGTATAGGCGATGTTGCGCAGGGTGATGTTCCGGGCCCATTGTCCATAAAGTCCGTCGAACGCCCAGGCGTTGGTGAAGTGCGCGCAGAAAACCTTTCCGCCGTCGATGTCCTCGACAATGATGTTTTCGAACGCAATGTCCTCGAACGTGCCGTCGTCGGCGATCATCACCGCCATTGCCCCGGGATAAATCCCGTCGTCCTGACGGTTTTCCAGCACAATGTTGTCGTGGAACCGGATATTCCGGAATGCAATGCCCCGCGCCTCGGGGCCTACGAGCATATTGTGCGCCTTGTCGGCCCAGAAAACGCAGTTGCGGATCTCGTAGTTGCAGACCTCGAAATCGCGAAGCCCGGCAACCATCCAGATCGCCCCGTCGGAATAGGAGCCGTCGGTATTCGTATGGGAAGCGATGTATTCGGGCGTGGCATTGAAAGCCTTGATGGTCACGTTATCGTCGTAGTTACGCTGGAAGGTGTTTTCGACCAGCACATCGCGGCAGCAGATGAAATCCATGCCGTCGGAGTTCATGATCCAGTCGATCTCCTTGATGTTGTCGATATGCACGCCCGTGCTTCCGACGATCTTGAGCGTCCAGTTCGGCGTGTCGCGCAGCAGGATGCCCTCGACCTTGAAACCGTTGCAGTCGAAGGTTTCGATCTGCGGCTGGCGGCCGTCACCGTGATTCTCCTTTGACGAACAGAGGATGCCCCGCCCCCGGATCGTCAAGTTGCGGCATCTCTTGGCATAGATGCTGCCGTAGACCAGCGCTCCCTCGTCGAGATAGATCGTCTGATTATCCTTATAGAGAATCTCCTTGCGCCCCATATTATGAATGCCGGGACCGAAATAAGTTACGTTGGCACCCGTCGGGATCGCCGTGTCGGGCAGGTCGGGCAGGATGAAGAGGTTCTCCATCCGATTGCCGTCGAACTCCACCGAAACCTTTTGCGCGGGATCGCCCAGTTCGAACTCGACGCTGTTCGGGGTCTGCACGTTGGGCACGATGCCGTAAGAAAGCGGACGAATCTCCACTTTCGAAAACGTCCCCGCACGGCGGGTCACACGGACCTTCAACGGAGCGGCGAACGCATCGGTGAACATTGCAAAGCCCATGTCATGCTGGACGTACCCCGCAGCCGGATTGGCGGCATAGTCCGAAACTTCGGCATTGTACACGAAAATCTCTTCCCAGCATCCGTTGCGGAAAATCTCCACCGTGAAATCGTCATTGGCCGGACGGTCGTCCATGGCGGGCAGCCCGTCGTCGGGAATCGTCGTCGGAGCGTCCCAGGGGAGATAGCTGATCACGGGCGTAAGTTTCAGGTCGGTATCGTCCTTAAATTTCGCCGCGACCGAAAGCGCGTATTTCCGATTAGCCTCGATACGCGTTTCCTGCACGGAAACATAATTCTTTCCGTTGATCGTGAAGCGGAACTCCAACGTCGCGGAGGCTGTGTCAGTCGGCAGGACGACGGCCTGGCCGACATAACGTCCCGCGCTGTTCCGAGCCAGCACGATCGCCTTTTCGGAAAATTCAGCCCCGCTGTTTCCGGGCGTTCCGTCGGAGGCGATCCGGTCGTACATCCGGGGAATCGAGACCGTGATACTTTCGCAGGAGAGCGCTTCCAGCCCCACGACAGTCACCGTAAGGTGAGCCACGGCCCGCTTCATCCCGACCGGAGCCGAAACCGATCCGGCGACGGCTTCGAAACGGCTGTTGCACCCGATCAGCAGGTCGGGAATCGGAGCGGTCATGTCCGTTATCCGGACGCCGTACTCCGACAGAGCGATCCCCTCCGCTGCCGGAAAGGTCAGATTATCCTCGTCCGCAGCAGCAACCGCCAGCATTCCATAGGTTCCCGGCTCTACCCGAAACGGTGCGAGCGCCGCGGCGGATGCCGCAGAGACGGACTGCGCAACAACGCCTTCACGGATCAGGCAGACACGGTGGGCATAGGCGGCCTCCGCAGTCACGGACTGCGGTACGGCCCGCACCATAGCCATTCCGCCCGCAACCAAGTCCGAATCGCACGCGGAGTCGGAGCAGGCGGCTGACAGCGCGGCCGTACACAGGGCAAGAGAGGTTATTAAGATTCTTCTCATGACAAAAGTCTATTCGAACGTTACGTTTCGGACATATTCATTGATCTCCAGATGGGGGCCCGATCCGTCGGTTACCGGCGTGCCGTTGACCGTGAAGTTCCCGATCGTCACTCCGTCGATCGACTGCGCGTCGTTGCGTCCTCTGATCCA
>OOAH01002503.1_pt1 | contig 12480 bp, 10 predicted proteins | sample 1671801 | NCBI WGS metagenome assembly OOAH01 (sample SAMN06348194, study PRJEB24527) | human gut metagenome | biome: human gut; feature: ankylosing spondylitis patient; material: feces | host: Homo sapiens | place: China | collected 2015-10 | reverse complement strand
GGCAGCTGCCGGAGACGGAGTGGAAGCTGGGCCAGCTGCTGCTATTCCTCTGGGGCAGTCTGCCCCGTATGGGCTCCGACCTCCGGGAGCGGCTCACCCGCCGCCGCAAGGGGGCCATTCGCTCCGGCGGACGGATGCGGGCCTTCTTCGAGGACATGAAGCTGCACCCGGCGGTGTTTGTGGCCGGCGCCGTGGCGGTGACGGCCGTGGCGGTGTGCCTGTCCATGTATACCATCGGCGCCACCGCCCGCTATGACGGCGTGGAGCTGGGAACGGTCCACAGCGCCCACAGTGTTTCGGCGGCGGTGGATCAGCTGGAGGAGATCACCCGGCAGACGCTGTCCGACACCGATTACAGCATCGACAGCGCCAAGCTGGAGGTCCGCACCGGCATCGTGGCCCGGAAGGAGCTGGAGAGCACCGACGCACTGGAGGAGAACCTCACCCAGCAGCTGGGGCTGGTGGATTATGCCTATGTGCTGTATGTGGAGGGGGAGCCGGTGGCGGCCACCACCTTCCCCGGCGCCATCGAGCAGCTGCTGGAGCAGCTGAAAAAGGGCTACATCACCGACAGCACCGTGGACTGCTACTTCGTGGAAAACGTGGAGGTAAAGCAGGAGTACGTGGATCAGTCCCTAATTATGAATCTGGGCTACATCGCCGAGAAGCTCAACGCCACCAAGGCGGGCGAGGTGACCTATACCGTTAAGAGCGGCGATGTGTGGTCCCTCATTGCCGAGGACAACGGCATGACCAATGAGGAGCTGCTGGCCCTGAACCCCGGCTATGACATCAGCGTTCTCCATACCGGCGATGTGCTGACCATCTCCCGTGCCGTGCCGTATCTGACGGTGGTGAACGTGGAGCGGCAGAGCTATTTGCAGGACGTGGCGTACAGCGTGGAATATGTGGACGACCCGGATATGTATGAGGGCGACTATGAGGTCCTCAGCAAGGGTGTGTACGGTAAGGCAGACATCACCGCCAACGTCACCGTCATCAACGGCACGGAGACGGCCCGTGAGGTGGTGTCCTCCGTGACGCTGAAGGAGCCGGTGGCCGAGCGGCAGGCACGAGGCACCAAGGAGCGGCCCACGTGGTTCCCCACAGGGTCCTTCCGCTGGCCCTGCTACGGCGTCATCACCTCCTATTTCGGCGGGCGCAACACCGGCATCAGCGGCGCCAGCAGCTACCATGAGGCTATCGATATCGCCAACTCCTACGGCACGCCTATCTACGCCGCTGACGGCGGAACCGTCATCTACTCCGGATGGAACGGCGGTCTGGGCTACTGCGTGAAGATCGACCACGGCAACGGCTTTATCACATGGTACGGCCACAACAGCGACCTCTACGTCTCTGTGGGCGACCACGTGTACAAGGGCCAGACCATCGCCGCCATGGGCTCCACCGGTATCTCCAGCGGTTCCCACTGCGACTTCCGCATCCAGCGCAACGGCACCATGGTGGATCCCCTGAACTATCTGCCCTGATGAAAGGTTTCCATGATTTCTATGAAAAGCTCCCCGGCCTGAGCCGGGGAGCTTTTTGCTGCCCGCCGGGAGCGGCGCAGGCAGTCGCTGCAACATCGTGGAAAACCGAAAGCTTGTTGGCCAAGGGCGTCAGCCCAGCGCCCACAGCACCACGCCGTACACCACGCTGGCCAGTGTGCCGTAGACGATCACCGGGCCGGCAATGACGAACATTTTGGCCGCCATGCCGGTGACAAAGCCCTCTGCCTTGAAATCCAGCGCCGGGGATACCACGGCATTGGCAAAGCCCGTGATGGGTACCAGCGTCCCGGCCCCGCCGAACCGGGCCAGCCGGTGGTAAAGTCCCAGTCCTGTCAGCAGCGCCGACAGGAACACAAGGGACACCGACGTGGCGGTCCCGGCGTCCTCCGTATTCAGGCCCGCCCCCCGGAAGCCGTCTCCGATGGCCTGTCCCACCACGCAGATGAGTCCGCCGATGACGAAGGCCAGCACCATATCCTTTCCCAGCGGGGACTTCTTCTGCATCCGCTTCACATACGCCTGATACTCCTTGGGCGTCATGTCCATCCGCACCACATCCTTTCCCCCGTAGTATGACCCGCCGCACCGGAAAAATGCGCTTTATCTTGCCAAACGGCGCAAAACAAGCTATACTGAAGGGACGGAAAGGCGGGTGTTATCATGTACGATCCTGCACATCCCTTCGGGAAAAAACGCTATGACCGGGCCATCATCGACCCGGTGAGCTGCACCGGCTGCGGCTACTGCACCATGTTCTGCGTCATGGACTGCATCCTTTTGCAGCCGGACGGCTTTTATACGGTGGATCTGGACCGCTGCATCGGATGCCGGTCCTGTAAGGTGAACTGTCCCTTCGAGGCCGTCATCATCCTGCCCCCCAAGGAGGACGCATGACCATGGCCAAGCAAGCGCATCCTCTGGGGCTGTATCTGCACATCCCCTTCTGCAAGTCCAAATGCGCCTACTGCGACTTCTACTCCCTCTCCGGGCGGGAGGATCGCATGGACGCCTACACGGCGGCGCTGGAACGCCACCTGATCGAGGTGGCCCCGCAGGCGGCGCAGCATTCGGTGGACACGGTGTACTTTGGCGGCGGCACCCCCAGCTATTTGGGGGAGAAGCGGCTGGTGAAGCTGCTGAAAGCCGTAAAGAAGCACTATCACGTGGATCCCCACGCCGAGATCACGCTGGAGGCCAACCCCGACAGTGCCGGGGACTGGAAGGCCCTGCGGGCGCTGCGGCGGGCGGGCTTCAACCGCATATCACTGGGGGTCCAGTCCACGGACGACGTCTGTCTCCGGGCCTTGGGCCGCATCCACACATGGCAGCAGGTGCAGGAGGCCGTGGCCGCCTGCCGGAGGGCCAAATTCCCGGACGTGAGTCTGGATCTGATTTACGGCCTGCCGGGGCAGACCATGGAGCAGTGGGAAAAGACCCTCTCCGACGCCCTGACCCTCCAGCCGGAGCATCTGTCCTGCTACGGGCTGAAGCTGGAGGAGGGAACGCCCCTCTACCGGCAGCGGGACAGTCTGACCCTGCCGGATGACGAGGCACAGGCGGATATGTATCTCTACGCCGTGGAGTATCTGCGGCAAAACGGCTATGAGCAGTATGAGATCTCCAACTTTGCACGGCCCGGCCACGCCTCCCGCCACAACCTGAAATACTGGACACTGGGGGAGTATGCGGGGTTCGGCCCCGGTGCCTACTCCGACTTTGGCGGCGTCCGCTACGGCTACATCCGGGACTTGGATCGGTACATTGCTGGGGAGCTGGTGCTGGCGGAGTCGGAGCATATCCCCGTCTCGGAGCGGGAGATGGAGTACATCATGCTGCGGCTGCGTACCACGGAGGGGATGAACATCCGGGAGTTTGAAAACCGCTTCCGCCGGCGCTTCGACCCCTTGGGCGCACGGCTGGAGGTTTACGCCGACCACGGCTTGGCCCAGCGGACGGAGCAGGGCTGGCGCCTGACGCCCCGTGGCTTTCTGGTGTCCAACCAGATCATCGGGGAGCTGCAGGAGCTCCTGAACCGGGAGAAGCTGGAGCGTCTGCGCCGGGCGCAGGAGGGCGACTACCGGGTGGTATGAGGGCATCAGAGAGTGCCTTGACAAAATAACGGGCAGGAGGGCCGCACCCCATGGGTGCGGCCCTCTGTCCCTTATCGTTATCTTCCTTTATTGGCTGCCTGTTCGGATCAGTTGTCGGTGCGGTTGCGCCACTCGACCTCCTGGTCCAGCTCGAACTTCAGCTTCTTGTTCTCCTCCACCAGCTCGTCATAGTGGCGGCTCTGCACATAGTACTTCACAAAGGTGAAGGTGGCCTCTCCGAACTCCTCCTCGGAATACTCCGGCAGCAGGGAGCCGCCCTTGCGGCGCAGACCTTGCACATTGATGACCACCAGACGGCGGTGCTGCTCCGACAGCTGGAACAGCTTCAGATCCTCCGGCAGCTCCAGACCAAGATCAAAGGTCGCGTTGACGATCTCCAGCAGGCGGTGCTGCTCCGGCTTGGCGGAGACGATGACGCCGTGCTCGGCAAACAGCCGCTTCAGATAGTCCACGGAGACCTCCTCACGGGTGATGGTGCCCTTGCCGATGCCGGTGAGCATGGTGTTGGAGAGATTCAGGCTGACATAGACCTCCTGGCCGGTTTTGGGATAGCTCATACAGGTACCTCCTATGTTGCATACGTCCTCGATTTTGCCGTCCGGGACGGCACTTTTTGTTCTGTCTCTACCGTACCACATTCCCACGCAAATTGCAACAAAAAGTTGTCCTAAGTACATTCTATTTATACGAAAAAACCGGTGATTTGCAGAAAATCACCGGTTTCGTCATTCTAAATGTACCAAACAATTCATACGACCCGACGACACTATACCCCGGTCAGGTCGAAGGCCGGGGTATACTCCTCACGGGCGGAGGTACGCTCCTGCACGAAGCCGTCCACGATGCCGCAGTTTTCCATGTATTCCGCCGCCGCACGGTACTCCGCCGCCGTCACATGGCGGCGCAGGGGGCCCTCTGCGCCGGGCTGGGGGGTATACTGGCTCATGAGGGAGAACAGCACCTCTCCCGGCCGGAAGGTCCGGGCCACCCAGTCGATGACCCGCCGGGTGCTTTCCAGCTGGCCCGGCAGCACCAGATGCCGGATGACCACCCCCTGCCGCAGCAGGCCATCCTCCATGCGGCAGGGACCCACCTGACGGAACATCTCCCGGATGGCCTCCGTGGCCACGGGGAAGTAGTCTGGGGCGTGGGAATAGCGCCGGGCCGGCTCCTCCAGCCCGTATTTCAGGTCCGGCAGCCAGATCTGCACTTTTCCTTCCAGCAGACGCAGCGTCTCCACCCGCTCGTAGCCGCCGCAGTTGAACACCACCGGCACCGGCAGAGGCTCCTCCAGCGCCGACAGCAGGAAGGGGACGAAGTGGCTGGCGGTGATGAGGTCGATGTTGTGGGCGCCCTGAGCGATAAGCTCACGGAAGATCTCCCGCAGCCGCTCCGTGGTGACGGCCTTGCCCACCCCCTCGGCGGAGATGGTGTGGTTCTGGCAGTAGACGCAGCCCAGCGAGCAGCCGGAGAAGAACACCGCTCCGCTGCCCCGTGTACCGGAGAGCACCGGCTCCTCCCACAGGTGCAGCCCGGCCCGTGCGATGACCGGCACGGCGGGCATCCGGCAGAAGCCGCCGCCGTAGGTCTCGGTGCGCTCCGCCCCGCACCGACGGGGACAGATGTTACAGATCATACCCGGTTGATGTCGAAATCCGGCCCCAGATCCCCGGCCATCCAGTGGCGGCGGCAGAGGCCAATGTACTTGTCGTTGGCTCCCAGCACCACCTGAGCCCCCTCCTTCACCACATGGCCGTGCTGGTCGAAGCGGGCGTTGAAGGCGGCCTTCTTGCCGCACCAGCAGATGGTCTTGACCTCCTCCAGCTTGTCTGCCATCACCAGCAGATGATAGCTGCCGGGGAATAGCTCCCCTTTGAAGTCCGCCCGCAGGCCGTAGCACATGACGGGGATGTTGCAGTCGTCCACCAGATGCACCAGATAGTAGATATCGGCCTTTTGCAGGAACTGGGCCTCGTCCACGATGATGCAGGCATACTGCTGCAGCTGCTCATCCGTCATCTGCTGCATCTCGTCGAAGTAGATGCAGGGGTGGGTCAGACCGATGCGGGAGGATACCATGTGGTCGCCGTCCCGTGTATCCAGCCGGGGCTTCACCAGCAGGGTGGCCTGTCCCCGCTCCTCGTAGTTGAAGCGTGCCATCAGGGCGTTGGCGGTCTTGCTGGAGCCCATCGCCCCGTATTTGAAGTATAGCTGTGCCATGTCATTCTCCCTCTTTCAGCTCTGCGGTAAATTTTTCGAAGGCGGAGGGGATGGCCAGCCGCTCCCGCTGCTGTGCCTCCGCCCAGAGCCAGTCTCCCGGTCCAAGGCCGTCCACCTCCACCACATAGCCCGTCATTTCCCAGCGAACGTGAGTGAATATATGCCGGGCTGACAGCTTTTTTCTCCACTTGGTGGGGTTTACCCCCCACATTTGCAGCTGGCGGGCGGCTTCCGCCTCCGTCAGCGTACCCGGTACATGGGGGTACTCCCACAGCCCCGCCAGCAGTCCCGTATCCGGGCGCTGCCGCAGCGCCGCCGCAGCTCCCCGCCGCAGCAGGAACACAGTCAGATGCTCCGTCCGCTTCTCCCGCTTGGGGGAGCGCACCGGCAACTGGGCCTGACAGCCCTCCTGCCGGGCTATGCAGAAATCCCCGGCGGGACAGTCCCCGCACAGAGGCGCTCCCGACGGCAGGCACACCGTGGCCCCCAGATCCATCAGTGCCTGATTGTAGGCGCCGGGCCGCTCCTGAGACATGGCCGCCGCCATCCAGCTGCGGAAGATCTTGCGGTTTTTGGCATCCAGTACATCCAGACAGCTGCCGGTGATCCGTGCCGCCAGACGCAGCACGTTGCCGTCCACCGCCGGAACGGGGACGCCGAAGGCGATGGAGGCGATGGCCCCGGCGGTGTAGTCCCCGATGCCGGGCAGGGCCGTCAGCTCCCGGTATGTCTCCGGGAAGCGGCCGCCGTACTGCTCCGTGAGGATGCGGGCCGCCTTTTGCAGATTTCTGGCCCGGCTGTAATAGCCCAGCCCCTCCCACAGCTTCATGAGCCGCTCCGTGTCGGCCTGGGCCAGGGCCTCCACCGTGGGGAAGGCCTCCATGAACCGCTGAAAATACGGCAGCACCGCCGCCACACGGGTCTGCTGGAGCATGATCTCCGACACCCATGTTCGGTAGGGGGATACCTCCTCCCGCCACGGCAGGATGCGCCGGTGGATATCATACCATGCAGCGGTTGGGCCAGCTGCTTTAGTATCTGTTCTTCCATATCGCTCCTATCATCCGTCCGATGCCCCTCATCGGCTGAACCGTGCAGCGTAGCCGCAGCGGCGGCACAGCTCCTCCGACGGCTGCCGCCGGGAAAAGCCCGCCGCCATGGCTGTGGCCCGTGGGGAGGCCAGTATCTCCGCCAGCTCCTGCCGGTGCAGGTTTCCCAGCGCCAGCCGCCCCTCGCTGTCCAGACAGCAGGGAACCACCGTGCCGTCGCACAGCACGGCGATCTGACTCCGCAGGCCGTGGCAGAACTCCGTGCCGCTGTCCGGAGCCGCCGGATCCGGCCAGTCAAACCGCTCCCCCGGCTCCAGAAACAGCCCCTCCCCCAGCCGCCGGTTGCCCAGACGGTCCGTAGGCAGGGCCGTTACGTCCCGGCCCAGTTTTTCCGAGAGAAAGGACAGGATCTCTCCGTTGCGCCGGTCCAGTCCGCCGCCGTTCCACAGCCGCAGGGCGCACAGGACGCCCCGGCTGCTGAGCCGCTGCGCCGCCTGCCAGACACCCTCCAGATACGGGGCGGCGGCATCCTGCCGTCCGTTTCCCTCGAAGCTGTGGAGGGAGACGCTGAGCTTGTGCAGGGCCGGGGAACCCTCCAGTGTGGGCAGCTGCCGGGGAAGCAGCGTGCCGTTGGTCACAAGGCACACCCGAAAGTCCAGCTCCCCGGCGATATCCAGCAGCTCCGCCAGTTGGGGATGCAGCAGCGGCTCCCCCATGACGTGGAGCATGAGATACGTCCCGTAGGGCCGCAGCCGGGCCGCCAGCTGTCGGAATTCCTCCGGCGTCATGAACCGCCGGGGCCGCTGGGTGCCGGGGCAGAAGGCGCACCGCAGATTGCACACGTTGGTGATCTCCAGATACATCCGCTTGAACATCCCAGCCCTCCCCTGCCGCCCGCAGCGGCCTGTTGCTCCCTGCATTATAGCAAAATCCCCGCCCCGGCGCAAGGGAAACCGGTTTCGTCCTGCCGACGGCAAAAACCGCCGGCCTTCCGCATTGACAGACCTACCCCCGGCGGGGTACAATAACGATATATCGCTCATGCCATCAAGGGTATGGACCCCTGATATTGATTTGATCGGAAAGGAGCTGCCTGCCATGCCACAGATCCTCCTTTGCTGCGTTCTGGCGCTGCTGCTGGCGGCGCTGGGTCTGCTGCTGCGCTCCCTGCACCGCAGGTTCCGCCCCTCCGGCGGCAATGAGACCCTGAAGGTGCTGCTGGTCTGCTTTTTCACCTGCGGCATTCTGCTGCATCTGCCCATGTACGCCGCTGCCTACGCCGGAGAGCATCTGTCGTGGCTGAAGGCGCTGCTGGGAGCCGTACACCACACCCTGCGGATGTTCGTGCTGGACGGCGAGCTGGATCCTATCCATGAGTTCGCCATGACCCAGCCGGCGGTGTGGAGCGACCTCTATTTCGGCGCTGCCATTGTGGTGTATCTGGTGAGCCCGCTGCTGACCTTCAGTGTGGTGCTGTCCTTCTTCAAGAATCTGTCCGCTATGTGGCGCTATGCCTTCCGCCGCTGCACGGAGCTGTATGTCTTTTCCGAGCTCAACGAGGACTCCCTGTATCTGGCGGGCAGCATCAAGGCGGCCCACCCCAAGGGGCTTATCGTCTTTACGGACGTCTACGAAAACGAGAGTGAGGAGTTCGGGGAGCAGATGGCTGCCGCCCACCGGCTGGGGGCCGCCTGCTTCAAGACGGACATTGCCCTGCTGCGGCTGCGGCGCTCTGACCGCTCCCGCCCGGTCTACTTCTTCCTGATGGGCCGGGACAAGGCAGAGAACATCCATCAGGCGGTGCTGCTGCCCCGCCGGTGGGGGACCCGCTCCAATATGCACCTCTATCTCTTTGCCACCGGCGCCGAGAGCGAGCTGCTGTTCCAGTCCGCAGATCCCCGCGGGATGCGGATCCGCCGGGTCAACGAGGTGCGCTCACTGGTGCAGCTGCTGCTGTATCAGCAGGGGGAGAAGCTCTTCGAGACGGCGGCTCCTCTGCCGGAGGGCAGGCATCAGATCTCGGCGCTGCTGCTGGGCTTGGGCCAGTACGGCACGGAGATGCTGAAGGCGCTGGCGTGGTTTGGCCAGATGGACGGCTACGACCTGCGGCTCACCGCCGTGGACGCCCGGCCTAACGCACGGGAGCTGTTCACCTATCGCTGCCCGGAGCTGATGGACCGCCGGCACAACGGACGGCGCATCCCCGGCGAGGCCCAGTACGATATCCGCATACACGCCGGGATGCGGCTGGAGAGCCGGGAATTTCTGGAGCTGGTGCAGACGCTGCCGCAGCTGACGTATGTGTTTGTGGCGCTGGGCAGCGACACCCGGAACATCGAGGCGGCGGTGCGGCTGCGGGAGCTGTGCCAGCGCCGGGGTCTCCACCCCTATATTCTGGCGGTGGTGCAGGACCCCTTCAAGACGGTGGCTCTCACCTCCGTCACCGACTACCGGGGTACCCCATACGACCTTCATTTTCTGGGCGCACGGGATATGCTGTACTCCGAGAGCAACATCCTCCACTCCCGGCTGGAAGCGGAGGCGCTGACCCGGCACCTGAAATGGGGAGACGAGGACGTGTTCTGGCGCTATGAGTTCAACTATCGTTCCTCCATCGCCTCGGTCATCCACCATCGGCTGAAGCTGCGGCTGGGTGTACCCGGTGCAGATAAGCCTCCGGCGGAGCGGACGGAGGAGGAAAAGCAGCTGCTGCGTGTCATCGAACACCGCCGCTGGAATGCCTATATGCGGACCGAGGGCTACTGTTACAGCGGCTCCACGGACCCGGCCAGCCGCAACGATCTGGGGAAGCTCCACAACTGTCTGGTACCCTTTGACGAGCTATCCGAAAAGGAGAAGGCCAAGGACGACGATTAAGGCTGAAAAGCACAGCGCTCCACCGTCATTTATGACGGTGGAGCGCTGTTATGTTTGGGGGAAGCGATCACTCTGCCGCTCCGGCAGGGGCGGTGGCTGCAGCGGCAGACTCCTGCGGTGCGGGGGTCAGCACCTTCACAAAGCAGCGGCGACGCTTGTGCTGCTCCAGCGGGAAGTCCTGCCACTGGGTCTGGACCTTCTCGTTGGTCTCCAGCATGGGGCCGGTCTCCGCCTGCTTTACGCCGATCTTGAAGCAGCCGTGCATGACCTTGCTGATGATGACGGCGTTGACGCCCTTTTTCTGGAGGTCGGGACGCACGGCGATCAGCAGCAGATCGATGGTGTCGTTGCGGTGGAAAGCCTTCAGCACATCCGCCCAGCCGGTGGGGAACAGGCGGCCGTCGTGCTTTTTCAGGGCGGCGGCGATGCTGGGGGCCGCCACGCCGAAGGCCACCAGATCGTCATTTTCATCCATGACGAAGCAGGTGAGCTCGGGCTTGACGAGGGGGGCAAACTTCCCGGCGTACTTGCGGATCTGATCGTCCGACAGCTCCACAGTGCCGTACAGGGGGGCATAGGCCACGTTCACCAGCTCAAAGACCTTCCGGATCAGGGGCGGGTACTCCAGACGGCTGCGCACCTGATGGATGTGCAGGCGCTGCCGCTTCAGAACATAGGCGGCGATCTTCTCCCAGCGCTGGATGACCCGCTGGTCCGTGGGGACGGAGATGAGATTCTCGGTCCAGTCCACGTCCTTGCCGTAGCCCAGAGCCGTCAGGTGGTCAATATAGTAGGGGTGGTTATAATAGGTAAAGAAGCAGCTGGTGCGGTCAAAGCCCTCCACCAGCATCCCCTCCCGGTCCATGTCGGTGAAGCCCAGAGGGCCGTGGATCTCCGTGCAGCCCAGCTGACGGGCCCAGTCCTCCACCGTCTGGAACAGGGCGGCGGATACCTCCCGGTCGTCGATGAAGTCCACCTGCGTGAAACGCAGGCGGTGGGTACCCCACTTGTCGTTGGACTTACGGCTGAGGATGGCACCGATGCGGCCCACCAGCGTGCCGTCATCCCGGCTGGCCAGCCAGCAACGGGCCTCGCAGTAGCTGAAGGCGGGGTTTTTCTCACGGTCCCAGTCTGCCAGATCGTCGCTGTATGTACCGGGGATGTACTGGGGAACGTCTCTATATAAGTCGATGGGGAAGTTCACGAACTGGCGCAGCTGTGCCTTGGTCGTGACCTCGGTGATATGGATCATGGTTCTTTCCTCCTGAGTGATACGCAGAACATACACAATAAGTTTAGACCCTTTCCCCGCAAAATGCAAGCCCTGTGTTGACTTTCTCATGAAAGGGGGCAAAATGCCCTTTGGGGGAAAAGGTGACGCTGACCCTTGCCAGAAAGGGAAAAATGCGATAAAATATCTCTGTTGCCCACCGAAAAAGTTCTGTGGGCCTGCAAGGAACGATACCGGGAGCTATCCCGGCAGGAGGCATATATGACCAAGAAGAAAACCTATGACAACGACAGTATCTCCAGTCTGAAGGGGGCGGACCGGGTCCGCAAGCGGCCCGGCGTCATCTTCGGCTCCGACGGGCTGGAGGGCTGCGAGCACGCCATGTTCGAGATCCTCTCCAACGCCATCGACGAGGCCCGTGCAGGCTATGGCCGGCTCATCACTGTGACCCGCTTTGCCGATCTCTCCATTCAGGTGGAGGATCAGGGCCGTGGCTGTCCCGTGGACTGGAATGAGAAGGAGGGGCGCTACAACTGGGAGCTGGTGTTCTGCGAGCTGTACGCCGGAGGCAAGTACGACAACGAAAACAGCGACAACTACGAGTACTCGCTGGGGCTCAACGGTCTGGGCTCCTGCGCCACCCAGTACGCCAGCCACTATATGGATGTCACTGTCTGCCGGGACGGCAAGGAGTACCGCCTGCACTTTGAACGGGGCGAGATCGCCGGGGAGATGCGGGTGACGGAGCTCAAGCGCCGCCATACCGGCTCCACCATCCGCTGGCTGCCGGATCTGGAGGTGTTCACCGACATCGACATCCCGGCGGACTACTACCGGGAGGTACTGCGGCGGCAGGCCGTGGTCAACGCCGGGGTCACCTTCCGCCTGCGGTGCGAGGTAGCGCCGGGGAAGTTCGAGACGGAGGATTTCCTCTATGAGCACGGCATCCGGGACTATCTGGCGGAGCTGGCAGGAGATGACCCCCTGACGGAGCCGGTGTGCTGGGAGACGGAGCGTCGTGGCCGTGACCGGGCGGACAAGCCGGAGTACAAGGTGAAGCTGAACATCGCATGGTGCTTCTCCAACCGGGTCCACCTCATCGAGCACTACCACAACTCCAGCTTTCTGGAGTACGGCGGCAGTCCCGATAAGGCCACCCGCCTGGCCTTCGTCTACGCCATTGACAAGTATCTCAAGGAGAACAATAAATACACCAAGGGGGAGAGCAAGATCACCTTCCCCGACGTGCAGGACTGTCTGGTGCTGGTGAGCAGCAACTTCTCGACCCAGACCAGCTATGAAAACCAGACCAAAAAGGCCATCACCAACAAGTTCGTGCAGGACGCCATGTCGGAGTTCCTGCGGGAGCAGCTGCAGGTGTACTTCATCGAGAACCGGGAGGCGGCGGAGAGGATCGCCAATCAGGTGCTGGTGAACAAGCGCAGCCGGGAGACGGCGGAGCGCACCCGTCTCAACAC
>OOAH01002494.1_pt1 | contig 12521 bp, 10 predicted proteins | sample 1671801 | NCBI WGS metagenome assembly OOAH01 (sample SAMN06348194, study PRJEB24527) | human gut metagenome | biome: human gut; feature: ankylosing spondylitis patient; material: feces | host: Homo sapiens | place: China | collected 2015-10 | reverse complement strand
GCAAGCAGCGCACCCCCGGCGGCGGCACCGACCTTGCCTGCATGATGGGCCGCGAGACGACCCTTGCCCGTGTCAAGGCTGCCATTGAGAAGTTGAACGGGTAATTTTTTGCCGCTTCCCCGCATGACCCCATAAAACGCCGCGCGCCCGCGCTACAGTATATGCAAAGGGCGCGGGAAACAGAACATTGCAAAAGATCCCCGCCGGAAAGCGGGGATTTTTTCATGCCGGAAACCACAAAACTCCACCCGAAGCAGCCTGTTGCCGCCGCGTTGGCCTCCCGGGCGGCGGTACGCCCGGCCCTGCGGCAGGGCGGGGCCTTTGCGCTGGGCCTTGCCGGGGGCTGGGCCGTTCTCTACGGGGCCCTGCTCCCCTTTGGGCTGGGGCTGACATTGGGCCTGCCTGCGGACTGCTTTGCCGCCTGCGCAGCCGGGGCCGCACTGAGCATCCTGTTCCACGGGTTCGGGGCGTTTTCACTGGACAGCCTCTGCCTGCTCTGCGCCGTGGGGGCGGCCGTGGCCGCCCGATGGCTCTGGCCCGGCAGGCTCCGCCCGGCATTTCTGGCCGGGTGCGGGGCGCTGGTGCTGGGAGGTGTCTGCTTTGCGCTGGGGCCCGGCGGGGCAGGCTTCACGCTGGTATTCTTCTGCGGGGCAGATGCCCTGCTGGCGGGCGGCTTCGGCTATGCGCTGCAGCGCTTCCCGCCCGAAAAGCCCGGTTTTGGCACCCTGCTGGCCGCTTCTGTCGTGGCGGCGGCGCTGGGCGGGCTGCGCTTCGGCCCCCTCTGTCCCGGGGCAGCAGCCTGTGCCATGGTGGATGCCGCCCTCTGCTGCCGTGGGCAGGAAAAGCCCGCGCTGGCCTTTGCTGCCTTCACCGGGGCCGCGCTCTGCGCCGCAGACCCTTCCCTTGCCCCGGCAGCGGTGGGGCTCTGCTGCGGCACGGCGGCAGCGGTCCTGCTGGTCCCCGGGCGGCGGGCTGAGACCCTTGCCGCCTGTGCGGGCGGGTGTGTGCTGGGGGTACTCTGTGTTCCCGCCTCCGGCACGGCCCTGCCCCTGCTCCTCAGCGCCGGGCTGGGCCTTGCGGCCCCCGCCTTTTTCCCAAAACATTGGCTGACACCGGTGCCGGAGACCCCCGCGCCGCCCGAGGAGCCGCCCCGGCTTTCTGCCGCCGCCACCCGGCTGGAAGCAGTGGCCGAGAGCCTTTCCTCGCTGGCCGAGACGGTGAACGCCGTGTACGATGCGTTTCCCCGCCGGTGCGACACCTTCCGCTGGGTCATTGACAACACCCACGACAGCCTGTGCTTCAACTGCGGGCGGCGGGAAACCTGCTGGAAGCAGGAATACACCGCCACGCTGGAGGGGATGAACGCCCTGCGGCCCATTCTGGAACAGCAGGGTCACCTGCAGACCAGCGACCTGCCCGGCCAGCTGTCCAGATGCATCCACCCGGCGGCGCTCTGCGCGGCGGCAAACCGCTCCTTTGCGCTCTACCGGAGCCGGAAGGAAGCCCACGTCCACGCTGAGGCCATGCGCACCGCCCTGACCGAACAATACAGCGCCATGGCCGATGCCCTGAGCGTGCTCAGTGAGCAGCTGGGCCGCCCCGGGAACCCGGAGCCCTACAAATCCGGGCGGGTGGCCGCGTTTTTTGCCAGCCTGGGCACGCCGCCGCTGGAATGCGCTGTCACGCTGGACGACCTGGGCCGGGCACGGGCGGCGGTCACTCTGCCCCGCACCCGCTTTTCTTCCCCCGAGCTGGCCGCGCTGGCGCAGGAGACCGGACGCATCTGCCGCCGGGACTTCGACCCGCCGCAGGTACTCTCCTGCAAAGGGATGACCACCCTGCTCTTCTGCGAAAAGCCCGCCCTCCGGGCCGTGTTCGGAACTGCAGGCACGGCGGCAAAGGGCACTGTCTCCGGGGATGCGGTCCAGCAGTTCTGCAGCCCGGCCGCTGCCCAGATGATCCTGTGTGACGGTATGGGCACAGGCCGCCCGGCCGCCGTGGACGGCAGCCTTGCCGCCGAGCTCACAGCCCGCCTGCTGAAAGCCGGTTTCACCGCTGAGCTGGCGGCGCGGCTGGTCAATGTGGCGCTGGCCCTGAAAAGCGATGAGGAGAGCGGGGCCACCCTCGACCTGATCAGCGTGGACCTTTACACCGGCACGGCACGGATCTTCAAGGCCGGGGCCGCCCCGGGCTTTCTGGTGCACGGGGGCCGCGCCCGTCCGGTGGGCGATATCAGCCTGCCCATCGGCATTCTGGGCGGCGTGAACGGCCAGAGCCGGGTGGTGCATCTCGCCGCCGGGGACTATGCCGTACTGGTCTCGGACGGTCTGCTGGTGGATGGCCCCGGCTGGGTGGCCAAGCAGCTGGAACTCTCCGCCGCCGCAGGCGACCCGCCCGAAAAGGTGGCCCGTATCCTTGTGGAGACCGCCCGCGCCCGCGCCGAACAGACCGGCCGGCCCGATGATATCACCGCCGCCGTGCTCCGGTTAGAGCCCTGCGGACATTGAAAATTTCACAAAAGGGGCATATAATAGCCTTATCTTTTACAAGGGAGGACTGCCCATGTTAAAACTCACCGTTTCCCAGGACGGCAGCGGCGATTTTTCCAGCATCTCGGAGGCCCTGCTGGCGGTGCCCTACGAGCTGGAAGCAGAGATCTGCATCGGCCCCGGCGTCTACCGGGAAAAGCTGGTCTGTGAAAAACGGGCGCTCACCCTGCGGGGCGCGGGAGCCGATGCCACCACCCTGATCTTTGGGGACGGCGGCAAGCTGCCCCACCCGGATGGGCGGCCCACCCACACCTTCCGCAGCTACACCGCCTTTTTCAGCGGCGGCAGCGTAACGGTGGAGGATCTGACCATTGCCAACGATGCCGGTCCGGGCAGTGCCGTGGGGCAGGCCATTGCCGCCTATGTGGATGCTGAAAAGGCCGTGTTCCGCCGGGTAAGACTGCTGGGCAACCAGGACACGCTCTTCTGCGCGCCCCTGCCCGAGGCTGAACGGGAGAAGGACGGCTTTCTTGGCCCCCGCAAGTTTGCGCCCCGCCGCCCCTCGGCGCAGTATTACCAGAGCTGTGAGATCGCGGGGGACATCGACTTCATCTTTGGCGGGGCCGATGCCCTGTTTGAGCAGTGCATCCTGCGCACGGTAGACAACCACCTTCCCCACAGCTACATCACCGCTCCCTCGGGCAGTGCCAACGGGCTGGGCTTCGTGTTCTGGGACTGCGATTTCGTCTCCGACTGCCCCGCCGGAACGGTCTATCTGGGCAGGCCCTGGCGGCCCACCGGCAAGACTGCTGTGCTGGACTGTCGCCTTGGAGCCCACATTGCACCGGAGGGCTTTTCCGGCTGGAATGACCGCACGGACACCTGCCTTGCCCGCTTTGCCGAGACCGGAAGCAGCGGCCCGGGGGCACGCCAGCGCCCGGACTGGGTCGCAGCGCCCTCTGCCGCCGATGCCGCCGCCCTGCTGGCCCGGGCGCGGAAGCTCTGTCGCCCCTGAGATCAAAAACAAAGGAATGTGAATATGAAGAAACTCCCCAACGCCGTAAAATGGCTCATTATCGTGGTGGTGCTGGCCCTGATGGGCTGGATGCTGGTCAAGGTGAACGACCGCGCCTCCCGCGTGAAGATGCCGGAACCGGACAATAGTCTGGGCATTTACCGGAAAGCAGATGCTTAAAAAGAGCGACCCTCTCCGTCATTGTTTCGGAATGACGGAGAGGGTCGCTTTATTTGGTATCTGTTGCAATGAACCAGAAGGTCGTGCCTTTGCCCAGCGTGCTCTGCACGCCGAAGCGGAAACCGTGCTGCTGGAAGATGGCCTTGGTGATGGAAAGCCCCAGGCCGGTGCCCTGCTTGCCCGCATCGGAGCGGGAGCGGTAATACCGGTCAAAGATATAGGGCAGATCCTCGGCACAGATGCCGGGGCCGTGGTCCTCGATCTCCACCCGGACTCCCTCGGGCACCTTAGCGGCCCGCAGGAGGAAGATGCCGTCCCCGCCGATGTGGTGCATGGCGTTGCCCAGCAGGTTGTGGAGGGCGCGCTGCATCATGTTGGGGTCGGCATAGACAGGCAGCTCTTCCTCCGGCAGTTCCAGCTTGAGCTGCCAGCCATTTTGGGCACAGACCGCGTCATAGCGCTCGCTGACCTCATCGCAGAGCTGGCCCATATCAAAGTGGACCTTCTCGCACTTTTCCGCGCCGCTGGTCACCTTGCTCAGCTCCATGACGCTGGAGACCAGCGCCGTCAGCCGGTCGGCCTCATCCACGATGATGTTCATCTGCTCGTCCCGGTGGGCCTTGTCGTCGCCGGTGATGTCCCGCACCGTCTCCGCATACCCCTTGATGAGGGTCAGCGGGGTGCGCAGGTCGTGGGAGACATTTGCCAGCAAGTCGCGCTGCATCTGAGCCGCGTGCTGGACCTCCCTGGCCATGTGGTTGAACTCCTGCGCCAGGTCGCCCAGTTCGTCCCGGCGGTTGGTCTCCACCTGCACAGCATAGTCGCCCTGTGCCACCTGCCGGGCCGCCCCCGAAAGCTGGCGCAGGGGCTTGGTGAACCACTCGCTGAACAGCCACGCCGCGCTCATGGAAAAGGCAAAGATCAGCGCCGCCGCCAGCGGCAGCACCGTGCTCATCACCTCGCCAGCCTCCGAGACATGCATCAGGCTGGTGGTCACCAGCACGGTATAGCTGCCGTCGGAGGTCGTTCTGCCCACCATCAGCTCCACCGTGCCCGAGGGCGTGGGCGGGTTGATCTTCCGCACACAGCTGCCGGTCTCGCGGCAGAGCTGGCGCATGGCACGGGCGGTGCTGTAAGAGGGCAGCTCGCTGTTTTCATCGGTGGGCCGGGTGCGGTGAAGGTTGCAGTAGGAGAGGTTCTCCACCTTGAAGATCTGCCGCAGCGTGACATCGGAGATATCCACGCAGAAGCTGCTCATGCCGCCATTTTCGTAGATCTCGCTGCTGAGCTGGTTAAAGAACTGGCTGTTGACATAGAGCTGACTGCCGAACCCCCAATAAGAGAGGGTCTGGCCGTCGGCAATGGCATCGTCCAGCTTCTGCACGATGGCATCCGCCTGTTCGGTCAGCTGCTTCTGGATATGGGTGGTGTACAGGGGCTCCAGCAGCTGGGTGCACAAAAACCAGAACAGCACCAGCAGCAGCAGGCAGATGAAGCAGAGGAACCACATCAGCTGCCCGCGGATGCCCACGGTACGCCGCTTTTTTTCGGGTTGCCGCATCAACCGCAAACCTCCTGTTTAACGCGCTGCATCCGGGTCGAACTTATAGCCGATGCCCCACACGGTGGCAATATAGCCCCGGCATTTGCCAAGATGGCCGCGCAGCATCTTGACATGGGTATCCACGGTGCGGTCCTCGCCAAAATAGTCGTAGTTCCACACCTTCTGCAGGATCTTCTCCCGGCTCAGGGCAATGCCCTTGTTGGAGGCCAGGAACACCAGCAGGTCAAACTCCTTGGGGGTCAGGCTCACATCCTCGCCCGCCACCCGCACGGTGTGGCTGGCCGTGTCGATGGTCAGTTCGCCGAAGGTCATGGTGCCGTCCGATGCCTCGGAGCGGGGCATGGTGCGGTTGAGCACCGCCTTGACACGGGCCACCAGCTCCCGCGGGGAGAAGGGCTTGACCACATAGTCATCCGCGCCGCCTTCCAGACCGGCCAGCTTGTCATATTCCTCGCCGCGCGCGGTCAGGATGATCACCGGCGTGTTGATGTGGCGGGCGCGCATCTCGCGCAGGCAGGTCATGCCGTCCATAAAGGGCATCATCACATCCAGGATCACCAGATCAAAACCGCCGCCGCTCAGCAGCGAAAGGGCGGCAGAGCCGTCGCCCGCTTCCTCGCAGACATAGCCTGCATATTGTAAATGCTCCCGGATCAGTTCCCGGATGCGGGGTTCATCATCAACGATCAGTATCTTTGCCATCTGAGGTTTCCTCCTCGTTATCAAAATAGCTCCAGTTTCTAGGGGTATCATAATATAATTATTGGAAAATTTTGTGAAGTTTAAGTGAATGGTTTGGAAAACCGCCGCCCCATTTCTTTTAGTATACCACAAAAGCCCCGCAAGAAACAGCAGGAGCCTGCCGCCCGCTTGCTTCTCTGCTATAAAGTGTGCTATACTGATTTGATAAAAACAACCACCAGAACAAAGGAAATCTGCCTATGCGCATCGGATTCGTTGAACTGCTTCTCATCCTGCTCATCGCGTCACTGACCATCGGGCCCAGTGCGGCCCTGTGGGTAGACCGCTGGCTTCGCCGCGCCAACCGGGCCAGTGCCGCCGCTGCCCGCCGCCGGGCCGTACAGGAGGCCCAGCGTGCCGCCGAGCGGGAGGAAGTGCTCCAGAGGTTCCAGAAATTGAGCATCGTGTTTACGCTGGCCGCGGTTGCTGCGCTGGTCTGGGCGCTGGTGCTCCGGCCCATTGAGGCCCCTCCCAAAGCCTACACCGCCCCGGATCACCGGCAGGCCTCCGGCGCGGCGCAGGCAGCGCTTTCCACCGACCGCAGGGAGATCTGGGATCTGGGCGGGTATCAGGGTGTGGACTGCATCCGCACCCGGGATGGCCTTGTCTATGCGGCAGCGTGGAACGGCTCCTCCCTGAAGAAACGCACCAGCGATCTGGTGCGCACCGACGGCGGCAACGCTGCGGTCATCCTGAGCGTAGAGGGCGAGCTGACCGGCTTTGCGTTCGATGCTGCGGGAGACCTGTGGCTCACAGTTCTTACCCCTGCCGGGGGCACCCTCTGCCGCGCCCGGCACGACAGCTGGGGCGCTTCGGTGGAGCAGGTGGTCACGCAGATCGACGGGGCCCCGCTGGGAGCCCTTTCTGCCGTGGAGGTCGGTGCGGACGGCAAGGTCTACTTTGCCATGGTCGGGCAGGAGAGCGCGGAACATGGGCTGGAAAGCGCCCTGCGCACCGAGCTGCTGGCCCACACCGGAACAGGTGCGGTATACGTTTATGCTCCCGCTGCCCGCACCGTGGAGCAGGTGGTGGGCGGCATTGCCGGAGCGTCCGGCCTTGCGCTGGACGAGCACACCCAGACCCTCTACATCTCCGACCTCGGCAGCCGCTGCATCTGGAGCGCGGCGGCCTCTGCCCGCAGCCTGACCGCAGGGGGCAAGGGCTGTCAGAGCAGCTTCAGCGGGCTGCCGGGCTATCCCGGCGCGCTGGCGCTGGATGAGGACAGCACCCTCTACATCAGTTACCGCTGGGCCAGCTCCAGCTGGCTGGAGCGCCATGCAGGCAGCACCTTCCTGCGCGGTGTGGCCCTGCGGCTGAGCGAATCGATGCAGGAAAACCTGTTCTCCCTGCCCGCCGACGGCATCCGCGCCGAGGCCGTTTCCACCGCCAGCGGAAGCTGGCTGTGGAGCTTTTCCGGCAAGCCTCAGGGCAGCAGCTCTGCCCTCTGCCCGGTGGAAAACCGGGTGTATTTTGGCATTGTGGGAGAAAAAGCGCTTTATTCTGTACGGGTCTGAACCGCTCCGTCACGCTTCGCGTGCCAGCTCCCCTGCCAGGGGAGCCCCTGGCATCCCGGAAAAATTGTTGTAAACGCTCAGGCCCAATCGAACACAGAACATCGGGTCATCGCGGCAACCGATCGATACGAGGTAATTGATATGACAGACGCATTCAAACAGCAGATCCAGGCGGAAGCCCGGCAGGCAGTGGAAGAGCTGCTGGAACAGGCAAAGCTGAAAAAGGGCGACGTGTTCGTGGTGGGCTGCTCGTCCAGCGAGATCGTGGGCGGGCACATCGGCAAGGATTCCAGCCTGGAAGCGGCCCGCGCCGTGTATGCAGGCATTGCCCCGGTGCTGGCCGAAAACGGCATCTGGCTGGCAGCGCAGTGCTGTGAGCATCTGAACCGGGCCATTATCATCGAGCGGGAAGCTGCGGAAAAATACGGCTGGGAGGAAGTGTGCGTGGTGCCCCGGCCCCATGCCGGAGGCAGCTGGGCCACCACCTGCTGGAAGAACTTCCAGGACCCGGTGGCCGTGGAGGAGATCCGCGCCCACGCGGGCATCGACATCGGCGGCACCCTCATCGGCATGCACCTGAAGCGGGTGGCCGTGCCGGTGCGGCTGAGCCTTTCCAAGATCGGCGAAGCAAATATCCTGTGCGCCCGCACCCGCCCGAAGCTCATTGGCGGCGAGCGCGCCAAGTATACCGAGGAGGATTGAGATACCATGGCAGAAAAGACGTTGGAGCAAATGCGGGAAGCCGTGGAGGAGACCCGCGCAAAGATGGCTGCCGCTGCCCGGGAAGCAGGCCGGGACCCGGCGCAGGTGCAGCTGTGCGCCGCCTGCAAGACCCGCACCGCTGAGACGGTGGCCGCCAGTGCCGCGCTGCCCATTGACGTGTTTGGCGAGAACCATGTGCAGGAGCTGTGCGCAAACTTTGACGCCGGGGCCTATTGCGGCAAGCCCAGCCATTTTATCGGCCACCTGCAGACCAACAAGATCAAAAAGGTGCTGGGCCGCGCCAGCCTCATCCAGAGCGTGGACAGCGAACACCTGCTGGCCGCCATTGAAAAGGAAGCCGCTAAGGCCGGCATCGTGCAGAATGTGCTGCTGGAGGTGAACATCGGCGGCGAGGAGAGCAAGACCGGTGTGGCACCGGAAGCCCTCTGGCCCCTGCTGGATGCGGCTGCCGCACAGGAACACATCCGGGTGAAGGGCCTGATGGCCATCCCGCCCGTGAACGACGATGACGCCCAGAACCGCCGGTATCTGGCCCAGGTGTACAAGCTGTTCGTGCAGGCCGGGGAGCGGGGGTACCAGAACGTGAAGATGGAGACCCTCTCCATGGGCATGAGCGGCGACTTTGAGAACGCCATCCGCGAGGGTGCGACCCTCGTGCGCATTGGTACGGCCATCTACGGCGAGAGAGATTATAGTAAGAAATAACAATGGGAGGAATCATGCAAAAAGTCAACGACCCCGCAGTGCGGCACACCAGCAGCGGCGCCCTCATCCGGCGCTTTCTGCCCTATCTGGCAAAATACAAAAAGACTCTGTTCATCGACCTGTTCTGTGCGGCGATGACCACCCTGTGCGACATCATCCTGCCCAAGATCATGAGCACCATCACCAACTCCGCCATGGGCGTGGGCATCACCCTCACGGCGGGCATCGTGCTCAAGCTGGCGGCAGTGTACTTCGTGCTCCGCATCATTGACGGTGCTGCGCAGTATTTCATGTCGGGCATCGGCCACATCATGGGCGTCCACATCGAGACGGATATGCGCCGGGACGCCTTCGACCACCTGCTCAAGCTCGACCACACCTACTACAACAACACCAAGGTCGGCACCATCATGGGCCGCATCACCAACGACCTGTTCGACGTGACCGAGTTCGCCCACCACTGCCCCGAGGAATTTTTCATCGCGGGCATCAAGATCCTGGCATCCTTCCTCATCCTGTGTCAGGCCAGTGTGCCGCTGACGCTGGCCGTGTTCGCCTGCGTGCCGCTGATGGGCGTCGTGTCCGTCAAGCTGAACCAGCGCCTGCGCGCCCGGTTCCGCCAGCAGCGCGTCCAGATCGGTGAGCTGAATGCCACCATCGAGGACAGCCTGCTGGGTCAGGGTGTGGTGAAGGCCTTCGCCGCCGAGGACGAAGAGCGCGAGAAATTCGCCAGGGGCAACAAGGATTTTGAGCACATCAAGACGCTGGGCTACTACGCCATGGCTGCGTTCAACACCTCCACCCGCCTCTTCGACGGCCTGATGTATCTGGTGGTCATCCTTGCGGGCGGTCTGTCGCTGGTGTACGGCAAGATAACCGCCGGTGACCTGGTGGCTTATATGCTCTATGTCACCACCCTCATCGCCACCATCCGCCGCATCGTCGAGTTCGCCGAGCAGTTCCAGCGCGGCATGACCGGCATCGAGCGCTTTGCGGAGATCATGGATACCCCTGTGACCATCAAGGATGCCGAGGACGCAAAGCCCCTGCAGCCCGGCCCGGGTGCCATCCGTTTCGAGGACGTCAGCTTCGAGTACCCCGACGACCACAACAAGGTGCTCCACCATGTCAGCCTTGACATCAAGGCCGGTGAGCGTCTGGCGCTGGTCGGCCCGTCCGGCGGCGGCAAGACGACGCTCTGCAACCTCATCCCCCGCTTCTACGAGGTGACGGGAGGCCGTATCCTCATCGACGGGCAGGACATCCAGCACGTCACCCTCAAGAGCCTGCGGGAGGACATCGGCATCGTCCAGCAGGACGTCTACCTGTTCAGCGGTTCGGTGGCGGATAACATCGCCTACGGCAAGCCCGGCGCGACCCGGGAGGAGATCATTGAAGCGGCCCGTCTGGCGGGCGCAGAGCGCTTTATCAGCGCCTTGAAGGACGGTTTCGATACCTATGTGGGTGAGCGCGGCGTCAAGCTCTCGGGCGGTCAGAAGCAGCGCATTGCGATCGCACGGGTCTTCCTGAAGAACCCGCCCATCCTCATTCTGGACGAAGCCACCAGCGCCCTCGACAACGAGAGCGAGATCCTTGTGGGCCAGAGCCTCGAAAAGCTGGCCCATGGCCGCACGACCCTGACCATCGCCCACCGGGTGACCACGATCAAGAACTACGACCGCATCCTCGTTCTCGGTGCCGAGGGCATTGAGGAAGCCGGCACCCACGAGGAGCTGCTGGCAAAGCAGGGCGTTTACTACCGCCTGTGGAACCAGCTCCCCGGCGAGGATACGCTGTAACAGGAGGAAGACCAGATGACAGAACGCGAAAAATGGGAAGCGGGCCTGTGGTACGACGCCAATTTTGATGAGGAACTCCGCATCGAACGCGAAAAGGCCGAAGAGCGATACACCGAGTTCAACCAGACCCGCCCCTCCCAGAAAGAAAAGCGGGCCGAGCTGCTGCACAAGCTGCTGCCCGGCATGGCGGAAGATGTGGTGATCCTGCCGCATTTCTACACGGACTACGGCTACAACTGCGTCATTGGCGCAGGCAGTTATCTCAACCACGGGGCCTACCTGATGGACTGCGCCAAGATCACCATCGGACAGCACTGCTTCATCGGCCCCGGCTGCGGCATGTACACGGCCATCCATCCCATCCTGCCGCAGGAGCGCAACAGCGGGCTGGAGCTGTGCAAGCCCATCACGCTGGGCGATAACGTCTGGCTGGGTGGCGATGTGACCATTCTGCCCGGAGTCACCATCGGTTCCAATACGGTCATCGGGGCCGGGAGCGTGGTGGTGAAAGACATCCCCTCCGGTGTCGTCGCCGTGGGCAACCCCTGCAAAGTGGTGCGCCCCATTACGGAGGAAGACAGCATCTATTTCCACAAAGATTAAACAGACAAAACAAAAATCGGGACCGCTGAATTTTCAACGGTCCCGATTTTGTTTGTGGAAAACTTTGCGTTACGCGCCCACGATCAGGCGGACAGCGCCATAAATACCGGCATCATTGCCCAGGCTGGCCTGCTTGATGGGGATCTCGCGGCAGGATTTGAACGCATACTCCTGGAAGTGCTTGTTCAGCGGGGCAAAGAGGACGTCCCCGGCGCGGGCCACGCCGCCGCCCACCAGGAATGCCTCGGGGTCTACTGTGGAGGCAATGTTGGCCAGAGCCATGCCCAGCGTGTCGGACATCTCATCCACCTCGCGGGCGGCGAGAGCGTCGCCATTGCGGGCAGCGTCAAAGACGTCCTTGGCGGCAAACTCGGTGCCGCGGAGCACGCAGGGGGTATCCGGGTTCTCGTCCAGCAGCTTCTTCATGCAGCGGACCACGCCGGTGGCGCTGGAGTACTGTTCCAGGCAGCCGTGCTTGCCGCAGCCACAGGTGGCGGTCTCGTGGCGGTTCACTGTGATGTGGCCGATCTCGCCGCCGGCCCCGTGGGAGCCGTCGATGACCTTGCCGTTCACGATGACGCCGCCGCCTACGCCGGTGCCCAGGGTGACCATGACAGCACTGCGGCAGCCCTTGGCGGCACCCATCCAGATCTCGCCTAGGGCAGCCACGTTGGCATCATTGCCCACCAGCACCTTCAGGCCGTCCAGCAGGCCGGAAAGCTGGGCCGACACATTGCGCTGGCCCCAGCCACCCAGGTTGGCACAGACGATGGGCACCACGCTGCTGTCCAGCACCGGGCCGGGCACGCCGATGCCGAGGCCGAGGCAGTCATCCCGCGAAAGCCCGCGGCGGGCCATGCAGTCCTGCACGCCCTGCGCGATGTCCGGCAGAATCTGCTCCCCGCCGTGCTCCGTTCTTGTGGGGATCTCCCACTTTTCCAAAAGCTCGCCCGCCTCGCTGAGCAGACCGAGCTTGACCGTCGTTCCGCCGACGTCGACACCGAATCCGTATTTCATAAGCTACCTCACTTGTTATGTATATTTGCAGAGATAATGTCATGCGTTGTAGGGGAGGGGACAGCCCGGCCCGGCGCTGCATTGGCGCAATAAACAGGCTGTCGTTAAAATGGCACTGGCCACAGAATTGTCATTGCGAGGGCGCTTTGCGCCCGTGGCAATCTCGGGAAG
>OOAH01002476.1_pt1 | contig 12597 bp, 11 predicted proteins | sample 1671801 | NCBI WGS metagenome assembly OOAH01 (sample SAMN06348194, study PRJEB24527) | human gut metagenome | biome: human gut; feature: ankylosing spondylitis patient; material: feces | host: Homo sapiens | place: China | collected 2015-10 | reverse complement strand
TGACCCGCGAATGGATGCGGTTCTGGTTTGAAAAATTCCGCAAGGGTGACATGAGAGACATGGAACACCAGCGGCAGATCATTGATACCTTTGTCAACTCGGTCTACGTCTTTGACGACCGGGTCGTGCTCAATTTCAACTTCACGGACGATTCCAAAACAATCTCCCGTGAAGAGGTGTTGGGTTCGAGTGCTGTGGAGAATGCTCCACCAAAACAAGAGCCTCTGACTTTGGTCAGGGGCTTTTTTGTTGCGTCATCCACTAACCCACGTCGGAGCCGGACGGTACAGGACTCGAACAGCACGGCCACGCCGCAGGCGGGGCAACAAACACCCCAGTGGGGTGTTTGTTAGTGCGCGGTTCCTAACGCGTAGGAATGTCTATCAAGAAAGATGCCGCCCGACTCATTCGAGTCGGGTCTTTTTGTTTTGGTGGACGGTACAGGACGAGAACCGGGACAAGCAAAGGCAGGGTATCACCATGAGGGCGATATCCTGCCTTTTGATATTCTTAACAAGGCGTGGTATACTCGGCTCAGTTCAACAAATAAGAATTTAATGGAGGGATGTTTCTATGAAATCTTTTGTTTGCAGTTTGTGTCACAATGGCATACTTGGAGGAGGTCTGTACCTCGATAGTCAGTCGCTTACTTACAGGACAAACAAGCTTACAGTTGACAAAAAATACAGAAATTTAGTTTTGCCGATGCAGGAAATAAAAGAAATCTCTTGGAAGTGGATAGTCTTTCCAATTGCAACAGTTAATATGAAAAATGGAGAACTATATAAATTCATTATTTTCAATAAATCACGCTTTGCAAAATGGTTTCAAGAGTATTCTCGATAAATACAAAGTGTCAAATTTGTTGAGCACATGAAAATTCCAGTTTATCAAAAATAGCGCCTGCCCTGCCGTAAGTTTTACGGCAGGGCAGGCGCTTTCTTCTTATACTGTGTGCTTTCCGGGGGCAAGGGTCAGCTTGCGTCCGTCGGGCAGGGTGACATCGGCGGTCAGGTTGGCGGGGATCTCAAGCTCATAGGTCACCGCGTCGCCGTCATACCGCCAACCGCTTACGATGCGGCCTGCCGGGGAATCGTAGGCAGCCTTTGCCCAGCCCAGCGATTTGTCGGGCGTAGGGTCAATCGTCAGGGTGCCGTCCGCGTAATGGATGCCGCACACACCGCCGAACAGCCAGCCGCAGATCGCGCCGTAGCTGTAATGGTTCAGGGATTCGTGGGGCTTGCCGTTTTCGTCAATGCCCGTCCATGTCTCCCATACGGTCGTGGCGCCCTTGCCGACCTCATACAGCCAGCCGGGGGCGTCGGGCTGCAAAAGCAGCTTGTAGGCAGTGTCCGTATAGCCGTACTTTGCCAGCACATTGCACAAAAACGGCGTAGACAAAAAGCCCGTGTTCAGGTGGCAGTCGTTCTCGGCAACCATCCGGTTCAGCGTTTCGGCGGCGGCTTTGCTTTCGTCCTCACCCAGCAGGGCAAAGGCAATGGCGCGGACATACTCGCACTGGCGGTCAGACTTGATAACGCCGTTCTCGGTAAACGCCGTGCGGTAGGCTTTTACCGCGTTGGCGGCGGTGCCGCGGTAGTTGGCGGCATCGTCCGCCTTGCCCAGCGCTTCCGCCACTTCTGCCAGCAAGCGCCCGGAGTAGGCCAGATACGCCGTGCCAACGCTCTTGCGCGGGTTCATCATCGCCTGCATGGGGGTGATGCCCGGCTCGCACCATTCGCCGTAGTCCATGCCGTTTAAAACGGTGAACTTGGCGTAATCGCCGCCCTGCTGCTCATCGGTTGTCTGCTGTGCGCGCCCCAGCAAAAAGCCGTACCAGCGCTGCATCATCTCGTAGTTGTCCGCCAGAATTTTGCGGTCACCCGTGCGCTTGTACAAGGCATACGGCACCAGAATCGCTGCATCGCCCCACCCTGCCGACATGCAGAGCATCGGGGTCATATAGCCGGGGCGGGCGTTCGGCGGGGCAATGTTCGCCATGCGCCCGTCCGGGTACTGGTTCAGGCGGCACTCCGCCAGCCATTTTTCCGCCACGGGGTAGCAGTCCATCAGGGTCAGGCCGGTTTCAATAAACACGCCCATATCCCCTGTCCAGCCTGCGCGTTCGCGGGTCGGGCAGTCGGTGGGAATATCGCAGAAGTTGCCCTTCTGGCTCCAGATGCTGTTCTTGACAAGCCGGTTCACCGCGTCATTTCCGCAGGTAAACGTGCCCGTCACCGCCATGTCAGAGTAGACGGCATGGGCAGTAAACACAGCATCGGACAAATCGGCGTCGGTTTCGACCTTGGCATAGCGGAAGCCCATGATCGTAAAGTGGGGCTTGAAGTGGTTTTCGCCCTCTTTGCAGACAAGCTCCAGCATCTGGGCAGTGCCGCCCTCCTTGTGGCGGGCGCGGTCCTGGAAATTTTCTTGGGTAAAGTTGCCGTTTTCGTCCAGCGCTTCGCCGCAGGTCAGCTTGACCTTTTGCCCTGCGCGGGCGGTCAGCGTCATCTCCACATAACCGGCGATATTCTGCCCAAAGTCCAGCACCGTCTCGCCGTTGGGCGTTTGCAGCAGCTTGCCGGGGAATGCTTCGTGTTCCAGAATCGGCACGGTGTTCATACCGGTGATGGGCAGATCATCACGGTAAGTGCGCACACCGTGCCAGCCGGTCAGCTCGCCCTCAAGCCGTGTGTCATAGACCTCGCCCTGCTGCATATCGTTCTGACGAATAGGCCCGCTTTGCGTTGCCTGCATCGTGTCATCGGAAACGCAGACCGGTTTGCCGTCCACCTCCAGCTGAAACAGCACACCCAGCGTATCACCGAACAAATCACGGTCGCCATCCACGCCGCCCGTGCTGCGGTGCCAGCCATCACCGAGAGCAATTAAAAACTCATTCTCGCCCTCGTGCAGCAGCGCGGTCACATCGTAGGTCTGCGCACCAAGATGCTTGTTTCCGGTAAAGCTGCCTGGGGCCAGAACCATATCACCAATGCGCTTTCCGTTCAGCCATGCCGCGTACAATCCCTTGGCCGTGATATACAGCCGTGCCTCGCCCTTGGGCGCCGTAAAGTTTTTGCGCAGGTACGATGCCGGGCGGTGGGGCTTATACGGCTCGGCTGCACCCTTGCCCGCGGCTTCTTTTTCTGCCTGCTTGCGCTCCCAATTGGGGCGGGCAAAGGCGTTGATGGCATCGTCACCGGGGATGTCGATTTCTTCCGTTTCGGGGTCTACCCACTCCCCTACCCAGTCGCACTGTGCAAGGCTGGTCTCAAAGCGTGCCTCACTCCACGCGCCGGGGACATCGTTTTCGTCCCACAGGCGAACGCGCCAGCATCCGCGCACGCGCGAGCCGCCCACAGCCGGGGCATCGGCGTGCATGGCGGCGCTTTGCACCTTGCCGCTGTGCCAAACAGTTTCGCCGTTCGCGGTCAGTTCAATTTCATAAGCAGTCTGGCGCACGCCGTCCGCGCATTGCCACGACAAAAACAGCGCTCCTGCGTCAATGCCGACAGGCTCGGTCAGATGGTTGGTTTTAAGGTTTATTGCTCGCATCGCTGGGTACTCCTTTTTATTATACTATTTATAGTATAATGGAAATTTCTCAGCAGGCGAACTCAGAAATTACGGATAAGGGATGAAAATTTCAAAAATATCGAATATTGCATGAATTTTTATCTCATTTCTGGATTCGATGCCCTTATTATACGCTTACTACACCGTATAATTGCCTTATTCTGATGTTCTCCAGTAAGATTTGCTATCTTTTTACCGTTTGCACCCGTTCTCATGACCCTCTTTCTGGTGAAAATTTATCACCACATCTGATATATCCATAAATCAAATGAAAGAATGGTGTTCATGGTCGATTCGTTATGTTGCCCCTGTGCAGGTGGTTACGCTCCTTAGTTCAGGAAATTTTCATTCAGCGTAACACCAAAGTCGCGGGCGATGGCGCGCAGGTCGTCATCGGTGATTGTCTGGCGGATCAGGCCGCCGCCCATGGACAACACCTTGACGTAGATCTCGGCGCTCTTTTCAATGGTGTGGGCCAGACCGAATGTGATGTCAAAATCCGTGCCAGAGGCAAACAGGCCGTGCTGCGCCCAGACGGCTGCTTGGTAGGATTTCATCTTTTCGCTGGTAGCCATGGCGATGTCGGCACCGCCCGGCACCATCCAGGGGCAGACACCAACACCCTCAGGGAAGACGACCGGGCACTCGGTGGCACTCTGCCACAGGGCACGGGTAAAGTCACGGTCGGTCAGCGGCAGGATGTAGGTCAGCGCAATCACGTTTGTGGCGTGGCAGTGATAGATGACACGGTTGGCACCGTTGGTGGCGGCCTTGCGGACACTGTGGTTCATGAAATGGCTGGGGAACTCGGAAGTCGGGCGGGCACCCTCGGCCAGACCCCAGACGATGCGCCAGCTATCGCCCTTGTCGTTGATTTCCACGATGCCGATGCTGTGGATGGGATCTGGCTCGACATTGCGGAAGAACTTGCCGGAGCCAGTCGTGATGAAGTACTCACCTGCGAGGTTATCGGCCTGAACGCCCATGTTTACCCACTCACGCGGCTCGGCATCGAAGTAAGGGCGGCAGGCAGCGACCTCCGCCGCCGTCATGCGGTAGGTCAAGTTGCCGCCGTTGCGCTCGTGCCAGCCCTGCAGCCAGCCATCGTTGCACATACGCATAAAACCTTTGACACTGGGGATTTCATAAATTGTAGACATTTTATACTGCTCCTTTATATGCTATATGATTTTGCGTCACCGCGTAACAATATCCACCGGCACATTTAAGATTTTGGCCACCTTCAAAATCGTGTCGCTATGACGGCCCGTGGCGGCGGCCATGTGGTGGGTGGGGCCGGCCTCGCTCCAGCGGTTGCAGAACTCACGCGCTCCGCAGCTGAACCGGGTGCGCATGTTGGTATCACCAAAAGTGAAGATTGGGCCCGGCTCGTTGACTCCCTCGGCGACCACAAACTTAAAGTGGCCGTCCTTGTCCTGGGTGATGCCCAGGTAGGTCACATCGCCCACCGGCGGGTAGAACTGGGTCAGGTAGCCGCCGCCTGTCTTGCCGTGGAACACCGGCACGATCTTCATGGTGGGCTTCTTGGCCTGGGAGATGTCGGCATCGCCGGAGCCGGAGTGGCCGATGATGCAGATATCCTCATCAAAATCTATGGAGTACATCTCGCTCAGCTGGCCGCAGCCAGAGATGGTCTTGAGGATGGACATGGCCATCGCCACCTTAATGTCGCCTTCGACTGCACAGGCAACGCCCTGCTTGATCAGCATCGAGAACGCGGGGATCAGCATCGAATCCAGCACGCCCGCCTTGCCCTGGGCAAAGCCGTCATAATGGCTGGCCACAAAGGCGATCTCCTCGTCCTTGACCCACTGCTCAAAGGCGACCACGTACTTAGCCATATCCCAGACCTTTTCAACCGTACCGCCGCCCTCAATGTCGAAGGTGTTCAGAATATCCTGCGCCTTGGCGCGAATGACATCTTCATCGGTGATATCGTCGGCAATAGCCCACATCTTCTCCCAATCGAACTGCTTGGTGTAGAGCCACATACGGTTGTACAGGTTCGTCTCGTCAATGTACAGATCCATCATGCCGGGGTATGGGCGGCCGATTTGGGCGAGGTTCGTATCGCGGAAGCGGCGGCGCACCTGCGCAGCCTTGCACCAGTCGTTGATCTCGGCCGCGACAACGGGGTCGCCGCCCTCGACCACGCCAGTGATAACGGCATGGCGCTTGCCGGCGCGCTCCAGATCCGCTACCATCTCGCCGACCGCACCGCAGGCGTACAGCTCGCCCAGCCAGGTCGGGATGTCGGTGTTGGCGTAGTCGGGTGCCTTCTTCTTCTGGACATTGACCAGCACGACCGGCACATCCAGATCACGCACTGCCGGCAGCATATTATAAGAGGTAGCGTAGGTCAACAGCTGCAGGATGACAAGATCAACATCAGCTGCGCGGAACTTGTCACCTGCCGCCATCGACTGCTCCTTGGTGGTAACGATGCCGCCGTCGATGACCTCGACGGTATCCGGCAGCATCTTTTTGAAGTCGGCATACTGACCCTCGAACTCAGGCACCAGCTGCGGGAACTGGGGCAGGTACGCGCCCAGCGCGATGGCAAACACGCCCACGCGGGCTTTGGTTTCAACTAACATGGAAACTTCTCCTTTATTGCGGGTTATATTCTTTAATTTCAAAACTGCGTTTGATCGCGGCGCGGGCCTCAGCCAAATCGGCGAACACCCCGGCGTGGATAAACTGCACCATCAGGTTGCCCAGTGCCGTACCCTCGGTGGGGCCGGCAAACACTGGCAGGCCAGTGGCGTTGGCGGTAAGCTGGTTGAGGTAGCCGTCCTGGCTGCCGCCGCCCACGATGTTCAGGCTCGTGTAAGTTTTGCCTGTCAGGGCTTGCAGTGTCTCGGTGGCGCGGCGGTAATCCTGGGTCAGCGAGTTGTAGATGCACTGCATGACCTCTCCGGTCGTCTGCGGCATAGGCTGGTGCGTGTCAGCGCAGGCGGCCTTGACCTCTGCAATCATCGAAGTGGGAGCCAGGAACCGGCTGTCGTTCGGATCCACGCAACTGGCAAAGTCGGCCGCCTCCTTGGCGGCGGCAATCAGTTCGGGGAAGCTGGGACGTGTGCCGTTCTGCTCACCAAGTTCGCGGCGGACAGATTGGATCATCCACAGGCCCATGATATTCTTCAAGTAGCGGTAACGATATTCGTAACCGCCCTCGTTGGTAAAGTTGGCGACGCAGCTGTCGGCACTGGTGATGGCCGCAGCGTTCTCCACGCCAAGCAAGCTCCATGTGCCGCTGGAAAGATACGCAGCAAACTCATCCCGCGCAGGCACCGCCAGAAAAGCCGAGCCAGTGTCGTGAGTAGCGGGCAGAATGACCTCGGCATCAAAGCCAACCTTGGCCTGCATTTCCGGGGTCAGGTGGCCCAGCACGGTGCCCGCCATTTTAACAGACTGGAAGATGTCTCGCGGCAGGCCAAGCATTGCAATCAGCGCATCGTCCCAATCCTTGCTGTCTGCGCCCACCAGCGCGGTAGTGCTGGCGTTGGTGTACTCGTTGGCAGCCACACCGCACAGCAGGTAGTTCAGGTAATCGGGCACCATCAAAAACGTCTTGGCGGCGGCCAGCTGATCCGGGTGTTCTTGCTTCAGCGCCATCAGCTGGTAGACTGTGTTGAACTTTTGGTACTGGATGCCGGTGCGGGCGTAATGTTCGGCAAAGGTCAAACCGTAATCACGCTCCAGCGTCTCGCGCACGCCCTCTGTGCGCTCATCGCGATAAGCCACGGCATCGCCGATACGCTGGCCGTCAGCGTCCAGCAGCACAAAGTCCACGGCCCAGGTATCAATGCCGATGGTGGCGGGGGTGTACCCGGCATCATGGGCGGCCTTCAGGCCGTTCACAACTTCAGCAGCCAAGGCATCGATATTCCAGCACAGGTGGCCGTTTTCCCGTCGGACACCATTTTCAAAGCGGTAGACCTCCTGCAAGGTGATTTTACCGTCCTGCACGGTGCCGACAATGTGCCGCCCACTGGACGCACCTATGTCAACTGCTAAAAAACAGGGTTGCATAATTGCCTCCTCTTTGGTAAAATTCCTGTAAGAAACCTTGAACTCTTTGTTCGCATTATACGGCTTTTATAGAACTGATTCCATAAACAAAAAAGGCGTATACTTTGTGATAATTCTACTAAGGAGACTACGATGCTTACCTATAACATGGATGTGGAAGAGCGCAGTGTGTGGCTGCGGGCGACCCCAAACAGCTCGGTTCTGGCGCAGCCTTTCTATGCAACGGAGACAGGGCATTTCTATGGCCGGTCGCGTTTTGCCACGGCCCGTACCGATAAGGAAAGCTACATTCTTTTTTACACCTTGGCAGGTGCCGGGCTGATTGAGCAGAACGACCAGCATATCAGCCTACCGGAGGGCACAGCCCTGTTATTGGATTGCCGTACCCCGCAAAGTTACTGCACCGCCCCCGGCTATGACTGCTGGGATCATTACTGGGTGCATCTGGATGGGGCAGGCGTGAAATCGCTGGCTGAGATCCTGCAACCCCAGGGGCGGCTTTCCTCAGCCAGGGTCAGCCGCATGGAGATGCTGCCGCTGTTTGAAAAGCTGTTTGTCGAATGGGAAAAAGGCACAACGGCCTCGCAGCTGGAAATTGGCTTGACCTTGCATAAAATGACCGCCACCCTAGGACGACAGCTGCTGGCCGGTGACGAAAGCCGCTCCAATCGCTCGATGATCGAGCAGATTGCAGATTACATCCGTGTGCATTATGCCGAGCCGCTCACGCTGGACACCCTGTTGGAGCAAATACCCATCAGCAAAAGCTGGTTTTTGCGGCTGTTCCGGCAGTATATGGGCACCACGCCCTACAATTTCCTGCTGTCTACCCGCATGACCCGCGCCAAGGAGCTGCTGGTGCTGACGGACTTTCCCATTGGCGAGATTGCCCGTCAGGTGGGGTTTGAGGATGAAAGCAACTTTTCCACGCGCTTTTCTTCCATGACAAGGCAAAGCCCGCAGCAATACCGCAAAAACGCACTGAAACCAATGCAAAATTCTCCCTCCTTGCAAGAATGCGGGAGTACTAAACAAATATAAGAAATAGCCATCTGGGTGAATCTGCTCTTTTTCGTCAGACTGTGAATTGTACGGAAGTTTTTATTTTGCTGCTATCTATCGCACAATTATCAGTGTACGCCATTTGCACAGCCTGGCAAGAGGAAACTGTGCTCAGAACGAAAATGGCGCTCACTGCGCCGCATCGTTTGGTCGTCGTATATCGGTACGCCGACATAGTGCGGGCGTACCCATTTTTTTGAGCGTGGCGAAGAGAACTCTCAGTATTGTGTATGAGTTGCAACTCCTACCAGTTTTGTGTCCTTGCACATTTTTCCAACGAGTTTTTGCTGAAATTCACACTTTTTCCAGCGAGTTTTTGGATGAACCTCATGCTTTTCCGTGGATGAGCCTATTGAGAGAAATTTTCTGCACCACTTTTTAAAAAATCGCATGTCGTTGACACAACCCAGGCAAAGGCAAACTGTGTTCAGAACGAAAATGGCGAGGGCCACGCTTTGTGCGCAGTCCTCGCCGTAGGGTTGTCAAGTCAGATATTGCGTTCCCGTATGCCTACTCGGATTCCTTATTCTGTAGACTTGTTCTCCTGCTCATCCAGATAAGCTTTGAGGATGCGTTCAATCGCAATCGTCATTGTCTGGCCTCTGTCATCAGCATATTTTTTTAGACGTTCGTAGATTTCGCGGTCGATATAGTAATTGATATAACGACCGTCCTTATTGCACAATACACGATGCGTATCTTTGTCTACATCGTCCATTGACAAAATCAGCAGTCGATTTCGACGACCTCATCCTCATCAATAACGCTGTTTAGTTGTTCTCCATGCGAGAAGTCTGTGTATCGTTCTAATGGGTCATCGTATGTGTTATTGAGCATCGACACGGTGCAGGACTGCCTGTATGGTACAAGTATCTATACTGATGCACAGAAGCTTGCTCATCGTTTGTTCAACGAGGTAGCTACCGATGTCATACTAAAATATGAGGATTATGACGACATTTCCAATCTGAATGACGAAGGCCGAGAAGAGGTCAGGCAGCGCTGGGCACCATTTTTAGAAATGTTGCCAGAGTACGAGAATGTCTGCGAAGATATTCTGAACGAAAACAGTAATTCCCATATAGAGTGAGGAGAGCATTATGGCAAACGATTATGGCTACTTTGGCAGCGGCAGCACCGGCTATGCTCACTACAAGCAGTCGTTTGACCGCAACTTTGGCGGTTCCGGTGGTGGTGGCGGCGGCGGGCATCACAACAGTGGTGGCAGCGGTTCCGGCTGCGGGACACTGCTGTTTATCATCACTGTGGCCGTAGTCGCTGCGCTTGTGCTGCTGTCTATGTGAAAGGATTTAAGAATGGAATTTGAAACGAAGCGGTTGATTATAAAGCCAACCGATGATGAATTTCTCCATATCATTAAGAAGGAACAAGAAAACCCTTTCTCGGCAATCAGTTACGAAGAACAAACTGAACTGACTCTCGAAAAGTTTTCTAAAGAAGTGACTTCCACTGATTTGTTGGCATTACGCCAATTTCTATCAAAGTTAAAGAACCCTCCACGGAAGCACCCGGCTACGAACCTTGGATTTTTCCGAAACAGTAGGTCTCGTGAATACCTAAAAATATTTAGAAAAGAAGGTAATGTCCCTATTGGATATTTCCTTACAATAAATGGTGATACATTGACACCAAATGTAGAAATATACCTCTACAGCTCTTTTCATCATATGGGTTATGGGACTGAATTGCTGATGGGTGCTATTAACAATGCCCGCAATATGAAGAGATACACTGAGTTGTACTGCCTCACATCCGTTCATAATAAAAACGGCATTGCTTTGGTTGAGAAATGCGGCGGCATTCTCCAAGAGCCAGAATTTCCTCACCAGCACTTCTTCTTCAAGGAGTACAAGCTGCCGGTCACTAACGACTGACCGCAATAAATAAGAGGTCCACTGCTTGCGGCGCGGTGGCCCTCTTTTTTTGCTTGCTTTTCAGGTGGTAGCGTGGTACAATAATGTTGAAAGTAAATTCAATGAATCTTATTTCAATGATATTGGAGGTGCGGTAATGTTTATTGGCCGAGAAAAAGAACTGGCTCTCTTACAGCAGGATTATACCGGAAAAGCGTTAATGGTCTATGGAAAGCGCCGTGTTGGGAAAACCACGCTCATCCAGAAAGCACTTGAGAACTGTCAACATCAAACGGTGTACTTTGAATGTTTGAAGGGGACGCTGCAGGACAACATCAATGGCTTTGTGCAGGAGCTGGTCCGAGCTAAGGTTCTACCCGTGCTTCTGAGCTTCAATACGCTGCAAGATGTATTCACCTACCTCAATGCGCTGCCTCAGAAGTTGGTCGTTGTCATTGACGAGTATCCCTACCTCAAAGCAATGAACGACTCCGCAACGGTAGACTCTATCTTTCAGAGCATCATCGATAACAGACTCTCGAACATCGAGCTCATCCTTTCCGGCTCCCATATCGGAATGATGAAGGATATCTTGCAGGAAAAGAACGCTCTGTATGGCCGCTTCGCCGTTACTATCAAGCTCAATGAGCTGAACTATCTGGATGCTGCCAAGTTCTATCATGATAAGACTCCATACGATAAGGTGGCACACTATGCCGTCTTTGGCGGTTCTCCTTTCGTTAATCAGACATTGAATCCCTCGGCCACTATCCGTGAGAATATTATCAGCACGATTTTGAATCCTGTGAGCTCTGTGTATCTCTATGCCAGCCAACTGCTATTGTCGGATTATTCTGTCAAAATCAATGCCGAGCGTATCTTTTCGGTCATTGGAAACGGCAAGAAGCGCTATACTGAGATTGAGGACAAGCTGGATGTGAAGAAGACTGGTAACCTCTCTAAGCAGATTAAGTCTCTGACCGAGCTTGAAATCGTCTCGCGCAATAGCCCTATCAATAAGATTAGCGACAATAAAAAGGCCACCTTCGAAATTAACGATAACCTGCTGCGCTTCTATTTCACCTTTGTCTATAAGAACGCCAGCGCATTACAGGTGTTGGGCGCAAAGGCTTTCTACGATGAGTATGTAGGCCCCGCTCTGACCGACTTCATCTCTCGCCGTTTTGAGGGTATCTGCCGTGATTATTTCAGCTTACAGATTCGTTCTGGAAAACTGAAGGGTATCCGCAACATCGGCAGCTACTACTACGATGACCCCGTCCACCGCAAGAACGGTGAGTTTGATGTCGCTCTGGAACTGGCTGACGGATATGCCATTTACGAAGCAAAATATTATGCTCAGCCTATGACTCTCGACGAAATCCACCGGGAGGCTCAGCAGGTGGCTGACATCAAAGAACTGGCAGTCAATCGGCTCGGATTTATCGCCATCAATGGGTTCGTAGAGCAAGAAAAGCCTTATATTTATCTGGACGGAAACGACCTTTTTGCTGACGCGTAATTCGAAACCGGAACTTTTGCGAATTATCGTTTGAATTTGGCTTATTTTCGCACATATCAAGACCTTTCAAGAGGCAAAAACATACACAAATCAAGGTCTTTCCTTAGAGGTTTTCAGATGGAAAAAGCATCCTACAGCTTGGCTGCAATAAAGCAATGCAAGGAGCTCGTCAAAAAAGCAAAATGGAGCACTCACTTAAAGAGTGAGCACCGCTCCCGATGCGCAGAGGTCAATGCCCTGTTCGCTTCCTGCCAGAAGCTGCTCAACTATGTCATGTTTCAGCCGGACCTCTCCCCTGCCTACGACTATCAACAGATGGTCCTCTCGAAAAGCGGTACCACGAAAACAAAGGAAGATACGGCTATCGCTGCATTACAACAGAACTTCATAAGCGCAATTTTCTCCTGAACCACAAGACTGTCCAGCGGCTTATGAAGGAGCTGGGTTTGGTTTGCCGTGTCAGGATGAAGAAGTACCGCTCTTATAAGGGAGAAGTGGGCAAAA
>OOAH01002470.1_pt1 | contig 12642 bp, 8 predicted proteins | sample 1671801 | NCBI WGS metagenome assembly OOAH01 (sample SAMN06348194, study PRJEB24527) | human gut metagenome | biome: human gut; feature: ankylosing spondylitis patient; material: feces | host: Homo sapiens | place: China | collected 2015-10 | reverse complement strand
GTTATGAAGGTTCGCGTAGGTTTATATATATTCTTAATACTCTCTTTTTTGATATTAGGAAAAGCAGAGATGCGAGCTGAAAGATTAGCAGCGAAGAAGGATATTTGCAACCCGACGGACCGAATGTTTCAACCGGAAACCTGGAGCAAAATATACCAATGGGTAATGAATGATCCGCAGGTGCCGGATAAAGAAGATGTGCTGGCGTTAATCCGGCGACACTTCGGGAACTTTGAAAAGCTGATAAAGCTGTTGCACTATTTGGATGGTGGAAAACCTTACGCTTATTTGTCGGAACATCAATTCCGGAAAGTAGAACGGATAGGGGAGATAAAAGACAGTTTGTCGATAGCTACATTAGCATTGCCTGTAAATACTCTACCGGAGGGAAAAATGGAACTAATGACTTTTTCTCCGTATGTTGAGGCAGAAAGTAAGAGGGAAACCCCGCGTAGAACAGTGATTGCATTGAAGAACAATATACTTTATGATTTAGCTTTGGCTCCGAATGTGGAGGTGGAATTGCCCGTAGGGCAGCGGTGGTCTTTGAATATGGAATATAAATGTCCCTGGTGGTCGAACAATAAGCGCGGCTTCTGTTACCAGCTTCTTTCGGGAGGTGCTGAGGTACGTTACTGGCTTGGGAATCGTAAGAATCGTGAACGGTTGACGGGACATTTTCTGGGAATATATGCTGAAGGGGGAGTGTACGACTTCCAGTTTGATAAGGATAAAGGATATCGGGGAAACTATTATGCAGCTTCTGGACTGACTTATGGTTACGGTCATCGACTGGCCCGGCACCTGGCTCTTGAATTCAGTCTGGGGATTGGCTATCTGGAAACAGAATACCGAAAATATACTACCTACGAAAGTGATTTGATATGGACAAGTAGCGGACGCTATCATTTTATAGGGCCTACGAAAGCCAAGGTTTCTTTGGTATGGCTCATTCAGGGAAGGAGGCGGTAGCTATGCGGTGTACAAAATGTGTGTTTCTTTTGCTTCTATTGGGGCTATCGGTGCTTTTAGCGGGATGTGAATTTAGAGATATACTGGATGATTATCCTGTCAGCGGAGTACAGATCAAGCTTGATTGGAAGGGGGTGACGGAGCAGTTGCCCGAAGGAATGAGGGTGATCTTCTACCCGAAAAGCGAAGAAGGAAGAAAGGTGGAGAACTATCTCTCGATTGAAGGGGGAGTGGTGAAAGTGCCACCGGGATATTATGACATGGTGATTTACAATTATAATACAGAGAGTGTGTTGATTCGTGGTGATGGGGCGTATGAGACGATTGAAGCTTACACCGGACCGTGTACAGGGCTTAATAGCAGTGAAGCGATGGTGTGGTCGCCAGACCCTTTGTATGTAGTAAGTGTGAAAGATATGAAAATAGAAAAGAGTGAGAAGATGCTTTTGATGGAGTTTCAACCGAAACTGGTAGTCAAGAACTATTCTTTTGAAATAAAGGTGAAAGGATTGAAGAATGTGGCAAGCATTATCTGTAATGTAGACGGGATGAATGGTTCTTATTACATTAGTAATGGCTCATGTACAGCAAGTGTTGCCCCAATTTATGTAGAGGCCCGAAAAGGAGGTGATGTGATACGTGGTAGCTTTTCTGCTTTTTTTGTATCAGAATCAGCAGGCACACGTTCAGGCAGCGAGGTAACGATGAAATTACTACTTGTGAAGGTAGATAATACGGTTCAGGAAGTCAAGGTTGACATAACAGCCGCTGTAACTGCTCCATCTCCTCCGCCTACTCCTCCTGAAGAGGGAGAGGGAGATCCGGCAACGGATATTGAAATACCGATTGATGAAGAAATAGAAGTGGATGATGTGGAAGTTCCTCCCGGTGGAGGCGGTGGTATGGGTGGTGATGTCGGTGATTGGGATGATGAGACGGATGTTGAATTACCTGTGAATTGAAAGTAAACAAATAAAAATATTAACTTATAAAACAAACGATTATGAAGAAGATTTTATTGGCAGCAGTTGCTGCGTTGGCAATCGTAGGTTGCTCACAGAATGAAGAGATTGAGAAGGCTGGTGAAAAGGCAAAAATTAACTTTGGCGCAGTAGTGAGTAATGCTACAAGAGCGAATATTGTGAATAACGCAGATTTCAAATCCTTTAAAGTTTATGGATATAAGACGGCAACGAAGATAGGCCCTGATGTTACACTTGGAGAGTTTATGCCGGGTGTGGTAGTTAATAAAAAGGATGTGAATAAGTGGGAGTATACTTCTGGCCCATATTATTGGCCTACGACTGGATTTGTACAATTTTTCTCTGTCTCTCCAGAACAAACTCTGACTGTAACGACAAACTATCCTCATTTTGACTATACAGTTGGTGAAATTGGTGATCAAAAAGATTTATTGGCTGCAAATTTGATTGATAAAAATAAAGATGCTGGTGATCTGCAACTTCCATTCTGCCATTTATTGACTCAGGTTAATTTCTCAATTAAAGGTGAAGTCGGATTTACTTATACATTAACTAAATTAGAACTTACAGGTGTGAAAGATCAGGGTACTTTTACTTTTGATGGTTCTAAAACTGCAGGAACTTGGACTGAAGTTAAAGTATCGGCTACTCCTACTGTATATGCCTATACGGGTTCTGTTGAATTGATTTCTAATGCGGATGCAGATGTTTCTAATTTAGATCAATCTACTGCTGCTTTGTTTATGCTCTTACCTCAAGCTATTGCAGCTGATGCTGTAAAGGTGAAAGTCACTTATTCTGCAAAAGTTACAGAAGAAGGAGGAAACGGTCAATCTACTCTTGAAGATGGTGTAAAAGAAGTATCTCTTCCTGCTATAACATGGGAGAAAGGAAAACGTGTCCGTTATACTTTAAGTTTAACAAGTGATGCTGCTCAGGTGACATTTGGTGAACCAGAATGGGGAGAATGGAGCGATGCAGAGCCTCAGGCTGATCCTATAACTCCTGTTAAATAATCTTTTATAAACCTTTATTTTTCCCCAAAGACTTTACAAAACGTAAAGTCTTTGGGGCTTTTTGGTATCTTCTCATCATATTTTTATTTTCGCCGCACAATAACAAACAAAAAACATTCAATCTACAATGCAAACTTACTCTGCGTGTGGTGTAGCCATATCGTGTCAGCAGTGCCTTAAGACTGTGACTCTTATGTATATGATAGAAAATATGATATTAGCATTTACGGGTCATTTACAACAGGATGTAAAAGCATTTACCGCTGTAACGCTCTTTACCTCGGTATGTAACGACCTTACCTCGGCGTGTAAATGGAGTTACCGTGTGGGGTGTGATACAAAGAATTAGAATTCAAAAACTATATAAGTAGCTTGGAATGCACAGAGAATATACTACTTTTGTATAAACTTATAATTTATCAAGGTTATAGAATGAATTAACGAAATGAAAAAGAATTTACTATTATTATTACTATGCCTGTTTTGTTCAGTTAACCTTTGCAAAAGCAAAAAGTACATTTAGAGTTTTTCAATTAAACCTGTGGCATGGAGGTGCTAAAGTGCCTAATGGAGATCAAGGAATTATTGATGTATTGGACCAGATGGATGCAGATGTAGTTTTCTTATGTGAAGTCAGAGATGGAAAACGGTTTATACCACACGTGATAGAGGAATTGAAGAAGAGGGGAAAGCATTATTATGGAGAGACTTTCGATCTGGCAATTGGTATTTTAAGTAAGTTCAAACCGGATAGCATGACTAAATGCTGCATTGTACCGGGTGATGAAAGCCGTGCTATGGTGAAAATGACAACCACAATCGAAGGGCAGCCAGTTTCTTTTTATTCCTGCCATTTAGATTATCGGAATTATGAATGTTATATGCCACGTGGATATAGTGGCACGAGCTGGAAAAAGATAGATAATCCTATAACAGATGAGTCCGAGGTTCTGAAAGCCAATCGTTTGTCATTCAGAGATGAGTCTATCCATGCTTTCGTACAAGAAGTGCAAACCGATATTAAACAAGGACGTCCGGTTATTATGGGAGGAGATTTCAACGAGCCTTCTCATTTGGACTGGCAGGCGGACACAAAAAATCTATGGGATCACAATGGGGCTGTCATTCATTGGGATTGTTCTATGATGCTTCATGAAGCTGGATTCAAGGATAGTTATCGTGAAAAATATCCTAATCCTGTTCGATATCCCGGCTTCACATTTCCCGCAGGAAATAAGCTTGCAGAAGAAGCTAAACTGGAAAAATTAGCTTGGGCCCCCGAAGCCGATGAACGTGACCGGATTGATTTTATTTATTATTATCCGATGAACTCGATTCTTTCATTGAAAAATTGCATATTGGTAGGTCCTTCCGAAACAGTTGTGAGAGGCATAATAATAGAAAATGATTCCAAAGATAAGTTCCTGACCCCTTCCTGTGTTTGGCCTACAGACCACAAAGGGAACCTTGCAACTTTCAAGATTCATAAGGCTTCTTCGAAATCGTTATAAGAGACTGCGCTTGCCATAGCATTATTGGATAGATTGAAGAATTATCCCCGAAGACTTTCACTTTTGTAAAGTCTTTGGGGATTTTTTTGTTTCTTCCCATAATATTCTTATTTTTGCCGCACAATAACAAACAAAAAACATTCAATCTACAATGCAAACTTACTCTGCATGTGGTGCGGTCATATCGTGTCAGCAGTGCCCTAAGGCTGTAGCTAATGCTATCATTTATGCCTCTCATTCAAGAGGTTTCCACCTTCCTGCCCAAAAATGCGAAGAGAATATCATGATTTTTCTGTTAGAAGGAGAAGTTCTTGTCAACAGTCAGGAGTATGCAGGTACTGTGCTGCATGCCGGTGAGTTTATTCTTCAGGCTATCGGTTCAAAGTATGAGATTCTTGCTCTGACGGATGTGGAATGTGTTTGTTACCGCTTCAATCAGCCTGAATTGTTTTGCGAGGAACGCTATAAATATATAATGAAAAGTGTAACTCCTCCCCTCATATTCACGCCTTTGAAAATTACTAATGAATTGAATTTCTTTCTGAGTGCTTCAAAAGCTTATTTGGTAGAAGAGAAGATTTGCCGGGAATTGCTTTCTCTTAAACGGAAAGAACTTGCTTTTATTCTGGGACAATATTATTCCGATTATGATCTCTCTATGCTGGTGCATTCACTGTCCAGATATACGTCCAGCTTCGAGTATTTTGTTTTACAAAACCATATGAAGGTGAAGACTGTGGAAGAATTAGCCCAATTAGGTGGCTACACTACTACCACCTTCCGGCGCATTTTCAACTCTGTGTTCCATAAACCTGTTTATGAGTGGATGATGGAGAAGCGTAAAGAGAGCATAGCTTATGAACTTCGGTATACGGAAGCCACAATCTCCGAAATCTGTTATAAATATGGTTTCGAATCTTTGCCTCACTTCTCTAACTACTGTAAGAAGTATTTTGGTTCTTCCCCTCGCGGGCTTCGTTCGGTGCAATCTGTTGCTACTGAGGAGACACAGACTTTTTGCGAAGAGGTTGGTTAAAACGGTATTTCACAGAGACGATGAAGTAACTGCCTATCTGTTGCGTATGGCTCTCGTAAAAGCCATCTGCCATAGTGCTGCGGTAATAACTCTTTTGTTGGCTGAGTATATCCACCCAGTTGGCTGATACCTCGGCTTGCTTTTTTTTCAGGAAACGCCATGTGATACTTGCGTTCCATACAAATTGGTCGTCTTCCCCCTTCTTTATGTTCGTACCGTTTCGGAAAGAATAATTCGCATCGGTTCTCAGCTGTATACTTTTGGGTAAATCGGCAAAGGCGTTTATTCCGAAAGCATAATTACGGGTGTAAGTATCTGTTTCCAGAAGCGAGTTGGCAGAATGTTGAAAATTCCATCTTCCGTTCAGGTCGAAGTTTCCCCATTTAGGCTGGTAGGATAGGCGGAGATCAGTGTTTATCCCGGTGTTGTGAGTGGTACTACGCTCCGGTTGTTCGGTCTGGTTTTCGTTGATGAGGCTGACATCTTGCGCAAAAGAGCCTCCGGCATTGGCATTCAGGCTAAAACTTTTGATGCGCTTCTGATATCGAAGTACCCCGTTCATGTTCCAGTTGCCGTTGATATTGACCGGATAGGTTTCACGCCCGCCTGTCTGCTGGTTGTAGGTCACTGCACGGGTCTGGCTGTTGATTCTGTTGTTCCAGTTCAGTGTGGCAAAGACGCCTTGCTTTGTATTTTGTGCTTCCAGTCGGACGGATTGATTGTAAGTAGGCTTCAGATTAGGGTTGCTTCGTGTGATGTTGAGCGGATCGCTGTTGTTGGTGGGGGCGATCAGATCGTATAATGACGGTTGCGAGGTATTTCCATAATAGTGCAGGATGATCCTGTTTTTCTTTTTCTGCCATGAGACGAACAACATAGGCTGGAAACCGACAGAGCGAAGGGTGGTATCGGCTTTATGTAAACCTGTTTTTTGGTTCAGGCTACGGCGTTCGGGTTTTACGGACATCCCGGCATTGACATTCCAAGTGGTGTCGGAGTAGTTAAAAAACAGATTGATTCCGTGTTGTAGGGTACTGCTATGGCTTCGGTTACTCAGGCTGTCGATGTAACTCGTCTCATATCCTTCGGGTAGATAGCCGGGCTGCACCTCTGCTTCTTCCATAAAGCCGGACAGGTCGTATGTATTGCGGTCGTTTTTCTGCTTGCTATAATTGAAATTATATGAGATCTGTGAGCGTAGTTTCTTGGTGAAAGGATGGGTGAACATCACCCCTATGCCTTGTGAACGGTTGGGCGACCGGTTCGATGAGTACTGGTTACGGTAGAGTATAGAGTCGTTTCCGGCACTGTTTTTCAGTTGATAATAGGTCGTTGAGGATAAGGAGAAGTTGTTATTGTCATTTTTACTATCATTGTATTGAGCTGTTAGCCCGACGGAAGTTCCTTTTTTATTGATCCGGCGCATGATATTTGCGTGGAAGGAAGACCGGTGTTGGTTGCCTCTCATCAGCGACCCCATAGAAATATCATTGATTTTTTGATCATCGGGTACTTCACTGATAGTACTGAAAGGGTCCAGGATATCCAGATGAGGATTTTCATTGAATGTGCCTTGGCGGTTATTATTGGCACTATTATTCCGGGTGAGGTTGAAATTACCATAGATATTAACAAAGGTCATGCTATCTACCTGCCAGTTTAAGCCCAATGTCGCATTCATATTGCGACTGCCGTTCGTATTGTTACCGGCAGAGTATTGGTATTTGTTTCCGCTTGTCAGGTATTGTTCATTGTAGGATGTGGATACGTTGCCCTGATTATTGTGGTGATAGGACATATTTCCGTTGATAGTCAGCTTCTTATTGTACTTTTGGGTAAAGTTCAATGCAACGTTCTCCTGTATGTTGTCTTTATAGCTGGTTCTCATATTGAGATTACCGGAGTTGGCAATGACGGAGAGGTTGTTTCCGTTATTCTTGAAGTAGTTACCTTGCAAGTTGAAGTCCTTTTTGTTGTTATTGCCATATCCGGCTTGTCCCGATAAAAGAAGGGTCCCATTGAATTCTGCTTTGGTCTGCAAGTCGAGTACATAGTTTTCCTTTCCGGTACTGACGCCTGTCAGCTTTTCCAGTTTGCTCTTCTTATCGTATACTTTTATCTTGCTGATTAACTCTACAGGGAGGTTCTCCAGTGCCATCTTGTTGTCGCCCGCAAAGAAGGCTTCACCGTTTACGTTGATTTCATTGATAGGCAGTCCATTGTATTTCAGGGTTTTGGTTTCACTGTCATATTCCATTCCGGGAATACGTTTCACCAGAGCCTCCAGATAGGAGCCTTCCGGTGTTTTATAAGCTGCTGCATTGATGACGGTGGTATCTCCCACCTGGTCTATTTCACGTATTGGAGCTTTCACTGTCACTTCTCCCAATTCGATGCCTTCCTTCAGTAGGATGCTGCCCAGATTAATGGTTGAAGCATTGCCATCCAGTTTTCGGAAGACAGATTGCATGCCCGTATAAGAAGCTTTGAGTAGATATTGTGTTCCTTTCTGAGTAGTAAACTGAAGGTTGAAGTGTCCGTCCGTATCGCTTGCAGCTCCTTTTATGAAAGTGGAATCTTTTCCACTTAAAATAACAATGCTTGCGTAAGGTAAGGGTTCTTCCCCTTTTGGGGTATCTGACGCCGTGCACACTTTTCCCTTGACTGTTCTTGTTTTTTGAGCGAATAGAATAGTCGGGATTAGTAAGAATAGCAATAATATCCAGGTTTTGTGCACGTTCATCTTAAGTCTTTTATAGCAGTCACAAAATTAGGGAGTTTTCGTTTGTATACAATACTTTGATAAAGAAAATTTAAAGTATCGCTTTTGTCTTTGTTAGTTAACGTGCGGAAATGATATGTACATAATGTCTAATGAATGCTTATTACAGTGAGAACTGTTTCTCGCTTAATTGAGAAAACTTTCTCACTATGTTGAGAGCTATTGCTCAACAAAGAGAGAAAAAGTTCTCACCCTATTGAGAATAAACAGAAAGTGTAGTTCCCTGATAATGGTTGCATAATAGGAGAGGCTTTCAGCCTTATAAAGTCCGCGTTCGTCCGTCTTCATCCGTGTCGTCGTATACCCATATTATTATTTATCAATCCACTTCTTTTCCACACGTTACAGAAAATAAAAAAAAAGATTGAATATTTTTTGAATAAAACCTCTCCTTTTTTATAGATTATATTACTTTTGCTAGCATATTAGTCTTGCAATGAAAACCGACAAACTAAAATATGCTTTCGCCTTCATTCTCTTGCTATGTGCTTTTTTATGTGGGGTCAATTTTAAACGATGGTATACTGCCAACCATCGGATAGAAAGAATAATTTCTCTTATGTATTCTTCCTCTCCTTATTATGATTGCTATGGAAATTTTGAAGAGCTTCTGAGGCAGGAGTTCAGAAAGCAGGGAATAGAGCCGGTATTTAATAAATTTTATCTGGATTTCAATACTGTCGATCCGAAAGAGGGGATAAAAAACATGGAGGCGTATCTTGAGATCATTAAAGATAAGCCGGTGGCACTGATTCTTACTGTGGGCGACCAAGCTGTATCTGCCTTATTTAACACCCGTCACCGCCTGCTTTCCTCTGTCTCTGTAGTAGCTTGCAATGTACATTTTCCCGATGAAAAACTTATAAAGGAATATGAGCGCAGAAAAGTTTATGTGTTGCGTGATGCACCGGACTTTCAACGTAATATCGATTTTATAAAATCTTTACGGCCACAAGTCGGGATAGATGTTATTTATAATATAGATCTGACTCCTCTTGGACGCAAATCGTTTGATCTGTTAACCCGGTTTGCCGATAGAAAGGAAATGCGGCTATTGGGTTGTGGGACTGCTTTCTCTGTAGAACCGGAATATAAGGAATTACAGGAAATGGTCGAGCACTATAATTTGATGCCTGCAAGAGCGGGTAGTCATGTTGGTAAAGATGAGATAACCATAAGCCTTTGTCCTTTCCGTTATACCAAAGGGACCTCTTTGTTTGTCGACATGGAGAAATCAAAGAGTGGGCAGAAGAAAGAGGTTTTCCTGCTGGATAAATTTGATCAGATGTCGCTCCCGATAACTAAAGCCTTGAATATTCCCTCTTTCAGTTGTATCCGTCAGGGATTTGGGGAGGATGCCAAAATTGTGGGTGGTTATATGGCTACTGATGAGATTTCTGCGCGTACTGCGGCCGATTTTTCTGTTCGCCTGATGAATAAAGAGAAGATCGGTATGCCGAAAATAAGGGATATGGAAAAGGAATATGTACTGGATTGGACTTACTTTTCAGCCTATGCAGACTTTGATGTGGAAAATGTGCCTGAAAATGTGCGTATTATCAATTACTCATTTTATGATCGGTATCGGAATGAGCTTTATTTTCTGACTGGATTGTTTATCCTTGCTTTTATTCTGGTATTGGTCAGTTGGTTGCGCATCCGTCGACGTTCGCGTGAGGAACGAAAGAACCTGGAGATGCTTGAGGAAATTCATAAGCGGTTGACGCTTTCCATGGATGGAGGACGAGTTGCCCTTTGGGATATTCAGGGGGAGAATATTGAATTTGATGAGAATTATACTCGTTTGGTGGGAATGGAACAGAGGACGTTTGTGCGAACCGATTTCTTGAAATATGCGTATCCTGATGATGTATCCCTACTGAATTCATTATACGAAACATTGCATCAATCTACGGACATGCATGTTCGGCGTGTACGTTTCTCTTTTAGTGAAGAAAATTATCGCTGGTATGAACTACGGTGTCGCAGCCTGAAAGATGCAAAGGGGAGGATAATGCTGGCAGGTGTTATGCAGGATATTCAGCTACAGGTGGAGCGTGAAGAACAACTCATTCAGGCTAAGCAGATGGCCGAAAATGCTGAATTGAAGCAATCTTTTCTGAATAATATGAGCCATGAAATCCGTACTCCGCTGAATGCTATTGTCGGATTTACTAATTTATTGGTAGGCGAAGGTGGCGATGAGATTGAACCGGAAGAGAAGAAAGCTATGCTTGAGATTATCAACCGTAATAATGAACTGCTTTTGAAACTAGTCAATGACGTAGTGGAAATATCGCGTCTGGATTCCGGTAATCTGGATCTCAAAATAAAAGAATGGAATATGACGACGGTTGTGAAAGAGATTTATATGGCTTATCAGACACTAATCAAACCCTCGTTGCAGTTTCATCTTGTTCTGGATGAAAGTCTTTCCTTGCCCGTCAGGATAGATCGTATGCGTTTTATTCAGGTTATTTCCAATTTTCTGAATAATGCGGATAAGTTTACCCGTAGTGGTTCGGTAACATTGGGATGTAGTGTGGATAAGGAGCATCGGAAAGTTAGTGTCTATGTGCAGGATACGGGAAAAGGAATTGATGAGAAGGAGCTCATGATGATCTTTGACCGTTTTTATAAAACCGATGAGTTTGAACAGGGAAGCGGACTTGGACTTTCTATTTGTAAAGTCATTATTGAACGGTTGTGCGGGCATATAGAGGTGCAATCTGAAGTAGGAAAGGGGAGCCGTTTTACAGTTATCCTATCGTTAATGGATATCATTTGAAATCTCTGAAAGTATTTATTGTAAGATGGTATAAAAACTCCTCTGTCGGTTTCCCGGCAGAGGAGTTCTGGTGATATTAATCAAATGTAGAAAGGGCTGATTAGTCTTTCAGTTTTGCGATGATAAAATCGCGGTTTAAACGAGCGATGTTGCTGATAGAAATGTTCTTCGGACATTCAGCTTCGCAAGCGCGAGTGTTGGTACAGTTACCGAATCCGAGTTCGTCCATCTTGCTCAACATAGCTTTTGCACGGCGCAATGCCTCCGGTTTACCTTGCGGCAGCAAGTTCAACTGGCTAACTTTTGCGGAAACGAACAGCATAGCAGAACCATTCTTGCATGCAGCTACGCAAGCACCGCAACCGATACAAGCAGCAGCATCCATAGCTTCGTCAGCAATCTGCTTCGGAATCAGGATAGCGTTGGCATCCTGAGGAGAACCTGTACGCACACTTACATAACCACCTGCTTGCATGATCTTGTCATAAGCCGTGCGGTCTACCATCAAGTCCTTGATAACCGGGAAACCGGCAGAACGCCAAGGTTCAACAGTGATAGTGTCGCCATCATTGAAACGACGCATGTAAATCTGACAGGTAGTAGCACCCGTTGCAGGACCGTGGGGATGTCCGTTGATGTAGAGCGAACACATACCGCAGATACCTTCGCGGCAGTCGTGGTCGAATACAACCGGTTCTTTACCTTCAGAAATCAGCTGTTCGTTCAGGATATCCAGCATTTCGAGGAATGAAGTATCGCCCGGGATATCTTTCATTTGGTATGTTTCAAAAGCACCTTTCGCTTTAGGGCTTTTCTGACGCCATACTTTCAGCGTGAATGATATATTTTTATCCATTTTTGTTTTCCTTTAATTGATTAACCGAATTATGACTTGTAGTTACGAGTCTGAACTTTCACGAATTGATAGTTCAAGTCTTCTTTGATCAATTCCGGTTCTGAATCTTCACCGGTGTATTTCCAGCATGCTACGTAAGAGAAATTCTTATCGTCGCGCAATGCTTCGCCTTCCGGAGTCTGATATTCTGTACGGAAGTGTCCACCGCAAGATTCTTCACGGTTCAGACCGTCACGAGCCATCAACATACCTACTTCAATGAAGTCGATCAGGCGGAGGGCTTTTTCAAGTTCTACGTTCAGTTCGTTTACTTCACCCGGGATGCGAACGTTGGTCCAGAAGTCTTTTTTCACTTCCTGAATACCTGTCAGAGCTTTCTGCAGAGATTCTTTAGTACGAGCCATACCTACGAAGTCCCACATGATGTGACCCAGTTTCTTGTGGATTGAGTCAACAGAATGTTTTCCGTTTACAGCTTTAATCTTCTGGATTTTATCTTTCACTTCTTTCTCTGCTGCCGCAAATTCGGGCAGGTCTGTAGAGAAACGTGGTACCTGAATCTGGTCGGCCAGATAGTTCTGGATAGTATAAGGCAATACGAAATATCCGTCAGCCAGACCTTGCATCAATGCAGATGCACCCAGGCGGTTGGCACCGTGGTCAGAGAAGTTAGCTTCGCCAATAGCGAACAGACCCGG
>OOAH01002468.1_pt1 | contig 12650 bp, 6 predicted proteins | sample 1671801 | NCBI WGS metagenome assembly OOAH01 (sample SAMN06348194, study PRJEB24527) | human gut metagenome | biome: human gut; feature: ankylosing spondylitis patient; material: feces | host: Homo sapiens | place: China | collected 2015-10 | reverse complement strand
ATGAGAACGCCGCACGCACGTTGGAATATGCATACAATGACTGGTGTATCTACCAACTGGCAAAGGAACTTAAACGTCCGAAAAAAGAGATTAATCTTTTCGCAAAACGTGCCATGAACTACAAGAATCTTTTCGATAAGGAATCTAAGTTAATGCGTGGACGCAACGAAGATGGTACATTCCAATCTCCTTTCTCTCCGCTGAAATGGGGAGATGCTTTTACGGAAGGAAATAGCTGGCACTATACTTGGTCGGTATTCCACGATCCTCAAGGATTGATTGACTTGATGGGTGGAAAAGAGATGTTTATCACCATGATGGATTCTGTTTTTGCCGTACCTCCTATTTTTGATGATAGCTACTACGGCCAAGTGATTCATGAAATCCGTGAAATGACTGTGATGAATATGGGTAACTATGCACATGGCAATCAACCGATTCAGCACATGATTTATTTATATGACTATGCAGGACAACCTTGGAAAGCCCAATACTGGTTGCGTCAAGTAATGGATCGTATGTACTCTCCTACTCCGGACGGCTATTGTGGCGACGAGGACAACGGACAAACTTCTGCCTGGTATGTATTCTCGGCATTAGGTTTCTATCCTGTTTGTCCGGGAACGGATGAATATATTATAGGTGCTCCGTTATTCAAGAAAGCTACACTCCATTTTGAAAATGGCAATAGTTTGGTTATTGATGCTCCGAATAATAGTAAGAAAAAATTTTATGTCAATTCGATGAATGTCAATGGTGCTGATTACACTAAAAATTATCTCCGACACGAAAATTTGCTCAAGGGAGGTACGATCAATGTTGAAATGAGTAATCAACCTAATCAGAATAGAGGAACTAAAGAAGAAGATATGCCCTATTCTTTCTCTAAAGAGCAATAGTCTCCACCCTATATTTTAAGTTTTTATCCCTGTTTCAGCTACCAGCTATCTTCGGAAGAGGGTTGTCCATCAAGGGAACAGTTAAAAACAATAGCCTGAAAGCAAAGAAGTCTGCTTTCAGGCTATTGTTTTTAATAGTTTTCACTACTTTTGCATAACAAACTACATATAAATCATGAAAGAAAAGATTGACTTTGCAAAAGTGCCTTATCAATATGCAATGTGCCTAAACCGACAATGTCCTCAAGCAAATACTTGTCTAAGACAACTCACAGAACAAAGTGTACCAGAAAATATCGAGCATTGGGTTATTATCAGTCCAAAACTTTTGGCCAACATAAAAGGAGATTGCCCTCATTATCGTTCCAATACAAAAGTGCGATATGCCAAAGGTTTTATAGGAATCTTAGACTGTATCCCTCATAAACAGATGCAGACTGTTGTTGCCCACTTGATGGGTTATCTAAGCCGTAGAACCTATTACCGCACCCGTAAAGGAGAACGTTTACTCTCCCCCGCCGAACAACAACATATCTTGAACATTCTTAAAAACTGCGGAGTAACCTATCCGGAAAAGTTTGATGCATATATTGAAGACTATGATTGGTGACATTGTTTTCTAAATGTCACAATTAGAACATCGGCTTGGTACGACTAGTATAACAAATCGACACCACTTTTATAGCTAAATGACATGATTGTCACATCTTGTTGGCACAGCTGTGCCACCGTATTGGCACAACAGTGACATCAACGTGGCACAGTCGTGCCAATACGATGGCACAAACTAATATTAACTTAAGTTCAAGAAGCAACACAATACTATAATACGTCGAGTCCATACTCTACAATCTAAAATATAGAATCTAAAACATATCATAAACCGCTTACTCAAACATATATACAAGATAATAATTAAGATTTTAGAATATTTCTTCAAAAAAAGAAGATTTAGACTAAGTGTTTATTTAATTAGCATTGTTTTATTATCAAAGACGGAAAATCAACAACTGTCTTTGTGTATTAATAAATTCTACAACCATTAAATTAAAAGTATGAAAAGCAATCATTTGATTCGAAAAACGAAATTTGTTCGAACTTTATTGATTCTTTTGTTTATGGCAGTTCCGATGCAATGGGCGGTGGCGCAATTGACCTTATCGACTCCACGCACTACTCTAGGAATAGTCATCAAACAAATTCAGTCACAATCCAAGTATCAATTCTTCTATAGTGACAAACTATCATCCGTCACTGTAGATGCATTGCAAGTAAAAGACGCCTCTTTAACAAATGTATTGAATAGGCTACTGAAAGGAAAGAACATCTCTTACAAGGTGGAAGAAAACATCGTTTACCTTTCTGATAAAGAAGAATCCCAAGTTCCTCAACAACAAGTTGGTAAAGAACGTACCGTTAGTGGAAACGTAGTAGACTCCAAAGGAGAACCCCTTATTGGTGTCAGTGTTCTGATAAAAGGAACAACAAGTGGTAGTATCACCGACTTTGATGGTAACTATAAAGTTTCTACCAATGAAACCAATCCAATTATTGTATTCTCTTATATCGGTTATAAGTCACAGGAGATTCCTTTGAACGGACAAACCAGCATCAATGTCATTTTACAAGATGACACACAAGTCATCGAAGAAGTTGTTGTTACCGCATTGGGTATCAAACGGGCAACAAAAGCATTGAGCTATAATGTACAAGAAGTTAAAAGCGAAGAACTATTAACTAATAAAGACGCCAATTTTATCAACGCATTATCAGGAAAAGTAGCAGGTGTCACAATTAATAGTAGTTCGTCTGGTGTAGGAGGTGCCAGTAAAGTGGTAATGCGCGGAACAAAAGGTATCGACCAATCCAGTAATGCCCTTTATGTCATTGACGGTGTACCAATGTTCAATTTAGGGAGTGAAGGAGGACAAGGTTACGATTCAAAAGGTAGTACGGAAGCCATTGCTGACATCAATCCTGAAGATATTGAATCTATGTCTGTTCTAACCGGTGCAGCAGCTGCGGCATTGTATGGTAGTAACGCCGCAAATGGCGCAATCGTTATTACGACTAAAAAAGGGAAAGAAGGACGTTTACAACTTACAGTCAGCCAGAACACAGAGTTTATGCGCCCATTCAGAACCCCAGAATTCCAAAACCGCTACGGAACAGGAGATAATTCACTGAACTCCGGTTCTGTAGAAAAAAGCTGGGGAAACAGATTAAACAGTTCCAATTATATGGGTTATAATCCTATTAGTGATTTCCTACAAACAGGTGTTGTTACGACAGAAAGTGTAACTCTTTCCACTGGAACAGAGCGTAATCAAACCTATTTCTCTGCAAGTGCGGTTAACTCAAAAGGAATGATTCCTAATAATAATTATAATCGTTATAATTTCACTTTCCGCAATACAACTTCTTTCTTGCAAGATAAAATGACATTAGATGTCAGTTCAAGTTATATCAAACAAAATGACCGTAATATGGTCAATCAAGGCACATATTCCAATCCTCTTGTCACTGCTTATTTATTTCCACGAGGTAATGATTGGAATGATATCAAAATGTACGAACGTTACGACGTAACCCGTAAAATCAACACGCAGTATTGGCCTGAAAGTATGTTTTCTGGTATGACCGGACAAAATCCATACTGGATCGCTTATCGCAACTTACGTGAAAATGATAAAGACCGTTATATGTTGAGCGCAAGTCTGAATTATAAAATTTTGGATTGGTTAAGTGTAAGTGGTCGTGTACGTATGGATAATTCGACAACTGACTACACTAAAAAGCTATATGCTACCAGTAACAAAACATTAACAGAAGAGTCCAATAATGGTCTGTATGGTATATTCAAGACAACAGATAAACAAACCTATGCCGACATAATGGTTAATGTCAATAAGAACTTCGGAGAAACTTTCAGTTTAAGTGCTAATATCGGTGCTTCATACTCCGATATGAAACAAGATGTATTTCAAAACGAAGGTCCAATTAGTAACAGTGGAATTCCAAATGTATTCAACGTATTCCAATTAGATGATGTAAAGACACGACGTTACCAATATGGTTATCACGATCAGACACAATCTATATTCGCTAGTGCAGAATTAGGTTATAAAAGCACTTATTACCTGACTCTAACCGGACGCACCGATTGGCCATCACAATTGGCTGGTCCCAATTCAGTAAAAAGTGCATTCTTCTATCCGTCTATTGGAGGTTCTGTTATTTTATCTGAAATCATTCCAATGCCAGAACAGATTTCTTTCTTAAAATTAAGGGCTTCATTTGCATCAGTAGGTTTACCTTTTGCCCACTTTTTAGCTAACCCAACTTATGAATGGGACCAGACAAACAAAGTTTGGACAACTAAAACCAACTACCCAATGTATGATTTGAAACCTGAAAAAACAGATTCTTGGGAACTGGGTATCACTGCCAAATTCTTAAAGAACTTTAGTTTAGACCTAGGACTATATACTACCAAGACTTATAATCAGACATTTGACCCGGGCATATCACCGTCTTCCGGCTATTCAACCATGTACGTGCAAACAGGTAGTGTACGTAATAAAGGTATTGAATTATCACTCGGTTATCATAACACTTGGAATAACAATTTCAGTTGGAGTTCTAACTTTACATTCAGTGCCAATAAAAATGAAATACTCGAATTAATGGAGAATTATGAAAATCCAATTACTCATGAGAAAATAACTTTGGAACGCTTGGATGTTGGTGGACTAGGCTATGCACGTTTCGTGCTGAAAAAAGGAGGTAGTTTGGGAGATCTCTACTCAACAGCCAAACTTCAACAAGATAACAATGGAAATATATTTGTAAATGCTAATGGAGAAGTTATAAGCAACACTAAAGCTGAAGATATCAAATTGGGCAGTGTATTCCCTAAATGTAACATGTCTTGGCGTAATGACTTTACTTATAAGAATTTTAACTTTGGCTTCATGTTATCCGCACGTATCGGCGGAATTGTTTACTCTGCAACCCAAGCATACTTGGACTATTATGGTGTATCAGAGACAACAGCTAAAGCACGTGAGTTTGGAGGTGTACTTGTAAACAACAGTGATATGCTAGATGCACAAAAATGGTATTCTGTAGTTGGAGGTCAAAGCAACTTACCACAATACTATACATATAGCGCAACAAATTTGCGCTTACAAGAAGCGTCCATCGGATACACTATTCCTAAAAGTAAACTTTGGGGAATTGCAGATGTAACAGTATCTCTAGTAGGACGTAACTTATGGATGATCTACTGTAAAGCCCCATTCGATCCTGAATCAGTAGCTTCTACAGGTAATTATTATCAAGGAATTGATAACTTTATGGTACCAAGTGCACGCAGTATGGGATTTAATGTGAGATTTAAATTTTAATTAAGAATATGGTTAATATGAACAATTCTATTATAAAACATATTTTATTAGGAGGAATTATAACAACGTTACTAACCTCCTGTACAGGAAACTACCTAGATTATAACACCAATCCATATGAAGTAACAAAAGATGAGATGGGACGTGACGGCTACAACCTAAGTGCAGCTTTAATCGGAATGGAAAGTTATGTAGTACCTGTAGAAGAACACTTGAATCAATTTACAGAATGTCTTCTCGGTGGTCCTTGGGGTGGTTATTTTGCAGATTCCCAAGTATGGGGTAACTCATTTTCATACTACAATCCTTCACAAGAATGGTTAGGTAAACTATACTTGGATGTTATGCCCAATATTTACGCAAATATGCAAGATGTAAAATCGGCAACAGAAGATGTAATACCTATTTCTATTGCTCAAATCATCAAAGTTGCAGCATTGTCTCGTGTAACTGACACATATGGTCCTATCCCCTATTCACAAGTAGGACTAGACGGTAAATTAGTAGCACCATTCGATACTGAAAAGGAAGTCTATTACAAAATGTTTGATGAACTGACTGATGCCATCAACACATTGACCATCAACCGAACCCAGAATCTGACTGCCAACGCTGATAAAGTTTACTCCGGAAATGTTGAAAAATGGATTAAATTTGCTAATTCACTGAAATTACGTATGGCCATGCGTATATGCTATGTCGATAAAGGAAAATCCGAAATAATGGTAAAAGAAGCCATTGATACCTCAAATGGCAAATTAGGAGTAATGACCGAAAATAGTGATAATGCTTTCATGCCGGCAACAATTAATCCATTTTATATGGTGTGCTATAGCTATAATGGAGGCGAAACTAAGATTTCAGCAGACTTATCTTCCTATATGAATGGCTATCAAGACCCTCGTCGCGAAATCTATGGCGTTACATCAACATTTGACGAATCTGAAAATATAACAAACGGATTCCACGGCTTACGCGTAGGTAATGAATACCCTATCAAAACAGGCCAATGTTACTCAAACGTAAAAGTAGAAGTAAGCAGTCCTATCATGTGGATGAATGCTGCAGAAGTCATGTTTTTGAGAGCAGAAGCCGCATTAAGAGGATGGGATACAGAAAAAACACCAAAAGCATATTATGAAGCAGGCATACGTCTGTCTTTCGAACAACTTGGAGCAAAGAATGTAGAAGATTACCTAGTAAGCACTAACACACCAGAATCATATAAAGACCCATTAGGAACATATTCTTTTAGTGGTACTCCAAGTACAATTAGTGTCCAATGGAAAGATGGCAACTTCGAAGAAAGTCTTGAACGCATCATCACTCAAAAATGGATTGCAAACTTCCCATTAGGGTTAGAAGCTTGGGCAGAGTTCCGTAGAACTGGTTATCCCAAATTAATGGGTACAGCATCAAATAAAAGTGGTGGAGACATAGAAGAAGGAAAATTTCCGCGCCGTCTGACTTATCCACAAGATGAATATAAGACTAATAGTGAGAATATTAGAAAAGCAGTAACAAGTCTAGGTGGGGATTATATGCATTCTCGTATTTGGTGGGATTGTAATCCAAGAATAGAACAATAAAAGCAGACTGAAATGATGAAAAACAATATAAAAAATATCGCAACTGTATGCATAGCAAGTATCACATTGACTGCTTGCAATGACTGGTCAGACGTTGAAAATATCAAGGTCAATCAACCTGACGTTAAAGAAATTAATTCTGAACTATATGCACAATATCTACAGAAATTACGTACATATAAAGATTCAGAACATAAATTCGTATATGCTTCTTTTGATAATAGTATAAAAACACCGTTTAGTCGTGGACACCATCTTAACGATATACCTGATAGTATTGATGTTGTCAGCCTGATATATCCCGATGGACTCGTAGAATTCGAACAAAAAGAAATAGAAAATATCCGTACGAATAAAGCTACCCAAATAGTATATACAATTAGTTATGATACTATTGAGGAAGAATACAATCAAATGGTTAAAACCAACCAAGAAGCAGACAAAGATTATGTAATTCCTGATTTTATCCCCTATTTGGAAAATGCAGTAAAAGAAGCCTTGAAACCGGCAAGCGTATATAATTATGACGGACTCATAATAGGATATGTTGGCAAAAGCCCTTCACATATGATGGAAGAAGAAAAAAACGAACTTCTTTCTATACAAAATACCTTCTTTAATCCTATCAAAACTTGGATGGAACAACATAAGGATAAAACATTTACATTGGAAGGAAAGCCACAAAATCTAGTAGATAAAACGATACTAGAGTCATTCAAACACATCATCCTGAACACATCAAATGTAACAACCGTAACCGAACTTTCCTATAATGCAGAAATGGCAATCATGGAAGAAGGAGTACCTGGAAGCTTCATTGTGTCTGTTAGCACAACTGACCCTAATAATAAAACTACTGGATTATATGACAATGGGGCAAAACGTGCACTCACAGAAGCAGCTTACTGGGTATCAGGTGATGCTATCAACTATGAGAAAGCAGGTTTGTCTATTTATAATATCGAACGAGACTATTATAACGTAAACAATGCTTATCAATATGTGAGAGAAGCTATACAAATTATTAACCCTGCAGCAAAAAAATAGAAAAAGATGAAACGAGTAAATTTATATCTGATTTCAGCGGCATTGCTCACAGGTTTTCTGACAAGCTGTAATGACATGGAAAACTTTGACAACAATGTATTTGTAGATAATACAATCAAAGTTAACAGCATATTCCTAAAAGGTTCTAATGACAGTGAACAGCGTAGTTTTAAGGTAGCAATTGCTAAACAAGAATCGGAAGATGTTACAATCCACATAGCAGCAGATCCGTCATTAGTAAGTACTTACAATGAAGGCTATTATGATCAGACAATTGCATTGCCAACAAACTGTTATAAAATACCGGAACCGGAGGTTGTCATTCCTGCAGGTTCTGTCCAATCCAGTGAAATTACAATTGTTTTTGAGAATTTACTATCGTTAGATCGTGACCAAAAATATGTATTACCTGTAACAGTGGATAATGCCAACATTGGAATTCTCCAAAGTGCACGAACAATATATTATGTATTCAAAGGTGCCGCACTAATCAATACGGTAGCTAATATGACTAAAAATTGTGTCTATTTTAAATGGAAAAATCCAGAGCCTCTCAACAATTTACGCAAAGTATCAATGGAAGCTCTTATACGACCGCATGAATTCCGTGCATTAAATACTGTAATGGGAATAGAAGGTTCTTTCTTACTAAGAATTGGTGATGTAGGTATTGAGCCAAACCGATTACAAGCACCAGGCATAGATGGTAAAAGCGTGAAAGGACCACTTATCGAAGCAGATGTATGGACACACCTTGCAGTGACCTACGACGCAGATGCTAAAACTTGCATCGTTTACGTCAATGGTGAAGAATTTGTAAGAAATGAAAATACACAAGCAGGAATAGAAGGAGATGGAGGAACCGTTCATATAGGTGCTCCATTTGCAGATACTCCAGAACAAAGTCCATATAGTTTCCGAATTGGTTACTCTTATAATGACGACCGATACTTATGTGGTGAAATTAGTGAATGCCGTATATGGAATAAAGTATTGACTCCTGAACAAATCAATGAGAAAGACCACTTCTATGCAGTTGACCCATCATCGGAAGGTTTAATAGCTTATTGGAAATTTGATGAAGGAGTAGGAGGTGCCATCAAGGATTATACCCAAAACGGAAATGATGGAACAGCTCTAACAGATCTGGAATGGGTAGAAGTAGAATTAGGCAAATAAAAGATGTCAAATCTAAAAAAAGAAAACAATGAATAATTTTAAATATATAAAATTAGGAGTATTAATCACAACATTATCATTGGCAGGAAGTCTTTTTAATGCCTGCAATGATGACATTGAATTACCTGTACCTAATACAGATAAATACGAAGATTATGGCGTTTATGGCTACGTTAAAAATGCAGGAGGAGCAAGGGAACTATCAACAATTGAAGTTTTCAGTGACAAAGCTGCTAAGACTCAAGTCTATTTTCAGTTGACAGAAGCTGCAACACAAAATACAGAAGTACAGTTTAAGATAGATTCCAAAATACTTGATACATATAATTCGGTAAATGGAACTTCCTACGAAATGTATCCACAGGAAAATGTAACTTTCACTAATAATGGAAAGACCACAATTGAAGCAGGCGAACGTACTTCTGAAAAAGTTGAAGTAGAATTAGTAGCAGGAAGTACCTCTAGTAAAATTACTTACGCTCTCCCTATTAGTGTAGAGCTAAAAAACGGAAATACAGTATTAGAACAGAAATATCAAAATTATATCTATTTGATTAGGCCCAAAGGACAAATACCTGATATAAGCAAAGGACTGGTTAAGAATTTCTGCTATATAGAAGTAAAAAGTGACAATATACTAAATGCAGGAGAGTATACAATGAAAGAAAGCGGAAAACCGTTCTTCGATGTGGTACATATATTTGCAGCAAAACTTAATTTTCAACCATCTGGTTCGGAAGCCGGGCGTGTATTTTTGGAATGTGGAGATGATATCAAATATATATTTCAAAACGCAGACAAATTAATCCGCCCATTACAAGAAAAAGGTATTAAAGTCTGCTTAAGTATGTTTGGAAGTAATGGAGTAGGTCTTGCAAACCTTTCCAAAGAAACAGCAATCAGTGTTGCTAAAGAAATCAAATATTATGCAGATTATAAAAAACATAATCTACAAAACACCTATAAAGGATTTGACGCTCCATCTGGAGATAATTATGCAAGACTAATTTATGAATGTCGGCGACTAATGCCTGACAAACTCATTACAGTGTATGAATTTGGAACACCTCCTCTTAATGGCACAACAAGAGTTACGGGTGATATAGTAGTAGAAAACCAAAAGGTAGTAGATATGATAGATTATACGTATTATGGTTCATATGGAAGTTATGCTACCAATCGTGAGAATACTGTAAAAGTCCCAAGAGAGATGTATGGTCCTTGCCCTGTAAATCTAAATTTCATAGTGAACGATGGGGGACAAAAAAACGAAAATTATTTTACTTCAACTAGCTTCTTAGAAACAAATCTTGGTAAAGTTGTATCTAATGGATATGGGGCCATGGTATTTTATAATTTACTCCCTTCTATTGATTATAGTTTTGGCTTGAATGAAGTCGGTAAAAAACTATATGGAGAAGAAGTTGTATGGAGTGGAAAAACATATGATAAAACGTCTGCAGAACCTAAGGTAGTCGAACGAATAAATTATGACTCATATATTGGAACATGGAAAATAAAACCTCTCGAATCCCTTTATTGGTTTGCTGAAGGAGATTATTGGCAATTCGGTGGTGCTGAAGAATTTACTATAAGAATAGAACCCAAAGAAAAGGGACATACTTATAATGTTTATGGTTGGGGAGATGTTAAAGAGTTAATAGAAGACTATCCTTTCGAAATGCAATACAATAGCCAAACTGGTAGGTTAGAAGTAGCTGGAGGACAAGAACTTTATAATGAAAATGGTAAAACTTATACTCTTTATGGGCGTTATCAATCTTTTGGAAGCAACATTGCAACAATAAAGAAAACAGACACATTCTTAAAAAGTACATTACTAAGATCTAATACGAACTTCACCATATATGGACTAAATGGTACAAGTATAATAGCAGATAAGAAATTAATGATCGTACCTTTGTGTTCTGATTCAAATGAAGACAATAATAACCTAAAAAGTGGAGATAAGCATCCTGTTGGACCATTTTCTTTCACAAAAGTATCAGATTTATACTAAACTCCCTTTTATATTCCTCTCCCTTTTGGAAGGTTTTCTATGAGAAAACCTTCCATTTTTTTGTGATTCATGCTATGACATGATTATTCCACCTGCTCTTTCGGATAATTCACCAAATACAATGTCTTTGTCGCCCGAGTAAAGGCAGTATACAACCACCGGAAATAATCCGGAGTCAAATACTCATCTGTCATATACCCCTGATCTAAAAACACATTCTGCCACTGTCCGCCTTGCGCTTTATGACAGGTTATTGCGTATGCATATTTCACCTGCAAAGCATTGTAATGCGGATCGGCTTTCATCTTTTTCATCCGGTCTCTTTTGTTTGGAATATCTATATAATCTTCAAGTACTGTATAGAACAATCGGTCATTGTCTTCTTTCGGTAATGCAGGTGAGTCCGAATGCAAAGTATCCAATAATAGATTCGCATCCAATTCAAAATCATTCTGGTCAGGAAAGCGAAGAGTAACTTCGGCAAAACGAAAACCGTATATTTCACGAGTTCGACGAACACGTCGGACAACTGCAATTTCTCCATTAGCGATAAAATCCATCTCCTTATATTTCTCTGTCCAATAGTAATTATTTTTGGCTATCATCAACATATCTCCAGTGTTCAATTCATCTTCACGCCAAAGAATTTGTGCACGTATTCCATTATTATATAAGTTCGCACGTTTATTAGATCGACAGACAACAATCGTTTCATCCATACCATCATGATCGTAACAATTAGTCAGTTCTTCTATCAGTTCAGTTCCGGGTACCAGTTTAATATCAGGAAAACCTGTTATTTTTATTTTAGGTAAAGAATAACAATCATCCTCCGCTATCAGTTGCCTCAACTGCGTGGCATTCCACAATATTCCGGATTCTTGCACCTGGCGAACCACTTGGGTAAGATCAATCTCACGTACTTCAAGTCCATAACCTTTCAATGCATCAGCAAAAAGCGCAGGACTCAACTCCTCCCCTACCGGGGGAAGCTGTGCTGTATCTCCCATCAACAAGAGTCGGCAACCTTGTCCCGAATACACAAATTGCACCAAATCATCCAATAAACGTCCTGTTCCAAACATACTGCCCGACAGTCCTTCGTTTGAAATCATGGAAGCCTCGTCGACAATAAACAATGTATTGGTAGCTAAATTGTCATTGATCGAAAAGTTACTAAGTTCATTAGAAAAAGATTGTTGTCTATATATTTTTTTATGAATAGTAAAAGCCGGATGTCCTGCATACACTGAAAAAACTTTTGCCGCACGTCCTGTAGGAGCCAACAATACAGATTTCTGCTGCAGCTGATCCATCGTTTTCACCAATGCCCCTACCAACGATGTTTTACCAGTACCAGCATACCCTCTTAAGATAAAGACTTCATCTGCCAGTGTGGACAGCAGAAACTCTGAAAGAGATTTTACAGCAATTTCCTGCTCTAAAGTTGGCTGATAAGGAAAATTTTCCTTAATTTGCCTTTCTAAATAGTTATTTATCATTTTTG
>OOAH01002418.1_pt1 | contig 12881 bp, 9 predicted proteins | sample 1671801 | NCBI WGS metagenome assembly OOAH01 (sample SAMN06348194, study PRJEB24527) | human gut metagenome | biome: human gut; feature: ankylosing spondylitis patient; material: feces | host: Homo sapiens | place: China | collected 2015-10 | reverse complement strand
AATATCCCTGCTTTCCGCGTCCGATTCGTCACAAAGAAGTCTTTTTCTTTACAAGTGTATCACCCCAACAACTACAAATTTTCCCCTTAATACTCTTGAAAAGTCACCTTTTGTCGCAGAGTATTTCACTCTGCGACACTTTTTTGCTTTCATTAACCTACAATGATCTGATAACTCTTTTCAAATGTTCCACCGCTCTCAACGCTATTAATTCCCGGCTTTTCGGAAATATCTCCCTCAAATCCCACATCATCACATCTTCCCATCCATGGTTCAAGACATACGAATGGGGCATCTTTTACCGACCATATTCCAAAGTTTGAAAAACCTTCGCATTTCATTCCCACATACGGTGTTCCGTCCTTATGACTGATCCATACTTCTTCAATCTGATTCTCGTCAAAAATCAGGGCATCTCTCTCGAATAATTCTTCTGTCAGCGGATAATATCCGTCCTCCAGTTTCATCTCATAGACTTTTTTCGGATCTGCACCGCCTTCTGCAATATCAACCAAAATATAGTTCAGATGATCTTTTTCCGGGAAATAAAGCCGGTAATCTGCCTTGGTTTCATTTTCTTTTGCAAAGTGAATGGCCGGATGCCCACCAATGGTAAAGTAAATTGTTTCTTCCGACGGGTTTTTAATTCCCCATTCCACCTCTATCACATTTTTCTTAAGACGATAGCTAATGTATAATTCAAAATCAAACGGATAAACTTCTTTCATCTCATCTGTTGAAGTGAGCAAAAATTTCACCTCTTCTTTCCCTGCATAAATACATTTGAAATCATGATCTCTTGCAAATCCATGCTGGGATGTCGGATACTGTTCTCCCTGAATCTTCACTACATTATGCCAGGTTTTTCCTACATTCGGGAACAAAACCGGCGAATGTCTTTTCCAAAACTTTGGATCTGCATTCCATAAGATCTCTGCCCCCGTCTTTTTATTATAGATTCTTGTCAGTTCAGCTCCATGTTCTACCATTTCCACATAAAGTATTTCATTTTCCAGTTTCATGTTCTCCTCCTGTTTACCTTAATCATTTTATGATGTCAGGGTCAAAAGGTCTGAAACCACGTGTGCTTGCACACTGGTGGTAGAATGACCTTGAGACCCGCCCCGATATGAGCATAAAAGTGGGGCGTAAGCACCATGATATGCGAATAGCGGGTAGGATTGTGGGAGTGCGTAGCACGAAACAATCCGTTGGCATCATTGTTGGGGGCTTTTGACCCCAACATCATTTTATTCTATCCAACTTCTTCAACAATGTAAAGTCCCAGCCACCTTGTCATTGACCGGAAATTAGTGTTATAATTTAAGAAAATCAGATTTACGGAGGAAAATAGAATGGAAAAGGAATCTGCAAAAATCATCTTAAGTGCTGATAGTACCTGTGATCTTGATACCGAGTTAAAAGAGCGTTACCATGTGCATTACTTTCCGCTCCATATCATCCTGGACGGTCATGACTATAAGGACGGCATCGACATCACTCCGGAAGAGATTTTCCAGAAATATTATGATGAAAAGATTCTTCCCAAGACGGCTGCTGTAAACGTTGCAGAATATATTGACCATTTTGAGCCATGGGTCAGAGCCGGTTACGAAGTCATTCATATCAATCTCGGCAGTTCCCTCTCCAGTGCCTATCAGAATTGCTGTATTGCGGCTGAAGAACTTGGACATGTCCATGTCATTGACAGTTGCTCTCTTTCCAGCGGAACAGGACTCCTTGTCCGTGATGCCGGAGAAATGATCCGTCAGGGAATGTCCGCTGATGCAATCGCCGATGTTCTCCGACAGCGTACAGAGAAGTGTCATGCCAGCTTTATTCTAGATACCCTTACTTTTCTTCATGCCGGCGGGCGTTGCTCCTCCGTAGCTGCACTGGGTGCCAACGTACTAAAGTTAAAGCCGTGTATTGAGGTAAATAATGCCGACGGCAGTATGAAAGTCGGTAAAAAATATCGGGGTTCACTGGATAAGGTTCTCGTAAAATATGTAAAAGATCAACTGGCCGCACATCCAGATATCGATCCGTCTTTTATCTTCATTACACATTCGGGAATTGCTGCAGAATATATCCATCTTGTAAAAGAAGCCCTCAAAGCTGAAAAAGACTTCGCTGAAATCCATGTGACAACTGCCTGTTGTACGATTTCAAGCCACTGCGGTCCAAATACCCTTGGTATTTTATTTGAGACAAAATAATTTTTAGGAGCATAAATCATGAATAATCAGACAACCAACCCCGTATTTCACGGAAGTGACATTGAAAAGATCAGTGCCTGTTACCATATAAAAAAAGAAGCTATCGTCAACTTTGCCGGAAATGTAAATCCGCTTGGACTTCCTGCCTCTGTAAAAGAAGCGGTCGCCACCCATGCAGATTTATTTTCCAGTTATCCTGACCGCGAGTATCTGTCTCTGCGTAATGTTCTTTCTAATTATTGTGATGTTCCTGCCGATTATATTCTTCCGGGAAATGGATCCAGTGAACTGATTGCTTTGCTGATCGAAGCTCGTGCCCCAAAGCATACTCTGATTCTCGGTCCTACCTATTCAGAATATTCCAGAGAACTCACCTTTTCCGGAAGTACTCAGGATTATTACCATTTGCAGGAGACTTCTGACTTCAGACCAGATCTGGATGATCTTTTCCATACTCTCTCGGATGGATATGATTTTCTCATTATCTGCAATCCAAATAACCCGACTTCTTCCGCTATTTTTCGGGATGAATTAAAAGAATTACTTGCATTTTGTAAACGGAAAAATATCTTTGTAATGATAGATGAAACTTATGTTGAATTTGCACCGGATATTTCAGCAATTACTGCTGTTCCTCTTACGAAGCAATTCTCCAATCTGATGGTACTCCGGGGAGTTTCCAAATTCTATGCCGCCCCGGGAATGCGGTTCGGATATGGAATCACCGGGAACAGTGAATTTCTGAAGACCATGCGTGAAAAACAAATTCCATGGTCACTGAACAGCCTCGGTGCTTTCGCCGGAGAAATGCTTTTTCAGGATCACGACTATTATCAGCAGACCCGAAACCTGATTCTTTCCGAACGTCAGAAGATGTACGAAACCATAAAAAAACTCCCGACTTTCAAAATCTATCCGGCCTATGCCAACTTCCTGCTGGTAAAGATTCTGAAAGACGGGATTACCTCTTTCGATGTATTTGAACGTTGCATTCAAAAGGGACTTATGATCCGGGACTGCTCTTCTTTCCAGTGCCTGGAGGGTGAATATGTACGGTTCTGTATTCAGATGCCGGAAGAGAACCAGCGTCTGCTCGATCTTTTGCAAACAATCTGACTCAATGGCTGGATCTGTGATTAAGGCTTTATAATTGCTTTTAAATCACATGATGATTCAGCCATTTACGATTTCTGAACCGGATCGTAAAGATCACTCCTCTCAATGCCCAGTCACTGAACATACCGATCCATACTGCGATTGGTCCAAAGCCAAAGACTCTGGCAAGAACAATCGAGAGTGTCACCCGGCATAACCACATCGTAAGCATTGAAACTGTCATTGTAAACTTCACATCCCCGGCTGCCCTGAATCCATATGCCGGAACAAAAGCCATGACCCAGATCAATGGCTTTATAATGGTTATGCACGTTACCATAAAAATACACATTTTTGCACTTTCAGGCTCCATACCTCCAAAATAGGTAATCGGACGAACTAAAGCATACAAAAGCAGACAGGATGCAATGATCACTACTTCGGAAACAATACATAATTTCTTTACATAATAAACGGCCTCCTCCTTTCTTCCTGCTCCAAGAGTTTCCCCCACAACGGTCATAAGACCGATTCCTATTCCGATTCCCATAATTCCGTTCAAATTTTCAATGATACTCGCCATTCCCTGTGCAGCGATAGCCGCAGTTCCCATCAGCGATACAGTCGACTGAATCGCAAGCTTTCCAAACTGGAACATACTGTTCTCCACCCCCGACGGCACACCAATCCTCAGGATTCTTTTAATCTCATCCCAGTCAGGCCGGATGGTAAAATACTTTCTCAACTGGATCTCCAACTGTGGATTCCTCAGTTTTACCAGCACTGTAACCATACTGAACATACGTGCCAGCATCGTTGCAGTTGCCGAACCTGCAACACCCCAATGGAACACCCATACAAATAACAGATTCAGAATAATATTCAGGATATTTGAAATAACCGAGATCAGCATCGGCAAACGACTGTTCTCCTGTGCCCTCAGGATGCACGATCCATCATCATATAATGCGATAAATGGATACGAGATTGCAGAAAAGAAAAAATACTTTTTGGCATTCACCATAACCGCACTCTCTACTTTTCCAAAGATCAGTGCCAACATCGGACCATTGAATAAAAGACACATTCCAGCAATCACCGCCGACAATACGAACGTAATGAAAACCAACTGTCTTGCTGCCTCCTGTGCATGCTCCTTTTTTCCACATCCAAGGTAATGGGAACACACAACTGTTCCACCTGATGCCAGTGCAAAGAAAGCCTGAACAATCAGGATATTGATCGAATCTACCAGTGAAACTGCTGAAATCGCTGCTGAGCCAAGATTACTGACTACCAGTGTATCCACAGTTCCCATAAATGAATTAAGGAGCTGATCTACTGCCAGTGGAATTAGAAGTGCAGCCAGTTTTTTATTGTCAAATAAACGATTTTGTTGCGTGGCTTCATTCATTTTACTCACTTCCTTTGTATTTCACTCATCCTATTATCTCGACTTCACCAAATGCTTTCAGGAACTGCTTCACTCCGTATCCGTCAAACTCTGCCTCAACCATCAGATCATCTTCCGATCTTAACACTCCGACACCATACTTCGGATGCCTTACCTGCACCACCGCCTGTATGCCAGCCCGCATGTCAGCCTGTTCCTGTTGATCTTCCAGTTTTACTTCCTGCCGAAGTTCTGTCCGAAGTTCTTTCTGCTCTTTTTCCTGAACTTCTTTCTGAGCTTTTTCCTGAGCTTTTTCCTGAACTTCTTTCTTTAACTGCTGCAGGTTAGCCCATCTTTCTTTTTCATCCGGCATTCCCTCCAACAGCTCCTGCGGAATCATTTTCAGATAACGGCTTTCCTCACCCGCTATCCCCGGTTCACCCGGATTCGTATACCAGGAAAGTTCCAACCGATTCTTTGCACGGGTAATCCCCACAAAAAACAACCTTCGTTCCTCTTCTTCCTGTTCATAATTTTTTGAATGAAGCGGGATCAGACCGGGATTCACACCAATCAGAAAGACCGTATCAAATTCCAGACCTTTGGATGCATGCAGCGTCATAAGCTGTACTGCATCTTTCCGGTCTTCAGGATTCATTTCTGCTCCTACTTCTTTTTCTCCTGCTTCCATCTTTAATCCATAAAGCTCTGAACTATTCAGAAATTCCCTCAGATGCCCCCGGAAATCAATCGAACCGCAATATGAACATAACTGCTTTAAAAAGCTCTTTATTTTTTTGACATTTTCAGTATAGCTCTCCACCGTAGGACGCAGGAACTCTTTTAAGTGAAAATATTCAAAGATTTTCTGCTCTTTTTCACCTTCTTTCATGAATTTCCCAAAGTTATCCACTACCCATGCCTGAAATCCGGTCATCTGTTCATAAAGCAGACTCTCGGACAGCTTTTTCTCTTTTATGATTTTTTCTGCCTTTTTCCGCGTCATTCCAAACTCGCCAAATTCTTTATCTGCGACTGCTGCAATCCCGGACTGCTCATCCAATGGATTTACACAGAATCTCAATACTCTGACAAACCAGTTCAATACCGGAATATCATGTAGGCTCTTTTTTACGGAAACTTCATATGGAATCCCCTGACGTTCAAACACTTTTGCAAGCACATCCACCTGACGCTGTAACCGATAAAACACCGCCATCTCCCGATATGTCAGTCCCTGCTCCTTCAGCTCTCTTATCCGCAACGCAAGTTCCTCTGCCTCCTGAAAAGGATCATAATAATTAACAATTTTGATCTTCTCGCCTTTTTCTCTGCTCGCCCGGATCTGACTGCCAAACTGAAGGAAATGATTCGCTGCTCCCAGGATCAATGCATTAGAACGGTAATTCACCGGGAGAGAATATTCTTTCGCCTCAAATCGGTGCTTTAATAAAAAGAACATATTCTCTCCTGTCCCACGCCAGCTATAAATCACCTGATTCGGATCTCCTACTGCAAACAGCTTCGTCTCCCTGCCTTTCAAAGCCTCCAGAAATTCCATCTGCATCTTATCACTGTCCTGCACTTCATCGACAATGATCCACTTAGGGATAAAAGCATCCTGCTCTTTCAATAAAAGCGTACTGACACGCAGCAAATCCGAAAAAGTCATCTTATTCTGCTTCTTTTTTTCGGATTCAATTATTGGATACAATTTGAACAAATCATCTTTGTATCTCGGTATCGGTCGTCCTTCAAGATACCATTGATATTCCTGCTCCAGCCGCTTCTTCAGGCGGTTCTTATATTTTATTTTCAATCCGTATTCTGCGGTCAGAGTTAATGCAAGATCTTCTTCTTCATCCGGTGCCATGACAGTAAAATCTTTTCTCCATCCAGCTTTTTCAACTTCCAGCTTTTCTCTCAGCATCCATAGAGCTACACTATGAAATGTACCAAATCCGTCCAGCCTTGGTTCTTCGTCATTTTTTTCTTTTTTTAAAAACTTTTCTTTTGCTATGAGTCGTTCTTTTATCTCATCTGCTGCTTTATTCGTAAAAGTCAGAACAATCATTTCTTCCGGCTGTATCTGCTTCACCTGATATAAATACAGTATCTTTGCGATCAGAACAGTTGTCTTTCCGCTTCCGACATTTGCATTCACAACACATGCCGGACTCTCATCAAGAACTGCTGTCATCTGATAGGGATTCAGGAAACTCCATTCTTCTTCAAATTTCATCTTTTCCATACCTTCGATTTAATTTTCCACGGATCTTTTTCACCCGCTCCCAGTCTGTCTCTGACTGAATCTCAATCTTCATATCTGCCGGACAGATCGCATACGAACGGAGCAGACGCTCTACTTCCCGCAGATTCTCCCATTCCTGCAGCCATCCTTCATAAAATGAATTTTCAACCTGCAGGATCAGACGCTCCTCTTTTACTTCCACTTTCTTTACCATACTTAAAAACGCAGCTCCCGATTCTCCGCTCCTTTTTAACTTCTCACAGAACTCATCCCATTTTTCTTCCAGCATTTCAAATGAATATTCTTTCTTTATTCCCGGTCTGTTCATCTCTGCCAATTCTGACTGCTTTGATATAGATACCGAAGATTCACTCTCTTCTATAAAATTCTTCAGCCCCCACAGCACTGTCTTTTTATCCAGTGTATAATTTCCTACGCAGACCGGACATCCGTCCTTACACGGACAATGTTCAACCTGCTCGATTGCCTGATGAATGATCTGTTCCATCAGATCATAAATTTTCTCAGCATAACCAAGACCGCCTTCATACTTATCATAAATAAATAAGGATACCTTTCGTCCTCTTTCTGCTCCGGGAATCAACGCATTATTTGAAAGAATCACTCCGATGTCATCTTTTTCTGTCATTGTCACCATCATAGCTGCATTCTTGATTGCATAGGAAATTCCCTCAAAATGATTATTCAGAACAAGTTCTCCTCTTTGATCTGGCACAAGGAGCCTCTGGTATGTATCCACAATATTCTCCGGGATTTCAATCCAGGTACTCTCTGTATCGTAATCTTTCTGTAATGGCCTCGTCAGCGACACATATCCCAGATTCTGATGATTATGAAACTGAAGTTTCTTATACATCGAAATCACTTCATTTACGTTTATGTCACCAAAACATTTCTTTATTCTTTTAAAAGTTTCTTTTTGGAAGGTCTGCAAAATTCTTGTATCCTCTGTGCCGGATGGAACTGTATAATAATTTCCATAAAATGGTACTGCCAGTGCAGTTCTTGAAACCAGATCCAGCTTCAGCACCTCATACTGCTCACCGTCATGCAGATACACCGCTCCCGGGTGCAGCTCATGAAAAGCCTGCGACTCGTCCATCTCAGTAATTTCCTTTCCGTTAAAAAGAGAGCCTTTCCTTTTCTCCTGCACATTTCTCAGATGCTCCATACTTGGATATATGATCAGCTTGTATCTCGTCCTGTCCATATTCCTGAGACTGTAATCTCCGGCAGGGAATGCCGGCCCTGCCCATGAAAAACGTCCCGCCAGACTTTTCAGTTCCTGTGCATTTAAAAGAACCGGGATGATCTCTCCCAAATCCGGGAACAACGCAACATCATCCAGAGACAGTGGCATCTCCGCTGCTGCCGCACGTATATGTGCAAGCTCGATCAGCAGATTATCCGGATCTACGATTGCATTTTCACTTCTGCCTTCAAAAAGCCAGTCAGGTGAAATTGCAATATACTGATCGAACGGCTGATTCTCCAAAATCAGATAATTGACACACCTCCTGCCACTTCTTCCCGCCTGTCCTGTCTGCTGCCAGAAAGAAGCTCTTGTCCCCGGATATCCTACCAGCACTGTACAATCCAGTTTTCCAATATCAATTCCCAGTTCCAGTGCATTCGTACAGATCAGGCCTGTCAGCTCTCCTGCCATCATCTTTCGCTCGATCTCACGCCGCTCCAATGGAGTATAACCTCCACGATACCCGGCGATTTTGTCCGTCTGCCCCTTTTCTCCCAAAAATCCGGCGTCCTCCAACCGGTCTCTCGATTCCTTTAAAATAACTTCCACCGCTCTTCGACTACGTGTAAATACAAGAAACTGTTCTCCTTTTTCCACAAGCTCCGGGATCAGCTCTTTCGCCACACTTGAAGCCGAATATCTTCCATATACTTTATCATTCGCTCCTTTTATCTCCGGTGGCTGCAGGATCTTGTATACCTTTTCCGGTGCCGGTGAGCCATCTCGCTCGATCAGCCCCGGGGTTATTCCACAGATCTTCTCTGCCAGCTCCACCGGATTTGCAATCGTCGCTGAACTGCATAAAAATTGTGGATCGGAATGATAATATCCGCAGATCCGTTTCATTCTCCGGAAAATATTGGCAAGATGCCCGCCAAATGCTCCTCTGTAGCTATGCAATTCATCAATCACGATATAATTCAGATTGGCAAATATAAAATCAAATCCATATTTACTGTGGTTAGGCAAGAAAGCTGCATTCAGCATCTCAGGATTCGTCAGGATAATATTCGCACTCTTCCTGACCCGGCTGCGTTCTGCAGGCATCGTATCTCCATCATAGACCCCTGCCGATATACGCCCCTCACCAAAATACTCCAATACAGGAGCCAATACCCGATACTGATCACTTGCAAGTGCTTTTGTCGGATAAATAAAAATCGCACGCGTCAGCGGATTTTCTAAAATTTTCTGCAATACCGGCAGCAAAAAGCTCAAAGTTTTGCCACTTGCTGTCGCTGTCGTGATGACCAGGCTTTCTCCTTCACCGGCCCTTACGAACATCTCCGCCTGGTGACTGTAAAGCCGGGAAATCCCCTTCGATCTGAGATAATCGCCAATCTCCGGTCTCATAGACTCCGGAAATGATACATACTCTGCTCCATGTGCCGGAATTACCTTTTCATATACAATAGAATCATTCTCTTTTTTTATCATTTCTTCATGCCGCCTTTACGAATGTATGTTCGTATTCATCATACCACAGATTTCTTTTCCATACAATCAGCAGAATGCTACATCTGCTTACGGACAACTGCATATTCATCACCATTTCTGTAAAACGGACACTGGAAATGACGATCTGTCATCAGACGGATATATTCATCTTCATCCATATTTTTATCACATACATAACTTTCATAGTCTTCATCATAAATATAATAAGTACAGCTCTCACAACTGACTCTCTCATTTCTGCTCATCTTTTTATTGCCTCCCTTTTCTATCCTTTAGTATAACGACAAGGTTCTAAAAAATCCAGTCGCATACTGCCCGGTTTCAGTTCTGTATATTTTTTATATTTTTATTTATTTTCTGTTAATTTAAATTATTTTTATTTTTTATCAGATTTTCTATTGACAAAACGTGTTTTGAGAGTTAATATATAGTCAACAAAAGAAAACGAACACTAAATAAAAGAAAAGGAGGTACGGACCACCAAAAACTTAAACTTAATCCAATAATCTAATGAAAGAGGTATAGACCAATGGGACATTAATTTTAATCCAGAACGAAATTTACGAAAGGGGTACAATCCAATGGGATAAAAAGTCTTTAACTTTAATCTGATATGAATTTTATGAAAGAGGTACAGACCGATGGGATGTTAATTTAATTCTAAGTAAGAACATAAGAACGAATTTTATGAAAGAGGTACAATCCAATGGGACGTTAATTTTTAAATAAAATTTCACTATTTGAGATAATAGTTTTAAATAGATATTAATTGAAGAAGGAGGATATTCCAATGGATGGAATAAATTGAAAGATCCACTGTATGACTTGTAGAAGCGTATGGTGGATTTTTCGTATGCTCTTTTTGCGATTATTCATGGATTTTTTGTATGCCCGTTTATCCTTGACACTTCCGTATTTCAGCGATATAATTAGTTTCTAAAACTGATGTGGATTTTTGGAGTATCACGATGAATGACGGGCAAATGGTTTCCGGCATAATGTGATACTACTTTTCGCCACATGACTACTTTTCCTGGCAGTCATGTGGTTTTTTTATGTCATAACTTATTAATACTAAAAAAGATCCATTGGATCTTTGTCGTATGCTTAACAACTGAGAAATCCCGAAAGGAGTCTGAAAATGGAACAAACTTATATGAAAGAACAACCAATCCTGAACCTTCTGTTAAAAATGTCATTACCAATGGTTGTGTCTATGCTCGTAAATTCACTTTATAATATCGTTGACAGCTTTTTTGTTGCTAAGATCAGTGAAAATGCAATGACCGCACTTTCTTTGGTATTCCCTGTTCAAAATCTGATCAATGCAGTTATGATCGGTTTTGGAATTGGGATTAATGCCGTCATTTCCTTTTATCTGGGAGCAGCAGATCAGAAAAAAGCAGATCAGGCGGCAAGTCAGGGAATGCTCCTTGGAACATTTCATGGTATTCTCCTGATGATTATCTGCCTTGTAGTTATCCACCCTTTCCTCAGTCTCTTTACCAACGATGCAGAAATTATCAATTTAGGGCTTCGTTATTCAAAAATCGTATTTTTATTTTCTGTATTTTTTGCATGGGAACTGGTTTTTGAAAAGGTTTTTCAAGCTGTTGGTAAAATGAATATCTCCATGATCTGTCTGATGAGCGGATGTCTCGTCAACATTTTTCTCGATCCGGTTCTGATTTTTGGACTGGGACCATTTCCTTCACTCGGGATCGAGGGTGCTGCCCTTGCCACAGGTCTCGGACAGACATTCAGTGCAATCCTTTATCTGATTTTTTATATGGTTGCTCCAATCTCTGTAAAATTTAGAAGAGCTTATTTTAAACCTGATTTTGCACTTTGTAAAAAAATGTATTCCATCGGGATTCCTGCAAGTCTGAACATGGCTCTTCCCTCCCTGCTCATTTCATCATTAAATGTAATCCTTGCAGGCTTTGGTCAGTCTTATGTCTTTGTGCTTGGAGTCTATTACAAATTACAGACATTCCTTTATCTTCCTGCTAACGGAGTCATTCAGGGGATGAGACCACTGATTGGATACAATTATGGTGCAAAAGAACATAGCCGTGTAAATAAAATTTATCAGACCTCTTTAATCCTTGTGCTGGCGATTATGGCAGTAGGAACTGTCCTGTGCTTATGCATCCCAGGAACTTTGATCCATCTGTTCACAGCTACACCTGCAACCATAAAGATTGGTTCCTCTGCTCTTCATATTATCTGCCTCGGATTCCTTGTATCTTCTGTTTCAGTTACAAGTTCGGGAGCTTTAGAAGGACTTGGAATGGGATTACCATCCCTCATCATCTCCCTCTGCCGCTATACGCTGATCATCATTCCGCTGGCTTTTCTTCTAAGCCTGCTGCAGGGAGCATCCGGTGTCTGGCACGCATTTTGGATTACCGAAGCAATCACCGCAATCATTTCTTACTGGATCTACCATAGGAAAGTAAGAGCTTTGTAAACTTTTTTGAATCCGGCACGTTGTCTATAGTTTCATGTTATAGATAACGTGCTTTTTCGTACACACGTCTTGCAATAATCTGTGCCGTGATGGTTAGCAGAAATACCCTTTGATATCCTTTGTCGCAACAGAACTGTAATGCCATATCCATAAGCTTATTTCCAAATCCACGCTGTCTCATCTCCGGTTCCAGCATAAAAAATCGAAGCTGTGCAGTCTCATCATCAACTTTGGCAATAGCAATACTCCCCGCAGGTGACCCATTACATTCCAGTATATTCAGACAATCGGTTTGTGGATCAAACTGCTGCACAATTCACATGAAGATTATGAGAGACTGATAGAATACCTCAAAGTAAAGAATCCACCTGCAATCCTGCCAATCCAGATCGCATACTATGCGGGACTTCGTATCGGTGAAGTTTGCGGATTGACATGGCAGGACATCAATCTTGAAGAACAATGCCTGACCATTAAAAGAAGTATCCGCTATGATGGCACAAAACATAAAAACATCATCGGACCGACCAAGCGAAAGAAAGTAAGGATTGTTGATTTTGGCGATACTCTGACTGAAATACTGAAAACCGCCAGAAAAAAACAGCTTAAAAGCCGGATGCAGTATGGTGAACTTTACCACCGCAATTTCTACAAGGAAGCACAGGACAAAAACAGAGTGTATTATGAATATTATCATCTGGACGGAACCGAAGAAA
>OOAH01002414.1_pt1 | contig 12909 bp, 13 predicted proteins | sample 1671801 | NCBI WGS metagenome assembly OOAH01 (sample SAMN06348194, study PRJEB24527) | human gut metagenome | biome: human gut; feature: ankylosing spondylitis patient; material: feces | host: Homo sapiens | place: China | collected 2015-10 | reverse complement strand
GGTCTCGTTTCTCCGGCTCGCATCCTTGCCGAATCGGCTCCCGCCGTTGCCGCTCAGGAAAAGCTCAAGAGCTACTTCAAGAAGCGTGAAGACGAGCTCAACCGCGACATCCGCGATTTCCGCACCCGTGCTCAGAAGTTTGAAAAGGACAGCCCCGTGATGACCGAAAGCGAACGCCTCAAGCAGCGCCAGTCGCTTGCTGAAAGCGAACGCGACATCGCCCGCCGTCAGCGCGCTCTCGTGGAAGAACGCAACCAGCGTGCCAACGAAGAAAGCCAGATCATTCTGCAGCGCGCCAACCGCATCATTCAGGACATCGCCAAGAAGCAGAAGTTCGACCTGATCATTCAGGACGCCATCTGGGTGAGCCCGAAGGTTGACATCACCGAGCAGGTGATCAAGGAACTCAACAAGCCCGCCAAGTAAAAGCGGTCTTGCAAGCGGCCGCAGCTTTTGCTATGCGGCCGCGCGAACATATCAATCAAAGCCGCGCCGACCGTTGCCGTCGTTAGCGCGGCTTTCGCTTAGAAAGGAATTGCGCCATGTTCCGAATCGATGCCCTGATCCGCGAAATCGAAACGCTTTCGGGCGGAAAACTCCCGAGTACGCCTCTGTGCGGCGCCGAAACAATGACCGTGCGCACGTTTGCGCCCTTAAACCATGCTGCTCCCGATACGGTGGCCTTTCTTGCGCAGAGCAAGTACCGTGATCAGGCCTTGGCTTCGCAGGCCGGTGTGCTGGTGATTTCGCAGGCCGACAGTGAAGCGATGTACGGCGAAGCAGGTCCTGCGCGTCCCGTGGTGATCACCAAAAATCCCTACGCTTGGTTTGCCTATGCGCTGCAGATCATGACGCGTCGACCGCTGCCTGCGGGCGGCGTGCGTGAAGGGGCGCATGTGGATCCGACCGCCAAAATTGCCGCTACGGCCGTCATTGAAGCGGGTGCTACTGTTGCCGCGGGAGCCGTCATCGGCGAGGGAACACGCGTTTATCCGGGCGCTTACGTGGGCGAAGGAACGGTCGTGGGCAACAACACGATTCTTTACGCCAATGTCACGGTCTATCACGGATGCCGCATCGGCAACCGCTGCATTCTGCATTCGGGCTGCGTGATCGGCGCCGACGGCTTTGGCTTTGCGCCTCTGGACGGCGAATGGGTGAAGATTCCGCAGATCGGCGGCGTGACAATTGAAGACGACGTCGAAATCGGCGCCAACACAACAATCGATCGCGGAGCTCTGGAAAACACGCTCGTGCGCCGCGGCAGCAAGCTCGACAATCAGATTCACAACTGCCGCGTGGGCGAATGCACCGCGATGGCGGCTTGCACAGGCGTGGCGGGGTCGACTCACATCGGCAGCCACTGCATCATCGGCGGCGCCGCCAACATCAACGGCCACATCGACATTCCCGACGGCGTCAGCGTGGGTCCCGCCACGTCGCTGATGAGCTGGCACAAGGACGAAAAGGTGATGACTGGCTTTTTCCCGGCCATGGGACACCGCGACTTCGAGCGTACGGCCGTGCTGGTGATGAATTTGCCCAAGATGCGCAAACAGATTAAGGATCTGGAAACGCGTCTGGCGGCGCTTCAGCCGAAAAGCTGATGACTGCGCCCGAACTTGACGATTAAAATTTTCGAACCAGCGGCAGACCTTAAGGTCGCCGCAACCGATTCTTTTTCAACGCTTTATCGAACTATGCGTGCTTCGCCCGAAAAAGGCGGATGCCGTTACCCCGATGCCTGACAAGACGAAAACCATTCATGACATCATGCGGATTCTGCCGCACCGTTTTCCGTTTCTTTTGATCGATCGCGTGCTTGAAATCAGCGACGATTTGACCACGTGCAAGGTTCTCAAGAACGTCACGGCAAACGAGCCGCAGTTTACGGGCCACTTCCCGGAATATCCCGTGATGCCCGGCGTGCTCATCATCGAAGCGATGGCGCAGGCTTGCGCCGTGCTCGGCATTGCGCGTCTTACGGAAGAAGAACGCGCCGAAAAGGCTCTCTTTTTCTTTGCCGGCATCGACGAAGCCCGCTTTAAGCGCGTCGTGCAGCCCGGCGATCAGCTCATTTTCGAGTGCAAGTTTGTGAAAGCTCGCGCCGGAATCGGTTGGTACGAAGCTCGTGCATTGGTTGACGGCCAGGTCGCTTGCGAAGCCAAGCTGATGTGTGCTCGCCGCAAGGCCGAATAAATCGATTCTGCGAAAAGGCGGTTTGCATTGCCGGACGCACGGTCCGGTGCACAAGGAAAGCATTCCGAGTGCGCTATGATTCGTGCGACGGCGTGAAACGCTTTTCACGCGCACAGAATTCACAGCAGGCTCTTTTGAGCCTTGCCAAATTGAGGGGCCCTGCATCGGCCCTGCGAAAGGATTCCACTCATGGCCAAAGTCCATCATTCGAGCATCATCGATATTCGCGCCGAACTTGACGATGACGTCGAAGTCGGCCCGTTCTGCATGGTGGGCCCGCACGTACGCATCGGCGCCGGGACCGTACTCGAAAGCCATGTGGTCGTCAAAGGGCTCACGACAATCGGCCGCAACAACCGCTTTTTCCAAGGGGCGGCTGTGGGCTGCGAACCCCAGGACAAGAAGTACAAGGGCGAAGAAACCTACCTTGAAATCGGCGACGACAACATTGTTCGCGAAAACTGCACGCTTTCTACGGGTACGGTGCAGGATCACGCCATCACCCGCATCGGCAGCCGCAATCTTCTGATGGCCAATGTTCATGTCGCGCACGACTGCGTGCTCGGCAACGACATCATCATTGCCAACAATGTGGCGCTTGCGGGCCACGTGCACGTCGACGATTTTGCCGTGATCGGCGGCCAGACGGGCGTGCATCAGTTTGTGCACATCGGTGAGCGATCAATGACGGGCGGCGTTTCGGGCCTTACGCACGATTTGCCTCCGTATGTGATCTGCTCGGGCAATCCCGCAAAAGCCTTCGGCCTTAATCTTGTGGGTCTGCGTCGTGCAGGCTATTCGAGCGACACGATCGGGCGCATCAAGAATCTCTACAAGGCGCTTTACGCCGAAGGACGAGTTCTGTCAGAGGCCGTTGTCGACATGCAGGCGCAGATCGACGCCGCTCCCGAAGAAGTGCGTCCGATTCTGCAGACCATGGTCGACTTTGTGAGCAAGAACACCCGCGGCATCGTGCGTCCGTAATTCCGTACGCCATCGCCGAGAAGCCCGTTTGGAAAAGAGAGTCCTGCGGGCTTTTCTTTTTCTATAGAATCATTCGGAATCTTTGACACCCAGAGGCATCAATGACCGAACTCGACAGTTCCGTTACCGAAACGAAACCCCTAACCTATAGCGACGGTGCCGCTTGGCTGGCCGGCGAAGCAAGCGGGGACTTTCTCGCCAGTCTGGTGCTGCCCGAAGTTGCCCGACGCATGGGGGGAGCCCCTCAGTTCGGCGTCGGCGGCAGCAAGATGATCGCGGCGGGGCTGGAGAGTTGGTATCCGGCAGACCGTCTGTCCGTGCGCGGGTATGTCGAGGTTTTAAAGAAACTTCCGGGCATCCTGATGCTGCGTCGCGCCATGATTAAGCGCGTAAGCGACGTCTGCCCGCGCGTTTTCATCGGCGTGGATGCCCCTGACTTCAACCTCGGTGTGGAAGCCAAGCTAAAAAGCCTTGGTATCCGTACCGTGCACTTCGTCTCGCCCTCGATCTGGGCCTGGCGTCCCGAGCGCATCAACAAGATTCGTGCGGCAGTGGACCGCATGCTCTTGGTGTTTCCCTTCGAAGAAGAAATTTATCGACGCGAAAATGTGCCGGCGACCTATATCGGGCATCCGTTGGCGGGCATCATTCCTATGACGCCTGACACCGAAGGCGCAAGAAAACGTTTGGGAATCGAAGCCAACGGCGAACCCGTCTTTGCCGTGCTTCCCGGTTCCCGCAAGGACGAAATCTTCGGCTGCGGCCCGGTCTTTTTCGAAGCCTGTGAGCGGGTGATCGAGCGCATCGGCGCGGGACGTTTTGTGGTGCCGGCCATTGACGCGCAGGCCCGTGAATGGATTGCGTCGGTTGCAACGCGCAATCGTCTTTTGAGTGAACGCTTGACCGTGGTGACGGGACAGTCGCACGCGGTTCTTGAAGCATCCGACGCGGTGCTTGTCGCCTCCGGTACGGCTGCGCTTGAAGCCGCACTCTACAAAAAGCCGATGGTGGTGGGATATGCGATGCCCGCGATCTCCGCACTCATCATGAAGGACAAAGGACTGATTCCGTACGTGAGTCTGCCCAATATTCTTGCAGGCCGCGCCATTGTGCCCGAATTTCTGCACTACTTCTGCACGTCCGACGCCATTGCCTGCAGCCTCATCGATCAGCTGAAGGACAGCCGCCGCAAGACGCTCGAAGATCTCTTTGCCGCCATGCACGAGTCGCTGCTGCGTCCGACGGCGGACCTGGCTGCCGAAGCTATTATGCAGACAGCGGGAGCGGCCGGCTGATGAGTTCCAAAACCATTCCGATTCAGGCCGAAGAGGCGCCTGCGTCCACGATGCGCCTTCCGGTGCCCATTTCGGGGCCCATTCGCCTTGAAAATGGACACCTCATCGATGAACGTGGACGGCCGCTGCGCGACTTACGCATTTCGCTAACCGATCACTGCAATTTCCGCTGCCGCTACTGCATGCCCAAGGAAAAGTTCGATTCCAAGCATCAGTTTCTCGCGCACACGGAGCTTTTGACGTTTGAGGAAATCAAGCGTTTGGTTCGGATTTTTCTCGGTTTCGGCGTAAAGAAAATTCGTCTCACCGGAGGCGAACCGCTTCTGCGCAAGCATGTCTGCAGTCTCATTGCCGACATCAAGAGCATGCGCACGAGCGAAGGCAAAAGTCCCGACGTGGCGATGACCACCAACGGAACGCTTCTAAAGCGCATGGCCGCCGATCTGAAAGCCGCGGGTCTCGATCGCGTCACGGTGTCGCTCGATGCGCTTGACGAGGCGCTTTTCCAGTCGATCAACGATGTGGGATTTCCGGCGGCCAAGGTGATCGAATCCATCGAGGCGGCGCAAGCTCTCGGCATCCCCGTCAAAATCAACACGGTCGTCAAGCGCGGCATGAACGAGGGAGAAATCATTCCGATTCTCGAGCGCTTCCGCGGCACCGGCGTCATCGTGCGATTCATCGAGTATATGGACGCTGGTACGGCCAACGGCTGGCGCATGGACGATGTGGTGCCTTCGTCGGAACTCGTCGAGAAAATCAATGCCGTCTGGCCGATTGAACCCGTCAATCCGAACTACACGGGTGAGACGGCAAGCCGCTGGCGCTATAAGGACGGCGCAGGCGAAATCGGCTTCATCAGTTCCGTGACGCAGGCGTTTTGCAAAGACTGCTCGCGTGTGCGCCTCTCGATTGAAGGCAGCCTCGTGCTGTGCCTTTTTGCCGATCGAGGGTACGACTTGAGAACGATGCTGCGAGGCGGGGCCACCGATGAGGAAATCGCGCAGGCCATTGCCCGCATCTGGAGCGCGCGCCGCGATCACTATTCCGAAATTCGACTGTCGGAAACGGGCAAGCGCAGCCAGAGCCGAATCGAAATGCAGTACATCGGAGGGTAGCGCAGTTCGTGTGCCTAGGCTGATTTTTCAGCATTTAGGCGACATTAAGAGTGCCGAAATTTTGCCGATTGGTGACCATAACACGATTGGTGACCATAACCTCGCAACCGCATTGAGTCGCTAAACTACGGACGTATTTTTTGAAAGGATTTTCTATGAACCGTCGTCGTCTTTTGATTGCATTGACCGGTGCCGGCGCTGCCTTACTTGCCGGCTGCTCTTCTGCACCCAAGGAGGAGGATCTGGTCGGCCGCTACTCGATCGATCCGTCCGACCCGTATGCCCAGCTCAAGCAATACAGAAGTTCGGTAAACATGCTTTCGGCGCGGCTCACGGTTTCGTACCAAAATCTTTTCACCATTGTCGAGCTCTATAAGGAAGGTCCTCGCGGCAAAGAGATCATGGATAAGAGCCTCGACGAGATCAAACTCCTGCACAAGGAACTCAATAAGTATCTGCAGAAGGCTCCCCAAGTGCGCTCGACGATTCCCGCCGACAACGCCAAGTTGCTTACTGCCTACGACAACTACGTCAAGGCGCTAGCGGGCGTGGCTGCGATCGACTACGGCGACATCAGCCAGGAACGCATCGATGCCCTCGTGCAGGCGGGCTCGGCTATGGAGCCGCTTATCCCTTGAGATTAGGCTCAGATTCGAATTCGGGACTGCCTGCAAATCGCACGACTGATGCGTTGTTATGATGCAGAGTGCGTGGATCTTTCGAGTATTTACTATCTTTTTCGAAGACGTTGCAATTTTGAGGATTTGCCTTCATGTTTAACGTCCGTAAAGCTACGCAAGTCGCCGCCTATCTGATCTGGAAGAGAGGCGGGACAATGTCGTACCTGAAGCTGATGAAGCTAATGTACCTGGCGGAGAAGGACTCTCTGTTGCGCAATGAGGAATTTTTGACAGGCTCGAAGTTGGTTTCCATGCCTCGCGGACCTGTACTGTCGTCCGTCTACGATTTGTTTTTCGGCGGCAACGAATACTGGGATCAATGGATCTACAACTCAGGGCACTACAACCTTTCCCTGTGTGCACGTGACGTCGACGAAAATGATCCGCTCGAAACCTTTGACGAACTGTCTTTGTCGGACCAGAAGGTTCTTGACGAGGTCTTCGAACGTTACGGCCGAATGAATCGGTGGGATCTCGTCCGTATTCTGCACGATCCTGAATTTTGTCCAGAGTGGAAAGATCCCATGGGATCCTCTCTGCCGATCAGGATGGAATCGATGTTCCTGAAGAACGGGAAAACGACGGACGAAACAAAACAGATTCTTCGGAAGCTCGAAGAGGTTGATGATTTGGCTCGAGTGACCGCCAAGCTGTTATGAGCAATTTCGTTCGGGAGAAAGAGGTGCGATTTTGTCTATAGCCGGCAAGATCGATCATCTTCATGTTCTTTGCACCAGGCAGTTCTTTGATCCAACTCGAGGAAGGATGTCCGTCGTTGGTGTAAACGTCAGTTCCATCAAGGAAGGCTGTATTTATGACAGCACCTGCGTTTTGCAGGAAGGCGATCATCCGTTCATAAAACACTCAAGCTACGTTCGCTATCAAGACGCTGTCGCCATGGGAGTCGATTCGATTCTTGCGGGAATTGAGACGGGTGAGATTACGGTGCTGCAGGAATTTTCGTCAACGGTTTTTCAGCGGGTGTTGGACGGTTTCGGGAAGTCAGAAAAAACGCCGAGGAAGATTTTGAAGATTCTCCGACACCTAGAGCAGATTGAAGGAAATCGCGCAGCTCCACGTGAGACATAAGCAAGGCGAAGCCTGATATAAGTTGGTGAGTGGATGTGGGTATCCGTCAGGAGTAGACCCGATGCAAAACCGCCGGCGCTACGGTTGACGCATGCGCCGGCGGCAAAAAGTAGTAAAGGCTGAAGTCTTACGTGAAGAGATAGGGAAGGGCGTATAGCAGCACCGCGATTACGCACGCTGCCCCTACGATCACCTTCCAGACGAGATACTCGCGATCCATGGCGGCGATTTCCGCAGGATCCTTGGGCAGGTCGAGTGCTCCGGTTTCGGCCAGCGTCGGTGTTCGCGATCCGCCGGTGCTTTCATTGCGGGTGCAGAAGTAGTAGATCACGAGCCCCAGCACGCACCAGACGACGCCCGTGATGAAGGCATTAGTGTCAAGCTGCGTCATCATGTACAGATAAATGACGGCGGAAACGGGGGCTCCCACGGCAACAAAGGGTGCCTTGTAGGTACGCTGCAGCTCGGGGTGCGTGCGACGCAGAGCCCACGCCGCAAGAATACCGATCACGTAATAGAGAAGGTCCGCAAAAAGCGAAAGCGAGGCAATGTAGATGAGCGAATCCGTGGCAATCAAAGCAATCGTCAGCGCGCCGAGCGTGATGATCGCGACGTGCGGCGTCTGAAAGCGGCTTGTTTTGGCAAAGACGCGGGGCATCACGCCGTCGCGGGCCATCGTAAAGAGATAGCGCGGGATCGTGGCGATGGCTGCGTTCATCGTGGAGAAGTCGCCGCCGAAAGCAACGCCGGCAGCCAAGAGCGCCAGCGGCAGCCCGAGAATGCCGGCCGCTTTCATGGCGTCGGCGTAGGGCGCCTGAGCGGAGGCTAGCGAGGCAAGGCTTTCAACCGGAGTGATCGCCACCAGGAACCACTGAAAGAGAGCGTTGACGGCAAACACGACAAAGGGCGCCAGAAAGAGCGCACGCGGGATGTTGATGCGCGGATATTTGATTTCTTCGCCCATGGCCACGCACGCTTCAAATCCGGCAAAGCACCACCAGATCATGCAGACGCTGGCAGCAAAGCTCATTTGTCCTTTGCGATGAATTCCGGCGACTTTACAAAATTCGGCAGTTCAATATTCGGGATCATTGTCAGGAACCAAATAGCAGCAACGCCCCAGAAAAAGAACATAAAACCGTTTTGCAGGCGTCCGGCAATCTTTACGCCGCAGACGTTGGCGACGATGAAGGCTGCGGTCACCGTTACGGCAATGGCGACGTCCGAAAAGGGAAGGGTGTAGCCGAAGGCGGCAAACAGAGTTTTGAAGTAGTAGCTGAAAGCCAGCGCTTCGCCGCCTGTGACCGCCACCAGAGAAATGATGAAGTTCCAGCCGGCCAGAACGCCTGCGGCGCGCCCGATGCCCACGGAGGCAAACTGATAGGTGCCGCCCGCGTAGGGAAGCGCCGCGCCCATTTCGGCATAAAGAAGAGCCGGATAGACGCTGATGAGAAGCGCTACGATCGTAGCAAAGATCACCGAAGGGCCCATTGTGCCCACAATGTTGGAGCCTACGGTAAAGAGACCGACGCCGATCACGGATCCGGCCGTGATGGTGACCGCTTCGCGCATGCCGAAGCTGCGCTTGAGTGCGGGCGAACTGTTGGCTTCGCTCATAAAAAATCTCCCTTGTTTGTTTTTGGACGACCGTCGTTTCTTCTTTTTGGATGCGGTTGTTGTGGTCTCGGAGGCCGCAGGTTCAATTATTGGCTCAAATTAAGCGGAATGGGAGCGACAACTCGGGCAATTTAGTATCTCCTGAGGCTTGTTTGCAGCGATAAACTCGCACTCATGAGTCGGCGAAACGTCGCCTCGTACAACAAAGACAAAAACAGGAGATCACACGATGCAAAGCATTTTGCCCTGGCTGGGAGTCGTCATCTTATTTTTGACGGGCTGGGCCGTCGTCAAAAAATATCAGGTCAACATGGTGCTGTTGTTGGGCGGTTTGGCGCTCAACATCCTGGCCGTTGCGGGCGGACTCACTACGTTTTTGCCCAAAAACGCAGCGCCTACGGGCTTTATCGGGTTCGATTTCATGGAGCTCCTGCGCGCGATTTCGCGCACGCAGATTGCGGGGGTGGGCTTCATCATTCTGGTCTCGGGCGGCTTTGCGGAGTACATGAAAGCGATTGGAGCGTCCGATCGCTTCGTGACGGTCTGTGCCAAGCCTTTGGCGTTCATTAAGAACCCATATCTGATTCTTGCAGCGGTGTTCATTTTCGGGCACTGCTTGGGCCTCATCATCACGTCGGCTGCAGGTCTGGCGATGTTGATGGTTGTGACGGTCTATCCGCTCATCATTCGCGTGGGCTGCTCAAGCCTAGCGGCAGCAGCGGTTGTGGCGAGCGTCTTGGCAATCGGCTACGCACCTGCTTCGGGTGTTGCTGTGATGGCGGCCGAACTTGTTCACCTCGACCCGATTCAGTACTTGGTGCAGTATCAGCTGCCGATGGCCGTTGCTCATGTTGTGGTTCAGTATTGGTTCGACAAGCACGACGGGGTCAAGGGCGAAACGCTCGATCTCGCCGAACTCGAAGAAAAGCGCAAGGCGTTGGAAAACGTACCGGCCGTTTATGCGCTGCTGCCGATCATCCCGATCGTACTTCTCATCATCTTCAACAAGATGGTGTACGCCAGCGTCACGCTCAATGTGGCTACGGCCATGTTCATCGCCTGGGTGATTTCTTTCTTTGTGGATCTTGTCGTGCGTCGCGACGTCAAGACCTCCTTTGAGCTGAGTTATGCAATGTTCAAAGGCATGGGCAGCATTCTTACGAGCACCGTCGGCCTTATCTTCGTGGCGGCGTTCTTTGCCACGGGCCTTCAGAACATCGGCATCGTCAGCATGTTGATCGAAGGCGCCAAGCACATCGGCCTGGGCGAAACCGGAACGGGTGTGTTCCTGTCGGCCGTGATCGGCGTGGTGACGGTTCTCACCGGGTCGGGTGTCGCTGCCTTCACGAGTCTGGCTCACATCATTCCGGACGTGGCTGCGCATCTAAACAGCGACGGCATCTCGATCATGATGATGATGCATACAGCCAGCGAAATGCTGCGCGCGATGTCTCCTGTGGCGGGCGTCGTAATTATCGTGGCCGGTTTTGCTAAGGTCAATCCGCTCACGATGATCAAGCGCACGGCAATTCCGTGCCTTGTCGGCTACGTGGTGATGTTGATCACCGTCGCGGTGATGTTTTAGGATTTAGATCCATTCGGGCCGGCCTCAGGTGCCGGCTCTTTTCTGCGAGCTAAAAATGACGATTGAATTGACCGGAAAAACATCTGGAACGGTGCGCTCCCACAACGAAGCCACGCTGGCAGCTGTTTGGGAGCAGGCTCTTTTGGTGCTGCCGCAGGGAGTCGAGGGCGGCCGCATGCTTGAGACAACGCCCGCAAAAGTGGCCGAAGCGCCTTTCAGCGGCCGCTGTCCGACGCTTCTTTTTGCGCACGGCAGCTCCGGCATCAACCCTGCGATACGCGAGTTTGCGCACTTTATTGCGCAGGAAACCGGCTGGGCCGTCGGGGTGCCCGACTCGATGCAGACCAAGGATCGACTCGTTTATACCTCGCCCGTAGCGCGAAGCGACTACGAAGCCGTGCATGCGATGCGCAGCGACGAGCTCGTCTACGCTGCGCGAAAGCTTTTTGATGCACCCTGGTTTTCGGGTGTTTACGCCGTGGCAGGCACAAGCGAAGGGGGCGTTGCCGCCGCCCGCTTCGATTCGACCGGTCTAGCAGTTCGGGAAAAGGCCAAGCTTATTTTCTCTTGGTCGTGCGAAGCCAACTATCATGTCGAAGAGCCGCATTCGGTGTTGCCCGACGATCTGCCGGTTTTGAACGTTATGAGCCTCACAGACAAGTTCTTCAGCTCTGCCAATTCGTATCTGGACAACGACTCGGCTTTCGGTTACGCACGCGAAGCGCTAGCAAACAATCCCAACGCGTCGATTGTGTTAATTCCGCAGGCTCCGCATACGCTTTTGAATCTGCCGCAGACGCGCGCAGCTGCTGTCGAAATTCTCGAGCGCGTCGGATAAGGAGAAACGCATGTTCAAACTTGCATTGGCTCGCCCCGAGGAGGCACGGGCCTGCTATGCGCTCATTGAAGAGGGACGCGCTTTCCAGAAACAGCAAGGTTTCGTGCAGTGGACGGATGCGTATCCGCTACTTGACGACATTTGCTGCGACATCGAGAAAAACATCGGTTACGCGCTCAAAAGCGAAGAGGGCGTGATTGCGGGCTACATTTGCGTCGATTTTTCCGGAGAGCCGGCCTACGACGCGATCAAAGGCAAGTGGCGGTCGAAAGAACCGAGCGGCGTACTGCACCGCATGGCAATCAGCGGAAAGTTCCGCGGCTGCGGATTGGGCTCGATTGTGCTTTCCGAATGCGAGCGGGTTTGTCTTGAGCACGGCATTTTCTACATTCGCGCCGATACCAGTCCTGAAAACAAGCGCATGCAGCACGTCTTTGAAAAGAACGGCTACCAACGCTGCGGCTTTGTCGAGATTCGAGGCAACGACAAGATTGCCTACGACAAACTTCTCAAATAGCTGTCTTTGCAGTACGGCTCAAACGAAAAAGCGAACGCAGCAGCGTTCGCTTTTTCGTGCGCCGAAGGTCAAAAGGAGGAAAGACCTTCGGATTCTGGAGGAAGTTACTTCACGAGACCGAACTTCCACTGAGACGTGCCGTAGGCGTTGTAGACGTTCTTGTAGCCGGACTCGATGAGCTGCTTGGAGGCATTTTCGGCTCGCACGCCGGACTTGCACTGAACGAGAACCTTGTCGTTCTTATTGGGAACGGCCTTGAGCGTCATGCCGGGCTTAAAGGTGGAAAGCGGGACGTTCACGGCGCCCTTCACGTGGCCCTCGGCAAATTCTTCGGGATCACGCACGTCGATGAGCACCACGCCTTCTTCCATCATCTTCTTGGCAACATCGGGCGTCACCTTGTGATAGGACGGATGTACGAAGGTAAGCGGCTTGGCGGGCTGCGGATCGACCGGTTCGAGCTGGGCGGCGGAAACGCTGACGGACAGGAACGCCGCCATGGCAGCAGCAAGACCGAATTTAATGAAATTCATAGCTTTCTCCTAAATAATCGATGCTGCAACCAAGGCTTACAGCAACCCCGACATTGTGCGATCGAACTAGTTGGGCAGTCAATACGAGTTTTGTTGATGAGGGTAGCCGAAGTTACCCAGAAATTACTTAGTAACGCCGAGAATCGGGGGGTTGAAGTGAATGCGTGATGCTGCTGACGGTTTGTTAGCCAACCATTTGGAATCACTGTGGAAGGGCTTGCGAACCGTTCTCGGTAGATGTCCCTAGTCCAATGGGCCAACGACGGTTGATCGATAGGATTATTGAATGTCCGGCAGGCCTCGCTATACGATAAACGTCAAGCAGGTAGCGGCCGCCTTAAGCGAGCCCAAGCCTGAGAAATGTTTTTGTTGTGAGGTTATTTGAAATGTCTGTTTATATCAAAGAGCGTTACGGTCTGTTGATTGACGGTCAGTGGGTGGATGCCGAAAACGG
>OOAH01002405.1_pt1 | contig 12956 bp, 9 predicted proteins | sample 1671801 | NCBI WGS metagenome assembly OOAH01 (sample SAMN06348194, study PRJEB24527) | human gut metagenome | biome: human gut; feature: ankylosing spondylitis patient; material: feces | host: Homo sapiens | place: China | collected 2015-10 | reverse complement strand
GACTACGTTTTCATCTTCATCCTCGGCTGGGGCATGACGGGCGCGGCGCTGGCCACGAGCCTCGGTTATATCGTGGGTGCGGGGATGATCCTCGGCTACCTGGGACGCCGCCGCAACGTCGTGCGCCTGTGCCGTGTGAAGACGAGCCGCAAGAGCATGCGCCTGACCCTCCGCAATGTGGGCTACATGTGCCGGCTGGGGCTTTCGACCTTCCTCTGCGAGGGGGCCATCGCCATGATGATGTTCGCCGGGAACTACGTTTTCATCCGCTATCTGGGCGAGGACGGCGTGGCGGCGTTCAGCATCGCCTGCTACTTTTTCCCGATCATCTTCATGGTCTACAACGCCATCGGGCAGTCGGCCCAGCCGATTTTGAGCTACAATTTCGGTGCGGGAAACGGCGCGCGCGTGCGCAAGGCCTTCCGGTTGGCGCTCCTGACGGCCGTGGCGGCCGGACTGGGGTTCTTCGGCCTTACGGCGCTGTTCAGCCGCTGGATCGTGGCCATGTTCATCGACAGCTCCTGCCCCGCCTGTGCGATTGCCGTCCGGGGGCTTCCGTTGTTCGCTTCGGGATTCGTTTTCTTTGCGGTGAACATCGTCTCGATCGGCTATTTCCAGAGCGTCGAGCGGCCCCGTCCGGCGATGGCCGTGACCGTCCTGCGGGGATTCGTCTTCATGGCGGCGTGTTTCTTCGGTCTGCCCCTGCTGTTGGGTGTGGAGGGCATCTGGCTGGCCGTGCCGCTGGCCGAGGCGCTCACCTTCGCGGTCGTTGCGGCGATTTACGGGCGGACCCGCTTAAAAAGCGCGTTTTAGGAGGGTCGCAGCGTGGCTTTGCCGCTGAAACGAAACCGGAAATTTGTTTTTTGTGCTATCTTTACGGCCTCAAACCTGTAAGGCATGGAGGCGTTTATCGAGAAATTCAGCAGGAAATACAACCTGCCCGCGGCGGACTGCCTGCGGCTGATCGGACTGATGGAACGGCGCGTGTTCCGCAAGGGGGAGTGCGTCGTCCGTCAGGGCGAGCGGAATTCCGGTTTCTACGTCGTGAGCCGCGGCATCTGGCTGGGGCACTATCTCGACGACGGCGCGGATGTTTCGGTCTGGTTTGCCGGCGAGGGCGAGGCGCTCTTTTCGACGTGGGGCTACGTGGGCAACGAGGTTTCGAAAATCTCCATCGAGGCGATGTGCGACGCCGAACTTTACGGCATCTCCAAAGCCGACCTGGAGGCCTTTTTCGCCCGATCGGCCGGAGCGGCCAATTTCGGGAGGAGGCTTTTCGAGGAGCAGTTCCTGGCGCTCGAAAACTGGATGCTCTCGGGCGGCGCTCCGCGGGCCGAGGAGCGCTACCGGACGCTGATGGAGGAAAGCCCCGAACTGCTGCAATACGTGCCGCTGAAGCACATCGCCTCCTACCTCTGGATCACGCCGCAGTCGTTGAGCCGCATCCGGGCCAAACTGGGGAAGAAAAAGGGTTGACCATCACGGTCAACCCTTTTTTTCGGCATCCGACGGCTGCCACCCGCCCCCGAGAGCTTTGTACAACCCCACGAGCGCGAGGTGCTCGTTGCGCACCGCCTTGCTCTCCTCGACCTGTGCGTCGAAGAACTTCCGCTGGGCGTCGAGCACGTCGATGTAGCGGATCACGCCGTTGATATACTGCAATTTGGCCAGCACGACGTATTGCCGGGCCGCCTCCTTGAGGTTGAATTTCAGTTCGGCTGTCCTGCGCATGTTGCGGTAGGCCGTCACGGCGTCGTTCACTTCGCGGAAAACCTCCAGCACTTTCTGTTCGTAGGCCAGCCGCGCCTGGTCGTAGGCCGCCAGCGCCGCGCGGTATTTCGCACGCTTCGATCCGAAGGCGAACAGCGGCGCGGTGAGGTTGCCGGCGGCGTAGGAGAAGGGCGAATTGATCAGTCCCTTGAGCGCGTCGTTTTCGAGTCCTCCCGTCAGCGAGATCGTCAGCCGCGGGAACCGGTCGGCATAGGCCATGCCCGCCGAGGCCATCGCCGCCTTGAGGTTCTGCTCGGCCTGCCGCACGTCGGGACGGCGTTGCAGCAGCGTCGAAGGAAGGCCCACGGGCAGCGAGTCGGGCATCCGGACGTTCATGTCCATCTTCGAGCGCGCCACGCGCGAGGGATAGTCGCCCGCGAGCACCGAAATCTGGTTCTCCTTCTGGGCGATGCGCAGTTCGAGGTCGGGAATCAGCGCCGAGGCGCTCGCCAGCTCGACCTTCGCCTGCTGGTAGGCCGTTTCGGAGGTCAATCCTCCTTCGAAACGCAGTTTCGCCTGACGCACGCTCTCCTCGCGGGTCTCCACCGTGCGGCGTACGACGCCCAGTTCGTGGTCCAGAGCCACCAGCTCGAAGTAGGCCGTGGCGACCTCCGCCACGAGCGTCATCTGCATGGCGCGCGCCGCCTCGACCGAGGCGAGGTATTCGGCCGCGCCCTTGCGCTTGGCCCAGCGCAGGTTGCCCCACAGGTCGGCCTCCCAACTCAAGGTGGCTTTCACGTCGAACTCGGCGTCGCCCTTGTGCGCTTCGCCGTAGTAGTCGTTGGTCTCGTAGTCGGCAGCGGCCAGCCCGCCCAGCGACGGCAGCCGGGCCGCCTTGCTTACGCGGTAAAGCTCCTCCAGCTGGCGGATGCGCGCCTCGGCCGAGAGCATGTTGCGGTTGCGGTCGAGCGTGCGGCCGATCAGCCGGCAGAGCGTCGTGTCGGTGTAGACCTCCCACCACTTCCGGTCGCTCAGCGTCAGCGTGTCGCTCTGCCCGGCGACGATCTCCGCGGGCATGTCGAGCTGCGGAGCCTTGCACTTCTTCTGCACGGAGCAGCTTCCCGCCGCGAGCAGCAGAAGCACTCCGAGGAGATATGTTGCGCTTCGTTTCATCGTGTTGTCCATTTTTCTTTCAGTTTGTAAACCCAGACGAAGAAGAGCGGTACGAAGACGATGCCCACGGTGATCGCCACGAGCATGCCGAAGAAGACGCCCGTGCCGATGCCCTGGCGGCTGGCGGACCCGGGTCCGCTGGCGAAGACCAGCGGCAGCATGCCGAGGATAAAGGCCAGCGAGGTCATGACGATGGGCCGGAAGCGCAGGCGCGCGGCCAGGATGACGGCCGTGAGGATGTCGCGGCCCTTTTCGACCTCGTCCTTGGCGAACTCGACGATGAGGATGGCGTTTTTGGCCACCAGACCCACCAGCATCACCAGTCCGATCTGGAAATAGATGTTGTTCTCCAGTCCGCAGGCCCAGTTGCCCAGGTAGGCGCCGATGCCGGCGATCGGCAGCGAGAGGATCACCGCCACGGGGATCAGCCAGCTCTCGTACTGCGCCGCGAGGAACAGGAAGACGAAGAGGAAGGCCAGCGCCAGCACGTAGCCCGTCTGGCCGCTGACGTGCTTTTCCTGATAGGAAAGTCCGCTCCACTCGACGCCGATCGTCGACGGCAGGTGGCGGCGTGCGATCTGTTCGAGTATGGCCATGGCCTGTCCCGAACTGTATCCCTGCGCCGCCTCGCCCGAGATGGTCGCCGCGTTGAACATGTTGAAGCGGCGGATCGTGCCCGGTCCCGTGGTGTAGGAGGTCGTGCCGAGCGCCGTGATGGGAATCATCGCCTTGTCGGCGCCCCGGACGAAGAACAGCCCGAGATTTTCCCGCTGCGCCCGGTACGGGGCTTCGGCCTGGATATAGACGCGGTAGATGCGGTTGAACATGTTGAAGTCGTTGACGTAGACCGATCCGGTGAAGGTCTTCATCGTCGAGAAGATGTCGGCCATCGGGACGCCGAGCATCTGGGCCTTGTCGCGGTCCACGTCGAAATAGAGCTGCGGGATGTCGCTCTGCATCGACGACGAGAGTCCCGTCAGCTCCTTGCGCTTCGAGGCGTAGTGCAGCAGCGTGTCCACGGCCCGCTGAAGGTCGCCGTACGAGGCGTTGCCGCGGGCTTCGAGCACCATTTCGAAACCGCCCGAGGCGCCCAGTCCCGGAATGACGGGCGGCGTCGAGAGGTAGACCTTGCTTTCGGGATAACGGCGCATCTCCTCGCGGATGTCGTTCATCAGCCGGCGGATGTTCGAACTTTTGCGCTCCTCCCACGGTTTGAGGATCACCGTCAACTGGCTGCGTGACTGGTTGGTGCCCACGCGGGGGCTTGATCCGGTGACGTTGAGCACATATTCCACGTCTTCGAGCGACATCAGGTACTTCATGGCGCGGTCTGTCACGCGGCGCGTGCGTTCGAGCGTGGCTCCTTCCGGAAGTTCCAGCTCGACGGTGAAATAGCCCTGGTCCTCCTGCGGCATGAAGCTCTGGGGTACGATCTTGTTGAGCGCCCACAGCGCCACGAGAGTCAGTCCGAACAGCGCCAGCATGCGTTTCGAGTGGCGCACGCCGCCGCGGATCATCCGCTCGTAGAACTTCGTTCCGCTGCCCAGCCAGATGTTGATGCGGCGGAAGAGGCGGTTTTTCCGCTTGCCCGAATCGGGACGCAGGATCAGGGCGCAGAGGGCCGGCGAGAGGGTCAGGGCCACGAACGTCGAGATCAGCACCGACACGGCGATCGTGATGGTGAACTGGCGGTAGAGCTGGCCGGTGATGCCCGAAAGGAAGCTCACGGGAACGAACACGGCGCACAGCACCAGCGATGTGGCGATGATGGCGCTGCCCAGTCCGCTCATGGCCTTTTTCGTGGCTTCGTAGGGCGATAGCCCCTCCTCGTTCATAATGCGTTCGACGGCCTCCACCACCACGATGGCGTCGTCCACGACGATGCCGATGGCCAGGATCAGGCCCAGCAGGGTCATCATGTTGAGCGAGAATCCGAATGCCAGCATCACGCCGAACGTACCGATCAGCGAGATCGGCACGGCGATGGTCGGGATGAGCGTCGCGCGCCAGTTTTGCAGCGAGAGGAAAACCACGAGGATCACCAGCAGCAGGGCTTCGAACAGCGTGTGGTAGACCTCTCTGATCGACTGCGAGATGTAGGAGGTCATGTCGAACGGTATCTTGTAGGAGATGCCCTCGGGGAAACTGCGGCTGATCTCCTCCATCGTCTCGCGCACCGAGCGCGCCACCTCCATGGCGTTGGCGCCCGGCAGCATGTTGATGTTCATCACGGCCGCATTGCCGCCGTTGATGCCGCTCTCGGTGCTGTACGACGAGGCTTCGAGCGAGATGCGCGCCACGTCGCGCAGGCGGATGAGCGATCCGTCGGGGTTGGCGCGGACGACGATCTCCTCGAATTCGCCCACCGACGAAAGGCGTCCGCGGGCGGTGATCGGGATCGTGACGTCGAGGTCCGTGATGGGCTGCTGGCCCAGTACGCCCGCCGCCGATTCGCGGTTCTGGTCCTTGAGGGCCTTTTGCAGGTCCTGCACCGTCAGCCCGAGGTTGGCCAGCCGGTCGGGCTGCACCCAGATCTGCATGGCGTAGTAGCGGCTGCCGACGTTCGAGACGCTGCCGACGCCCTTCACGCGGCGCAGCATGTCCAGCACGTTGAGCGTGGCGTAGTTCGAGAGGTATATTTCGTCGAACTTGGGGTCGTTCGACAGCAGCGTAATGGTCATCAGCCGGCTCGAAGCCTGCTTTTCGACCGAGATGCCGTTCTGGATGACTTCGGCCGGGAGGCGCGCCTCGGCCTGCTTCACGCGGTTCTGAATCTCGACGGCCGCCAGGTCGGCGTCCGTGTCGATGTCGAAGGTCACGGTGGCGGAGAAACCTCCCGAGTTGCTGCTCGTCGACTCCATGTAGAGCATGCCGGGGGTTCCGTTCAGCTCCTGTTCGATGGGCGTCGCCACGGCCTGCGTCACGGTCTGGGCGCTGGCTCCCGGATAGGAGGCCGAGATCTTGACCACCGGGGGCACGATGCGCGGATACTGGTCCACGGGGAGCATCACCAGTCCTAACAGGCCGACGATCACGATGACCACCGACAGGACGGTTGAAAACACGGGCCGGTCGATAAAGAAATCCGATTTCATGGCTCGCTATTTTTCAGACGCCTCCGTCTCGGTTGCACTGCTTTTTTCGGGGACCGGCACGGGGTCGACCTTGTCGCCGTGCGTCAGTTTGTGGAAACCCTCCACGACGATCTTCTCGCCGGGAACGACGCCGCGTTCGACGATCACCCGGTTGTTGACCTCGGGGCCGAGTTCGATCAGACGGCGTTCGGCGATGCTGTCGGGCCGTATGACGAAGATGTAGGCGCCGCCCTTCTCGATGACGACCGACTTGGTCGGCACGACCGTGGCGTCTTCGCGCACGTCGAGCAGCAGGCGCACCTTCGTGAACTGTCCCGGCAGCAGGATGCGGTCGGGGTTGGCCATTTCGGCGCGCACGGAGAAGGTTCCCGTTTCGGGGTCGACCTGCGGATCGGCGAAGTCGACCAGTCCGCGCAGCGGATACTGGGTGTTGTCGGCCAGCGTGATGGTGATGTAGGGGTCCCACTTGCGGGTGGAGTCCTTCTGGCCCAGGTTGACGTTGCGGGCCTTGCTTTTGAGGTAGTCGAGTCCCGTCATGCTGAAGTCCACGCGCACGGTGTCGCTCTTGACCACCGTCGCCAGCAGCGATTTGCCGTTGGGACCTACGAGCGTGCCGATGTCGACGCTGCGCTCGGAAATATAGCCCGACAGCGGCGAACTGACGGTCGTGTAGCTCAAGGCGGTTTCGGCCTGCGTGAGGTCGGCCTCGCTCATCGCCACGGAGGCCGTGGCGCTTTCGTAGGAGGCGATGGCGTTGTCGAGGTCCAGTTGGCTCGCGGCGTTCTGCTCGTAGAGCGGGCGGATGCGTTTCAGGTCGCGGTCGGCCTTGAGTTCCAGAGCCTTGTCTTTGTTCAGCTGTGCCTTCGCCTTGTTTACCCGGGCTTCGTAGAGCTTGGGGTCGATGATGAACAGCGGCTGCCCCTTCTTGACGTAGGTTCCCTCCTCGAAAAGCATTTTTTCGAGGAAGCCCTCCACCCGGGCGCGGATTTCGACGAACTGCTGGGCGCGGATGCGTCCCACGTATTCGCCGTAGAGTTCGATGTCGTCGGTTTCGGCAGGCTCGACCTGGACCACGGGCAATATGGGTTTTACGGGTTCGGGGCGCAGCCACCACCAAAGCCCTCCGACAGTCAATACGGTTATTCCGGCCAGGATCAGCCAGGAGCGTTTCGACAGACGGCGGATTCTGCCGCCCGCCTCTTCGCCGAGTTGCAGCGTACGGCGGCCGGCGCGGGCCGCCTGCTGCACGATTTTCTCGTGTGATAGTTTCATGTTGTTTCCAAATCCGGAATTGTTTGCCTGGTATCCGGTATATCGGCGCAAAAATACGATTTTTTCGCCGATATGCTATTTAAACGTAAAAGTTAGGCGAATATGATGCCGGAATTCCTGTTTTTGTTCATACGGAGGCTATTGGTGTCTTTTCGGAAGACAGCCTGTGACTTTCCGGGCCGATGCCGCGGATTTTCTCCGGGAAATCGTATCTTTGCACTTATGAAAACAATCTTATGTACCTTTTTTGCATGTGCGCTGTTCTGCGCCGTCGACGTACGTGCACAGCAGACGCCGCCTTCGGGGGCGGCATTTATTGCTGTCTGCAAGGAGTCGATGACTCTTGCGGTTTACGATTTCAACAGCTGCCTGCGGGCCGTCTATCCCATTGCCTGCGGGCGGGCGCTGGGCAACAAGGAGAAGCCGGGTGATATGAAGACGCCCGAAGGGCTTTTCTCCGTCCAGCAGATTCAGGACGCAAGCGCATGGACGCACGATTTTGGCGACGGTAAGGGGGAGATCAGAGGGGCCTACGGTTCGCATTTCATCCGTCTGAAAACGCCCGGTCACCGCGGCATCGGTATCCATGGAACCCACGATCCCGCCTCGATCGGCACGCGTGCAACCGAAGGGTGCGTCCGGTTGAACAATAGCGATTTGCTCGAATTGGTGAAAAAGTATGTCTACGTCGGTATGCCGGTCGTGATCCTTACCTCCGAGGCGGACAGCGCCGTGCCCTGCCGCTTTCCCGCCGCCGTCAAGGCAGGACCCCGACTGATGGCGCAGACGGAGTAAGGAATTTCGTCTGTTCGCGGCGCTCCGAACAGTCTCCGAAGCGGGCGGCGGGTAGTTTTTCAGGCCGGGAGCAGAATCGAGAAGCGGCTGCCGCGGCCGATTTCGCTCTCGACCGAGATCGTGCCGCCGTGCGCTTCGACGAACTCCTTCGAGATGGCCAGCCCCAGCCCGCTGCCCTGCACCTTGGTTCCCGGGACGCGGAAATAGCGCTCGAAGATGCTCTTGTGGTAACGCGGGTCGATGCCCCGTCCGAAATCCCGCACGTAGATTTCGACCGCCTTTTCGTGCTGTACGGCGCCCACGATGATGCGCGATTTTTCGGGCGAGTGGTGGATGGCGTTCGACAGCAGGTTGGTGATGACCCACGCAATCTTTTCGCTGTCGACGAACAGTTTCGAGATTTTTTCGGGGTATTCCACCTCGACGAAACAGCAGAACCGCTCGGCCAATACCTGCGTCGCCTTGACGGCGTAGTCGATCAGTTCGATCGGCTTGGTGATCTTGGGCATGAGTTTGAGCTTGCCGGTCTCGATCTGCGTCATGTTGAGCAATTCGCCCGTGATCGAGAGAAGACGGTCGCTGCTGTCGCGGATACTCCCGACCAGCTGCTTCTGTTCGTCGTTGAGCTTGCCGAGCCGGTCGTCGCCGAGCAGTTGCAGGCTCATCAGGATCGACGAGATCGGGGTCTTCATCTCATGCGAGACGGTCGAGATGAAGTTGGTCTTGGCCGAATCCAGTTCCTTGTATTTGGTGACGTTGCTCAGGATAATCAGGTTGCCGACGAACTGTTGTTCGCGTCCGCCGACGGGCGTGATGTAGAGCGGCGTGTTCTCCATTTGGAAGTAGCTCTCCTTGTTGTCTGCGTAGATTTTCAGCGGCTCTCCTCCGGTCGATCGCTTTTCTCCGTAAAGCTCGCGCATCAGACGGCGCAGCAGGTCGTTGGAAAGGGCGACCTCGGCGGCGTTGCGGCCGACGACCTCCGCTTGCAGATTCAGCACCGCGAGCGCTTCGCGGTTCATGAAGAGGATCTTGCGGTCGGGGCCGAGACCGATGATCGGCTCGTGGAGCGTATCGACGATCGCCTCGATGCGTTTCTTGGCCGTCATCAGGTCGTCGAGCGAACTGCGGCGGTATTCGTCGAGCTTGGCCGCCATGTCGTTGAACGATTCGGCGACGGATTCGAATTCGCGGTTGCCCGTGAAGTCGAGCCGTTGCTGGTAGTTGTGGTTGGCGATTTCGCGGATGCCCTTTTTCAGTTCGTCGATGGGACGCAGCACCAGCCGCGGAAACCATACCAGAATGGCGCCGGCACTGACGACGCAGAGCGCCGCCACGACGATCAGCCACCACATCACGTAGTCGGCGCGTTCCTCGACGGCAGAACTTTTGGCGCGGATGGCCGCCATGTTGAGTTCCATGATGCGCAGCAGGTCCTGGCGCACCGTTTGCAGTTCGGCCTCGGTGACGGGGTCGCTCAGCGCCGCGATATGGCGGCCGAGCTCCGATGTCATCTCCCGTTCGCTGATCTCGGTGATGTTTTGTTGTTGGAGGGCGAGACTCTGCCGCAGGGCGTGCCGCGAAACGGAATCTTCGCCGATGTCGTTGAGCGAACGCAGCATGTCGGCGGCGTATTGCAACGAGTTGTAATTGTCGGCCAGAATGGTTCCTGTGGCGCGCGAAAGCTGCCGCACGTAGCTGACCGACTGGATGCCGAGCAGCACGATCATGGCGAAAAGAATGCCGATGCCCAATGTGAGCCTTCGTTGTATTTTCATGGTTATGACAATATATACAGGTCGATGTTCATGCGCGACAGTCTGCCGATGAGGCGGCGCATCCCGACGACGTTTTTCAACAGCGAAAATAGTGAAAATTCGGGTCGGCCGACGCAGACGATATTGATTTTTTGTTCGCGGCAGATCTCCACGATCGTCTCGACCGGACGGTTGGAGTGCACCTGCCGGATCTGACCGCCGAGTTCGGTGGCCAGATTGAGGTTGTTGATCAGGTAGCGCTGGTTGGCCAGCGGGATGCGGTCGGCGGTCTCGCGGTCGCTCTGGACGTAGAGTACGATGAACGAACTGTTGAGATGCGTGGCCAGACGCGCGGTTTTGCGGATCAGGCGGCGGGCGCGTTTCTCGCTGCTGTCGATCACGGCCAACAGCTTGTCGTGCAGCAGGGCGGGTTTCTCCGTCACTTCGTTTTCCACCTTCTTCTCGACGCGCAGCGCCACCTCCTTCAAGGCGAGTTCGCGCAGTTGCAGGATGTTCTCCTGCCGGAAGAAGTTGCTCAGGGCGGTCGGCACCTTGTCGGGTTTGTAGATTTTACCCGCTTTGAGCCGTTCGATCAGTTCGTCGGCCGTCAGGTCGATGTTCACCACCTCGTCGGCCGTCGCCAGCACGCTGTCGGGCACCCGTTCGTGGACTTCGATACCGGTGATCTCCTGCACTTGTTCGTTCACCCCTTCGATGTGTTGGATGTTGACGGCCGAGATGACGCTGATACCCGCGTCGAGTATCTGCATCACGTCCTGCCACCGTTTGGGATTTGCGCTGCCCTTGATGTTGGTGTGCGCCAGTTCGTCGACCACGACGATATCGGGGTGGAGGTTGATGATGGCCTGCATATCCATCTCTTCGAGCTCCTTGCCCTTGTAGAAGAGCTTGCGGCGCGGAATGAACGGAAGCCCTTCGGTGAGGGCTTCCGTTTCGGGACGGCCGTGCGTCTCGATGTAACCGATCTGGACGTCCACGCCTGCGTCGAGCAGTTGGTGCGCCTCCTGCAACATGCGGTAGGTCTTGCCCACGCCGGCACTCATGCCGATGTAGACCTTGAATTTCCCGCGGTGCGAGGCTTTGATCAGGGCGAGAAAGTGCTCGGCGCTTCGCCGGGTGTCCTGTGTATCCATAGTTATTACATTCTGAATGAAAATCCTCCGACAAAGTTAACGTCGTCGAGAGCAGGATTCCAAATCAGATTGGTGAAAATTCCGATTTTCATGCCGTCGGCACCCTTGATGTCCCAGGTCTTGCCGGCATTGAGGAAGACGTTCTGCACGTAGAAGTCGCGATCGCCGCAGTTGTAGGTCGTGGCGGCATTCCAGGGCACCATGCCCACGCCGGCCTTCATGTCGACCGTCTTCACCGTGAAAGGATAGGCCACCTCGAAATAGGAAGCATAGGCGCGTTCTCCTTTGTCGTTCCGGTCGGCGGCGCCGAACAGAATCGTGTACCACGACAACGTGAAGGGCAGTTTTTCCGATACGACCCAGCTCGCGCCTACCTCGATGCGGTGGGGGGGGGAATGGCTGTCGAATATGAAATAGCGGTCGTCGTCATGTCCGGTCCAGTAGAGGTCGGCCACCGAAAGCGTCACGGGCCCCAGCTGGTAGGCCAGCGTGAGATCCATCTCCTTGTAGCCGCTGTCGCTGAAATCGATCGACCCCCATGCCGTTACCGAGAAGTTTCCGGCCGTCATGGTCAGCGTGGGCTGCAAGGCCGGGCCCGACTCCTTGACGCCGCGCCAGTAATACGAGCTTACGAGATCGGAACCGCCGCTGAACGATACCCCTTTGTCTTGAGCGGCGACGTGATTCGTTCCAAACATGGCTGCCGTAGCCAATACTCCGAGTAAAATACGTTTCATAGAATTTAAAAGATTTCTTCGTTGATTGTTGATGATTCGGGTTTGTTTTTCCGTCCGTGGCGCCACGGAACCCGTTTCCGGGCCCGGGCGTACGCGACGGGAAATAGAGGGTTTGCGCAGTCTGACTTGCGAAAGCAGGATGACCGACAGGGGTCAGATCAGATCCGTAATCAGAAATACGACCAGAAAAACGATCAGTACGATCAGCCACCGTTTGGTCGGTTTATCCAACTTTTTCATAAGTTCCGCACACGCTATTTGTTCTGTGCGGCGTCCAACGCCACATTCAGTTTCAGAACATTGACCTTATAGGTGCCGAAGAGTCCGAGCCACGGTTTGTGGATATTCTCCTCGACGATCTTCTTCACCTCGGCTTCGGACATGCCGCGGGCTCCGGCGACGCGGCGGATCTGAACTTCGGCGCCGCGGATCGAGATGTCGGGATCGAGGCCCGAACCGCTCGCGGTCACCATCTCGGCGGGAACCTCCTCGCGCGAGAGGTAGGGGTGGGCGGCGAGGAACGCATCGATGCGCTCCTCCACCTGGGCCAGATATTCGGGATTGTTCGTGCCCTTGTTGCTGCCGCCCGAACCTCCGCCGTTGTAATCCACGTTCGACGGACGTCCCCAGAAATAGACGCTGTCCGTAAAGACCTGGCCTACGTTGGCAGCGCCGACCACCTTGCCGTTATAGGTCACCACGGGAGCCTCTCCGTCGTTGGGCGATGCCACCCATGCCACGAGGCGCAGTACCAATACATAACCGACGAACAGCACGACGCACATCGCCAGCGTTATCTTGATTGAAATCCAAAGATTTTTCATGATTCAAGCAATAAATTAAAAGAACACACTTACTAACATGTCGATCAGTTTGATGCCGATGAACGGAACGATGATGCCGCCCAGACCGTAGATGAAGAGGTTGCGGCGCAACAGGGCCGAGGCTCCGATCGGTTTGTAAGCGACGCCGCGCAGGGCCAGCGGAATCAGCAGCGGGATGATGATCGCGTTGAAGATCACCGCCGAGAGAATGGCGCTTTCGGGCGAATGCAGGTGCATGATATTCAGCGTTTGCAGAGCCGGAATCGAGGTGATGAACAGAGCCGGAACAATGGCGAAGTATTTGGCTACGTCATTGGCGATGGAGAAGGTCGTCAGCGTGCCGCGCGTCATCAGGAGCTGCTTGCCGATCTCGACGATCTCGATCAACTTCGTGGGGTCGTTGTCCAGGTCGACCATGTTGCCCGCCTCCTTGGCGGCCTGC
>OOAH01002400.1_pt1 | contig 13025 bp, 5 predicted proteins | sample 1671801 | NCBI WGS metagenome assembly OOAH01 (sample SAMN06348194, study PRJEB24527) | human gut metagenome | biome: human gut; feature: ankylosing spondylitis patient; material: feces | host: Homo sapiens | place: China | collected 2015-10 | reverse complement strand
GATTCTCTTTTGCGTGGAGAGGAGGTTCTTTTGGAGATTTTTTTGAGGCTTTATTTGGGCTCTTTGAGAATTCTTTTGGAATGTTCTTTTGCTTATTTGTTTGTGGCTCCTGAAACGTGGTTGCCGGCGCCGAAGGCGCCTGGGAAGAAAGGTTGTTCACAAACGGAAGTCTGAGATTTGCCCTGTAAGGAAAATAAGGCGGGCGGGAGAGTGCGGGCCGGTCAAGCCGGAAGGAAGTACAGTGGCGAGCAGGAGGCTTTGCTCGCCTGTGTAAAGATATGACGATACGAAAAACTGCTGGAGGAATGCAAAATTCCGGATGCCAGCTGACGAATATTGTACCGGTTGCCGGATGCTGCATTGAAAATTTAGCCGATTGTCGTCATCTGCTGCAAGCGAAAAAATCCGACAAAAATTTGCGTCTGCCGGACAATCTGGTATAATATATACAAGAGATGAAGAAAAAGCATTTCCTCAGTACATAAGACGGATTCGCCGTCGTGTTCGTTCCTTTCTTTGTTTTGGAGCCGCGCTGTCTTTGCCGGCAGCGGGGCTTTTGCGTTTTGCCGATGTTTTGCGGCCGTCAGAATCCGGCATATTGTAAGTGTAGATAAGATATGTCGACAATGCCGGAAGGCAAAAAGAAAGGAGATAAAAATAATGGCAAAAGCAATTCCAACAATACCAGATACAAAAGAAGGCATCCGCATGATTCCGGATGTAGTAAGAAATATGTTCCAGAAGGATATGAACGGAAAGGACGAAGGTGGAGTATACGAAATCAAGTATGGTGACCATATGTTCTTCGTTCCGAAACGGATGGACGATGGCGTAGAAGCGATAATGGCCATGGAAAGAATCTGTTGCCGGGGCTTTTCGTTTAAGCGTAAGCGAAAAAAGCTTATCAGCTTCATACGCGATATCTGGGCGTTTGCGATTGATGAGGACAGATGCGAAATTGCTGGCAGGATTGAACGTGAATTTGCCAGCTGAGAGCTGGGAAGCTGAAACTACAGGCTGCATTTATTGTGACCTGTTTTTTTTGTTGCCGGAAAAAGTTCAGCCTGCATGGCAAAATTGCCGGCAGCACCACGCCATTCCAACTCCGGCAAAAAAAAATCCGACAAAAATTTGCACAAGCCCCAAAATATGGTATACTGTATATGTAAGCGAGAAGGCCAGAAGCCTTCCGAAACATAAGACGGATTCGCCGTCGGAATTCCTTTCTTTCTACGTGTGTGCCGCGGCTGAACGCCGCGGCCTTTTTGTTGCCGGCAGAATCCGGCATACTGTATGTGTAAATACACAAAAAAAAGAAAGGAAAAAAATCTGATGAAAATAATACAGCAAGACGAGAAAGTAATCGCGTACATCGACAAAGATGAAACAAACGAACGAAAAATCATGAACATGAAAATGATAGAAAGCATTCAGGAGAACGGCGTTACCGATTATGAGGTTGATGCCGAGAACTCAAGGCTTTATTCACAAAACGGGCTTTTGTATAGCAAGAAGATAATGTCTAACGGAGAAACAAGACTTACACTGATTGCCGCGCCGCCAGACAAGAATGGAACTGTGGAAGTTGCTTACGGTACAGAAATAATTGCCGTTGATGCGTTTACAGACAGTAAGGCTTCAAAAGTCATACTGCCAGAAACGGTAACGTCAATCGCTCCTTATGCATTTAATAACTGTAAAAATCTGAGAGAGGTCGTATTGAACGAAGGCCTCACACATATTGATGAATGTGCATTTCGTATGTGTCCTTTACTTAATGATATCACCATCCCTGATACGGTGCTGGATATTATGGCTAATGCATTCTGCGAGAGTCCTCTCCGAAACCTGAAGTTTCAGAATCGCCCGCAGAAATGCAATAACCGGCTTAAGATTGCATATGGTGCTTTTCGGTGGTGTCATGCTGATGAGATAGAGCTTCCGTACAGGCTGGTCTCACTTTCGGACAATAACTTTGTCAAGGTCAGAAGAGTAGTAATAAACTGCTATGACACATCAGATATTGAGTCAATACTTAATGCTTTGATTGTCAGGAATTTCGTACCTCTTGATGAGGCCTCGGACTACTATGACCCGAGATGTAACTGTGCTTTGGAGATATGCATTGGCGGTGCAAATGTATATATCCCCAAAATAATGGATGGGTATGTAAAAGGAAAATTCCTTAAAAACATTTCTGATGCAATGCAGCTTATCGAAAAGCCATTAAATGAGAAGCTGCATGACCTGCAGATGTATGCTCTGGATGCGGCAGAGACTCATCTTGATGCATCATATGATGCAGCGATGAAGGTGTATTGTAATACTGAAGCCAGAGAAATAAAAGAAAAAGCAAAAAAAATATTAAAAACACACAGCCAGAATATCATCCGGGCGTTCTATAAATCTGGAGACGTAAAGAAACTGATGGATTACCTGAAGCTTGACCTGCATAAAGTGGAAGATGTTGAGGTTGTTCTGGAAAACGATTTCCGGACGGATGCCGCCGATATGAATGCGTGCATGCTGCAGGTGCTTGAAAAAAGTTCCTGTAAACCGAAATTTTTGCTCTAAAGCCAGAAGCGCCGCATTCGCGGCGCTTCTTTTTTGCCGGCAGAAGAGCAGCGCGGCTGCCGATGCATTTGCCGGCCGCAGAACTGAATTAAGCAGAAATGGCCGCATGCGATGAGGGTATGTACTGCCGGCAGGTGTTGCGGCTTTGCTGTTGTATTTTGCGGAAAATATGGTATACTGTATATGTAACTTAGCTCTTGCAATTTGACGTATTTTGTGTTAAACTGTATTTGTGGGAGAAGAGGCTTTTTTCACGGGTCGTCCTTTGGCTGTGCATGCTTTGCACGGCTTATTTTTTTGCAAAAATTCAGCCCGCGAAAAACCGCCGGCAGTGCCCGGCCTCCCGCAGCTGCAAAAAAAAATCCGACAAAAATTTGCGCCAGCCGGAAAATCTGGTATACTATATACAAGAGAGGAGGAAAGAAAAATTTCCTCAATACATAAGACGGATTCGCCGTCGTGTTCGTTCCTTTCTTTGTTTTTGAGCCCCGCTGTCTTTGCCGGCAGCGGGGCTTTTGCATTTTGCTGCCGGCAAAATCCGGCATACTGTATGTATAAAAATAAAAAAAGAAAGGAAAAAATCACATGAAACTAAAAAAAGAAAACGGAAAAACGATTATTGTTTTTGAGAACGATGAGGTAAGACAGGTATATCCGAGTTCAGTGGACTACTATGAACCATTCCTCGTGTCATCGCTGGATATTACAGATTTTGAGGTGTATGATGACAATCCAAAATACATCAGCATTGACGGCATCATATACACGAAAGACGGGCTAATACTTGTCGCTGTTCCGTGTGGAAAATCCGGATGTATAAAAATCCGGGATGGTGTTGAAATCATTAGAGACTCAGCGTTTGACAAAAGCGCGGCCAATAAGGTCATTTGTCCGCAGAGCCTCAGGCTGATTGACAAATATGCCTTCAGGTCAAGTATTTACCTGACTGAAATCGTGTTAAATGAAGGCCTGAAAAAGATTGGTCCTTGCGCTTTTTACAACTGCGAAAGCCTGACAACCACAACAATTCCCGCCAGTGTTGATGATATAGGACCAATGGCATTTGATTCTTCACCCCTGACGTCACTGGCATTTGCACCTGGCCGAAAAAAACCTCTCATTATTGAGCCAATGGCGTTTGAAGACTGTACAGCTGAAAGCCTGTATCTGCCTGGTTTGGTAAAAGTTCAAGACTGTAACTTCCGGAACGTAAAGTCAATAAGCCTTGATGGCTTCTCCAACCTGCCGGATATCCTGAGCACGTGCATCATCGGGATTGTCAATAGTGACGTCCATAGAATCGAAGACGCCTTCCAGGTAAACGTAGATAGTCAGTTCGGAGGCACCTTCCAGGTAAACGTAGATAGTCAGTCTTATTTCTTCCCTCGTGCGATGCTGATTGCAGACAGGAAGAAACTGCTTGACGATGTCGCGAAAGTATGTTTTTCACCAGTGCTGTCATTTTCGCCGAAAGCCAAAAAACGAATGCTTAAAAAAATCGTCAACAAGGCTTATCAGTCTTCAGTCTTTGATGTCGGCTGCCGTGTTGCTGTGAAAACTTATGGTAATATGAACCAAAAAGAAAGGATAAAAAAAGACGGAAAAGAACTGGCTACATATCTGCATGAAAAGGATGCCGCCATCCTGGCGATGACTGTCATGAACCACGACGCCGAGCTGCTGAAGGAATACCTTGATTTCGGATTAAGTAATCCTGAAAATGTCAAAAAGGCGTTTGATTTGGTGAATTGTGATGCCGCAGTGTGTAAGTATGAAATAGAGCCCGCGAAAAGTAAACTGGCTGCCGTTTTTTTAAGGGATATGGAGAATGCCTCGCCTGATTCCAAAAAAGACGATGATACTATAATCAAAGCTTACCTGATGCAGGCGATGCAGATGGAAGAAAAAGATGAGTTTGAGATTTGAAACCGGCAATTTTTGCCGGTTTTTTTTGTGGATAAAATATAGCGGATTTGCTGTTATAGCCAGCTCCTGCCGGCAAAGCCGCTAACTGCCGGCATCAGAAGCGTAAAGCCAAAAAATTTCTTTTTTTTGTGTTATTTTTCATATTATATATGTAAACGAAGGTAAGCTTTTTATCTTCGTTTATCTGCCGCAAATTTATCTGCGGCTGCAATAATTAAGTAACGCATCGGATTTACAAGGTTGCAGGGAAAACTGTTCGAAACCTTGTTTCCGTACAGCCTTTTCCTCCGGCCTTGGCTCCGGGAATCCCCGGAAACCGACAAAAATAATACAAAAAGGAGGATTAAAAATAAGATGCAGAACTTAAAATACAAGGCTCTGTCTATCGCAATGGCTGTAATGACCGCCGCATCGCCGGTTCTGTCTTCATATACCGCATATGCAAGCGATAATGTCGCTGACAATATTGTTGTAAATGACGACGGCACCGTATCACAGACATTTAATCTTGGAGATGATAACGATGACAGCAGCGAAGAAAAAGAAACGAAATTCCTTTTCCTTAACCTTAAAACAACTGGCGGTAAAGCCATCATAGCAGAAGGAAAAGACCAGGAGCAGACCATCCGCCTGGATGAAAAACAGGATGGCAGTGAGTATATAGACGTGTATGACCAGAACGGCCTGCTTGTCTCAAGCGAGAATGCAGCAGAGAGTGCTTACATGTACGTATACGAAGCGGAAGCTGACAATATCGTAAGTGTCAAAGCCGAGGCAGATGACGGGTATGTCATTAACCTGTACGAGCTTGTAGACGACGACACGAGCAAGCCCGAAGAAACTGGGTTTGACGAAAAGGTTACGTCTTTTATGTATCCAACTTTTGTTGATGCGGATAAGACAATAACAATTGGGTTTGAGAAGACAGAGACCCCTGAAGACGATATTACAGTTGAGGAAATAAAAGCAGAAGACAAGAAAGATACTCAGGAAAACTTGGCCGATGACATGACCGTTAACGACGAAAAAAGCGAAGACGGAAAAGCAGACGGCGAAAAGGATAAGACTGAAAATGACTTGTCTGGTGATTTGACAGTTAACGATGACGTTGAAGGCGTTGATAAGGCAGCAGATGCTGAAGATACTGAAACTGAGGGTGCTGAAGCCGGAAGTGAATCGGCAGAAGATGATGCTGACGCAGACGACAAGATGGGAGACTTGACTGTTAATGACGACGTTGGAATTGACGGAAGCAGCAGTGAAGAGAAAGCTGTTGTGGATGGAGAGGAAGGTAGTGAACTGGAAAACGGCGAAGCTGGTACTGTTGATGGCGAAGATAAAAACGAAAGTGTTGTCCTCGACGGCGAAACAAGCTTTATTGACGACAACGGAAACGAGATTTCAACAGAGCTTGTAACCGGACAGGAAATTGATGAAGCAGCAGAAACAGCAGCTGATGAAGATTACTATGAAACAGAAAACGTTGTTCCTACACGCGAAGGGTATCCTGACGGATACTCAGAAGTACTGTCAACAGAGACTGTAGCTCAAAAAGACGCATATTTTACCGCAGAAAGTTATCATAAATATGACAATACAACAGTGACTGTTATATCTGCCGATGAGTTTAATCCTGAAACATGGACAGATGGAGACACATTTGAAATTCAATACAAAGAAGTTATGAATGATGACCCTGATTATTTCTGGTATGATGACGTAACTTATGTTGTTGTTGAAGACCCTGAAAAAGCAACTGTTAAATCAGCTGAATGTGATAAGATTATACCGGATTGGGTTCCAGACAATAGTGTACTTGGAGTCCCTAAACTTGCAGGAACTGTTATACCGGGCCTTACATACACCGTGCAGAAAGACGACCAGACATGGTCTCTTGGCAGTGTTGCAAATGGATATGATACTGGACGTTTTCGTACTACTGTAGAAGATGACGGCGGATTTGATATTTCAAAAACTGGTTCATATACGGTGAGATATCAGGTTTCTTACTTCTTATTAAAAGGATATACCTGGTATGTAGACACCACTATTAATGTTGTTGATGAAATTTCTGCTAATAGCAGAATCGAAGTATTAAACGACAGCTTAAAAGTTACATCAAACGGCCAGCTTATTGAGTATGGCCAGCTGTTTCAAACAAATGAATCAGAGGTAACGTTTACAGTAGAAGCCCAAAACGAGATTATGTATAATGAAATCGCTCCAGTTGTTAAAATTATGAATGCGGATGGAGAAGCTAAGGATATTTTACCTACATCTGAGAGCAATGGAATTTACACATACACAATCACTAATCTGTCTGATGGAGATGTTGTTACAATCGATGATACTGCTAATAGTTGTACTTTTCTTATGGGAAAAGGATACAGCGGTGCATGGAAAAACGTCACGGAAGTTGACATAAACAAAGACAATATTTCGGATATTGAGGAACTTTTGCATACAGTAAATAAATCTGATGTTGAAGACATCTCAACATATGCAGCTTCATCAAAGTCATTTGGAGCGGTTGGAGTTGGTTATGACGTAACTAGTGAAGCTTCAAATGCGTATAATGGTGGAGGCCACATTAACGGCGTTAGTGTTAAAATTAATTCAACCGGCCGGACAAATATTTATAATTGGGTAAAAGGGCTCAGTAATACATACGACTCGGCAACGCTAGCAAAATTTAAAACGTGGCTTTCTAATTTGGAAATTGACGCTGGTTGCGTTTCTTCTTCTAATCAAGCTGGATGGCATGATAAAAATGATTACGCATGGTATATTACAGGAAAAGCGGACTATGATACATCAACAAAAAAATTAACCGTTACGCTAACGGCTGACGGAAATACTTACCAAACAGATAATTATCAGCATCTGCAAGGTGATGACAGCTTCACTGGTGCAGCTGGCTCTTGTACTATTACTATTAATAAAAGAATGACAAACCAGGATTGGTGCTCAAGATGGTATCGTATCAGCATGACAGCACAATTCTCATTGTACAATTCAAAAGGAACAAAGATTAAAACAATCAGCCTTAAAGATTCTGACACTGATGTTACTGCAAAAACTGCAAAAATTACAGGATTAGACCCAGGAAAGTATACATTAAAAGAAACATATGCATGTAGAGGATGTGTTATCAATGAAACAACATATCCAATTACATTAAGTAAAACAAATCCAAACTGGAGCCCATCAAAATCAACAGAAAAAACCGGAATATCAGGAAATTATATCTTGAATTACAATTACTACTATGCAGGAATTGTTTTGAAAAAGCTGGATGGGTCAACAAATGAACCGTTGGCTGGGGCTTATTTTAAGATTGAGTATAAACCAAACTCCACAAGCTCAGCTGAAGCTACATGGTACGCAAGAACAGACTCTAATGGCGAAATTATACTTGATAATAAACATATTTATTCAAGCTATACTTTGCCAAGTGGAAAGACTGTATCGTCCGACAAGGCTCCATTAAATGCTGCTGGTGACGCTGTTTTACCAATTGGATGTTTAACTATTACAGAAGTTGAAGCTCCTGATGGATATAAGCTTGACAAGACTCCCGTAACAGTTGGATTAAAAGCAGTTGATGATACTACAAGAGTTCTAACCTATAACGTACCTACATTCAGAAACACACCAGGTACTGGAGATTTTCAGCTGAACAAGAAAATCTACCATCCGTCAAACTTTGCTTCAAAAACACCAAGACTTTATATCAATACTCAGTTTAAGATTTATACAAACTATGATTCTACAACAAAGACATGTTCTGGATTAGTTAAAACGGTAGCCGTTTCTGCTAACAATACAGATGATACAACATATTCTGTCATGGTAGAAGGATTGAAACCTGGTAGATATTATCTGCAGGAATCAAAGCGTAATCCTGGAACTGTACAGAATACGAATACGTATTATTTTGATATAATAGCAGGAAAGACGATAAACAAATTCACAAACGTTGAGACCGGAAACTCCGGAACGGCAGTTGCGAATAACCCGTTCAGATTAACAGGAAAAATGTTTTCAAAAACAGACCCAAATGGAAGACCTCTTTCAGGAGCAACTTTCAAAGTTGTTTATTCTCCATTAGAGCCAGAGGATGGATATAATCCTATGTACACCTGGTATTTCGAGACTGATTCAAACGGTGAAGTTTTATATGATAGCAACCATTATGTTTCAAACTTTAATGGAAACTGGAGTGATGACCCGTTGAAACTTGATGACGGAACCTGGGCAATTCCTTCCGGTTCTTTATGGGTAACAGAAGTTAAGGCTCCGGCCGGATATAAGCTTGACACTCAGACACATTCAATCAAATTGACAGGACGCCTGGACAGCAATGGAGTTTACACAATTCCAGACCTGGAAGCTGAAGACTTAACTATCATTGAATACCCGGATGGCTGGAACGTTGATTTGATGACTAAGAAAATGGATGCAGCAGATGGAACTCCGTTAAATGATGCTGTATTCGGAATTTATAGAGACAGAAACTGCAACAACTTAATCGCAAGACTTACATCTGACAGAGATGGTTACACTGGAACTTACAGGATGGAGTTTGACGGAGACGTCAACAGCACTACCGTATATTGCCGTGAGATAGAAGCGCCAGAAGGATATCAGAGAAATGATACTATATATCCTTTAACTTTAACAAAAGCAAATGATGATGGCCAGACCAGAATATTTGGAGAAAATGGTATCAATGGAATTGGTGTGTATGATGAGAAGGTTTCTGAGGACTGGAAGCTAAGATATAGAGTAAAAAAAGTTGATGGCAATGGAAACCCAATAGCTGGAGTTGAATTTAGAATCTATAATGATAGCAATTGCACAAATAGAATCGCTAAGTTAGTCACTGGTAATGATGGATATTCAGATATAAAAACAGTAGATTTTATTTCTACTGATACAGACTCATATACATTATATTGTAAAGAATATAGTGCTCCTGCTGGATATATCTTTGATTCATCTAAGAAATACACATTAACATGGAACCGCTCTACATATGACGCATTAAAAAACAGAGGAGACGAATCTGGTGAGCTGCAGACATTTGGTGGAGATAAAGGTATCGTAAACTTAACTCCGACAGCTACACCGACGCCAATAATCACACAGCCGGTAACGCTGACAAGCACTCCGACACCCACGCCGACAAATACTCCAACACCGACACCTACAAATACTCCTACTCCGACGCCAACTCCAGTAATTACACAGCCAGTAACGCTGACAAATACTCCGACACCTACGCCGACAAGCACTCCAACTCCGACACCTACAAATACACCTACTCCGACACCGACAAATACTCCGACGCCAACTCCTACTCCAACTCCGACGGATGAACCGCCGACACCTGGAACCGGATATGTTTACGTAAAGAAAACGTCAAGAGCAGGACAGGACCTTATGGATTTGGATGGATATTCACTGAAAGGTGGTAAGTTCTCAGTTACAGGTGGTGGATTTACCGGTACCTTAACAACCGAAGAAGACGGTATTTCAAATCAGTTACAGCTTCCGAATAACGCATATCAGACAGCCGTGGCAAATGATTATGAAAATACCAGTCAGGCAGTAGTGGACGAAACAGCAATTGCACCTTTAAGTGATGAAGCTATAGTTAACGACACGTTTGATGAGACGGCATATGGTGTAGATAATGCATCTGACAGCATCTCTGATGATGTAACGGACACAAACAATGCAATTTCTGAAGATGTGGACGCATTGCTTGATGCTGATTATTCTGATTCTTCTGATGAAATAATTGATAATATCGATGAATACACCGGAGATGATGAGGGTATCGCAAATATGGCTTTGAATCCAAAAATCACAAGCTATAAAGTAACTGAAATAGAAGCTCCTCTTGGACATAATAATTACGGAGTAACAAAATCGTTCTCTGTAACAATGCCTCAGGACAAAAACCGTGTAATTGAAGTACAGTTCTCAGATGACCCGAAAGTCTTAGACAGCCGTATGACTATCAAGAAATTAAGTACAAAAGGAAACCCGATTTCCGGCACCATATTCAAGGTAGAATATATTGACGACTTTAATGGAAATTCTGATAATGTAAAGCGTACATGGTATTTACAGTCTGACGCAAATGGTATTGTAAGATTTGATGACAATCATGTTGTAACAAGCTTAACACAGTATCATTCAGATGAGTTCTTCAAATTTAATAACAATATTGTTCTTCCTTATTACGGACAGTTGAGATTTACAGAAGTAAGCACTCCTGCTTCATACGTTTTGAATAGCGAGCCATTCGTAGTAAATCTCGCAGATGCACAGAATGGTTCTACCGTTGACCTGTCAAAAACAGTATACAATGACCTTGAACCTGCAAAAGTGCAGCTTACAAAATATAAAGATGATAATTCACCGCTTGCTGGCGTTGAATTTGAACTGAAATTTGTAAAAGAGTCTGAAACAGCAACAAACAACAAAAGCGAGAACTTTAGCCGTTTGTTGAATGTTGGTGAAACTGCAACAGCAACAACTGACGCAGATGGAAAAATCACATGGGAAAACCTTGACCAAGGTGATTATGAAATCAGAGAAACAAAGACTGTTGACGGATATGCACTGTTGACAGATGTAATCAAGGTAACACTTCCGTTACAGCTGACGAAAGATGAGGCTGACTCATACGGAAATGTAAACAAAGACCTTGCAAAAGAAGATACAAACTATACGAAAAAATGGTATTTCTTTGATTGCAAGTATGAAATCAAAAACAATCAGGTATTCTTAATGCCGATGACCGGTTCTGATGGAACCTGGATGTATGGCTTTGTAGGATTTGCCGCAATTGCGTTTACCGGATGCTTATATTTACTTCTTGATGAAAAGAAGAAAAATAATAGAAAACATAGACGGAAAAGAAGATAAATCTGAAAAAGCTGAAAGATAAAGGTAACAACAGAACAAAAAAAATAAAAAAAACAACGCATCGTCAGATGCGTTGTTTTTTGTGTTTAAGATTCGGAAATTGGCGTCCAAGTGGCAAACAGAGTATCTGTTCCTGCTTGAATTTTCACGCTTGATAAACCTTCCCATCCATCAAAAATATACCCTTCTTTAGTAGGCTTTTCTATTTCAGATACGATAATAGTTTTTCCTTCTGGCCCACTAATCGATATTTGAGAAGAGGCGTTACTCTCAAAAGTACCTCCATTTGCATCAAAGATAATAGTGCCTTTTACATCAGGATTATATGAAAATTCCTGAGTCCATAACCACTGACCGGTAATAGGGCTTTTACATACACCGACACCAATATACTTAGCATTTGGATTTAACATTGTTGCTCTATGACCGGAGCTATTCATCCAAGCCCTAACAACTACTTCTGGGGTTTTCTGCCCTGCCGCAATGTTTTCACCTGCCCCGTTTGAAACTCCACAGTCTAACAATACTGTTTCTGCTGTTGTCCCGTCTGGCCTTGTATGTGAGAACTTTCTTGTAATCTCTTCAGCTCTGACCATCGCTGCTCTCTGAAGTCCTGCGTGATACTGTAACGGTGAACGTCCTGCTTTAACTCTCTCAATGTTTGTCAGCCTGATAACCTCGGAGGCCATCTCCTCAACACTCATCTCCGGTTCTGGACTCGGTGTAGGAGTAGAGGTAGGAATCGGCGTTACTGTTGGTGTAGGTGTTGCCGGTTTCTCTGTTGGGGTTGGAGTAGCGGTTGGTATCGGAGTTGCCGGCTTCTCAGTAGGTTCCGGCGCCTTTGTAGGTTTTGGAGTAACTGGCTTTGGTGTGACTGTCGGTGTAGGAATCGCTGGCTTTTCGGTAGGCTTCGGAGTCTCTGTTGGGTCTGGAGCCTTTGTAGGTTTTGGAGACGGTGTAGCGGTAGGAGTTGGAATCACCGGCTTTTCTGTTGGCTCTGGCTTCTCAGTAGGTTTTGCTGCATCAGCCGGAACCTTAACGGAAACTCCATCCTTATCGTAGCTTCCTTTCGTCTTCTTGCCGCTGTAATAACCGCGTACCATATAGGTGTTGACTTCACCTTTTTTGTAAGCTGCATCTTCATATGATAATGAATTTTTCAGTGCCAGCATTTTCCACTTACCATTATCTTTACGGTATACAAGATATTTGTCAGCGCCTGCTGCCTTATCCCATGTCAGTGTTACAATACCGTCTTTATATGCAGCTTTAATGTTTTTTACCATTGCCGGCTTGGTATAAGCCGTAAGGCCTTTCTTATTGTAAGACCCTGCTTTTTTGGTCTTCTTATTATAAGCCTTTACGGTATAGGTATATTTCTGGCCTACAACGATTGGATACTTCTTGGAAGAAGTGTGAGTGTAGCTGCTCTTGGAATTGTCAAGCGTTTTGATTTTTGTCCACTTTTTCGTTCCTGCTTTCTTATAGTAAACGATGTAATGAGTGGCGCCTGATGTCTTTTTCCATTTGACATTGATTTTGTTGTAAGCCGGAGCTGAAATTCTGTTAAGCTTAACCGTGCC
>OOAH01002370.1_pt1 | contig 13245 bp, 8 predicted proteins | sample 1671801 | NCBI WGS metagenome assembly OOAH01 (sample SAMN06348194, study PRJEB24527) | human gut metagenome | biome: human gut; feature: ankylosing spondylitis patient; material: feces | host: Homo sapiens | place: China | collected 2015-10 | reverse complement strand
GGAGAGCATCTTGGCCGTCACGGCGCCGTAACGCAGAATGGTGGGCTTTTCACTCGTGAGGTTCACAATCGTGGATTCGACGCCCACCTCGCATTCGCCGCCGTCGAGGATGAAGTCGAGCTTACCTTCGGGCTTGACGCCGAGATCGTCGGCGACATGTTGTGCGGTGGTGGGAGAAATGCGCCCGAACGTGTTAGCCGAAGGCGCTGTCACCGCCTTGTGGTTTTCACCCGCAAAGCGCTTTAAAAGCGCACGCATCACGGGGTGAGACGGGCAGCGGATCGCTACCGTGTCCTGACCTCCTGTGACCGCATCGTTGACGCGATCGCTTTTTTTGAAGACAAGCGTGAGCGGCCCCGGCCAGAATGCGTCGGTGAGAAGCTTTGCGCAGGGAGGAATTTCGCCAGCCCATGCCGAAAGCGCCTCAAAGCCCGTCACGTGCACGATGAGCGGATGGTTGGCCGGACGCCCTTTGGCCGTGAAGGTGCTTCTTACGGCCGTCGGGTTGTCGGCGTCGGCGGCAAGCCCGTAGACGGTTTCCGTCGGAACGGCTACCAGGCCTCCGTCAGACAAAATCTGCGCGGCTTTTTCGATGTCGGCAAGCGTCTTTTCCGAAAGCATCGTATCGGTGGTCATCGGCAGCCTCGATTACATCGGTTCGGGCAGGCCCAAAACCGCCGCGGCGCGTTTGGCGCGGGAAAGCGCTTCTTCCTGTGTGGGAGCCACAACGGTGACGTGCCCCATCTTGCGTGCGTGGCGTGCTTCGGCTTTGCCGTAGAGATGCAGCTTGACGCCTTCGATTTTGAGAAGTTCCGCCCAGTCGGGTTCCTTGCGGTTGTCGTTTTCGTCAAACCATAGGTCGCCCAGAAGGTTGAGCATCACGCCGTGACAGAGCGCCGAGGTGTCGCCCAAGGGCAGTCCCGCCATGGCGCGAACCTGCTGTTCGAACTGACTCGTGACGGCTGCTTCGATTGTGACGTGGCCGGAATTGTGCGGGCGCGGCGCCATTTCGTTGGCCGACACGGAGCCGTCGGTGAGCACGAAGAATTCGATGCAGAGCACGCCCTTGTACTGCAGCGTTTCGGCAATGCGGGCTGCGTATTCGCGCACCTTGCGGCTTACTTCGTCGGTGACGCGCGCCGGGAATACGGTCGTTGCAAGAATGCCGTTGCGGTGTACGTTTTCAAAGAGGGGATAGGTGACGGTTTCTCCGGTCAAAGAGCGAACTACGATCACCGACACTTCCTTTGCAAGCGAAAGCTTTTTTTCGAGGATGCAGACGCGGTTTCCGAGCTCGGCAAAGGCAGCCTTCGTCTCGGCGATGTTGTTGACGCTGCGCTGGCCCTTGCCGTCGTAACCCATGCGGGCGGTCTTGAGAATCGCCGGGAAAAGAGACGCGTCAGCCTGGTCGGCATCTTCGGCCGACAAAAGCCCCATGTGCGGCGCCACGGGTACGCCCGCCACGCTTTCCAAGAACGTCTTTTCGTCGATACGGTCCTGCGCGATGGCAACGGCCTGCGCGGCCGGTGCCGTGACGCAGGCGCCGTCGGCAGCAAGCGCGGAGAGCACTTCGGCGGGGACGTTTTCGAATTCGGTCGTCACCGCTGCGGTGGTCTGGCGCAGCTCTTCGATCGCCTTTTTATCGGTGTAGGCGGCGTCAATGTGATAGGCGCTGACTTCGCTTGCGGGACAGTCGCCCTTTTCCAGGACTTTGACCTTGTATCCCATGCTGGCGGCAGCCTGGGCAAACATGCGGCCGAGTTGGCCGCCGCCGAGAAGACCGAGAACGGAACCGGGCGGAAGAGGGAATTTGGCTTGCATACGATCGTGGCGGAAAGTTTCTTTGAGTTTTGTTTTTTAGACGGCCGGAAGCGTCATGCTGCGCGCCTTGGCGTTCTGAGCCTTGCGGAAGGCTTGAAGTTTGGCGTAGAGCGCTTCGTCGGTAACGGCAAGAATGCTCACGGCGTAAAGAGCGGCGTTTGCGGCACCCGCTTCACCGATGGCAAACGTTGCCACGGGCACGCCCTTGGGCATCTGCACGATGGAAAGAAGGCTGTCTTCGCCGCGCAGGTACTTCGACGGAACGGGCACGCCCAGAACCGGCACCACGCACTTGGCAGCGAGCATGCCGGGCAGGTGCGCAGCACCGCCGGCGCCCGCGATGATGCACTTGATGCCGCGTTCCTTGGCGGTTTCGGCGTACTCGAACATTTCGTCGGGCATGCGATGCGCGCTTACGACGCGCGCTTCATAAGGAACGCCCATGTCTTTGAGAATCAAGGCGGCATTTTGCATCACGGCCCAGTCGGAGTCCGAGCCCATCACGATGCCCACAACGGGCTTAACGGCATTGTTTTCAGTCATGACAAATTGGAAGCGATAAAAAAGCAAAGGTGCGCTCAGGCTCACTGCAGCCCGGGCGCACGCTTGCGAAACACAAGAAAGGAAACGAAACCTATCTGTGTCCCTGGTGGTTATTCAACGTCTTTGCCGGCAAGCTTGACCAGAGCCTCGCGGTACTTGGCGGCCGTCTTTTCGATGATTTCGGCGGGCGGCACCGGTGCGGGCGGGGTCTTGTCCCACGGCTGGGTTTCGAGCCAGTCGCGGATGAACTGCTTGTCGTAGGAAGGAGGCGACATGCCGACTTCGTAGCTTTCGGCAGGCCAGAAGCGCGAGCTGTCGGGCGTGAGCACTTCGGCCATCAGGCAAACCTGACCGTTTTCATCCAAACCGAATTCAAACTTCGTGTCGGCAATGATGATGCCGCGGGTAGCGGCGTAATCGGCAGCCTTCTTGTAGAGAGAAATCGTCAAATCGCGGATCTGCGTGGCGACCGATTCGTCGTAGAGTTCCACGACCCTTTCAAAGCTGATGTTTTCGTCGTGCGTGCCGACTTCGGCCTTGGCTGCGGGCGTAAAGATCGGTTCGGGAAGCTTCTGGGCCTGTTTCAAGCCTTCGGGCAGCTTCACGCCGCAGACGCTGCCGGTGGCCTGGTAGTCCTTCCAGCCGCCGCCGATGATGTAGCCGCGGGCAACGCATTCGATCAGAATCGGCTTCAAGCGCTTCACAACCATCGCGCGGCCGCGCACCTGTTCGCGTTCGTCTTCGGCGACAACCGTCTCGGGGTCGATGCCGGTGAGCTGCGTGGGCATGCCCTCGGCCAGCTTATCAAACCAGAAATTGGTGAGAGCCGTCAGCACTTTGCCTTTCTTGGGGATCGGCACGGAAAGAATCACGTCGAAAGCGCTGATGCGGTCGGTGGCAATCATCAAAAGCTTGTCTTCACCCACGGCGTAGCATTCGCGGACCTTGCCGCGGTACACCAGAGGAAGGCTCTTGATGGAGGTTTGCATGATATCGGGCATGTCCGATTGTCTCCGTCAAGGAAAAAAGAAATCGACGCACAACTCCCCGCGGACTTGGAGCAGGGCTCAAGGTCCGGTAAGAAGCCATGCTGTAGACGCTTAATTGTAAGCGCATTGCGCCGGAGTCGCTTGAAAAGATGCGGCCGAATTTTCAGTCTTTCGGTTTTTCCGGAAAAAGACGCGCCAGGAGCTTCACGAGCGTACCCACAAGTATGGCCGAAATTAAGGTGCCTTCGCGAATGCCGATGATGCTGTCCAAAACAAACCAGCCGAGACAGGCGGCCGAGGCAACCAGAAAGCAGTCGAAAAAGACCTTGACGGTGCCGAAGGCTTTGCGGCAGACAACGGAAATCGCCAGAACCGCGCCTTCGCCGGGCTGCACGAGCGTTTTGGAGCGAACCTGCAAAAGGATGCCGATGGCAAGCGACAGGTTGCCGGCTAGGCTCATCACGAGGCCTTCAAGCCAGGTTGAAGGCGTCATAAACCGCGCAAGCAGTATGCTTGCATCAATGAATACGCTGAAGACAAATACGGCGGGCAGCTGCAGGATGTTCCATTTGGGCATGGCGCTGCGCAGCAGGACAACCTCGAGAATGTAGAAAAACAGATTGACGAGAAAAGTCGTAGTGCCGAACGAAAGGCCGGTGATGGCGGTGATGGTCCATGGGACGGAACTGATCGGCGTGGTGCCGAGGCCGGAAGTTGTGGTCAGCGCAATGCCGAAGGACGCAAAGGCGGTGCCGACCAAGAGCATCAGGATGCGAAACGGAAGATTTTTTCTTGCCGCAGGAGCAGCAGAAGTGGAATTTTTGTCGTTCAAAGTAGCCTCACGGAATGCGCGGGTATTGTACTGCGCAGGATAATCAATTTAGTCGGAATAAACCGACTCAGTTTTGTCCGACTATAATGGTCGGAACATTCCGACTATTTCTTGCAATTCAAAATGGCTTTCTATGGACGCGAGCACGAGCTCAAGCAGTTTCAGGATTTTTTCCAGCGAACCGACCCAAACCTAGCCGTCGTATTCGGGCGTCGGCGCATCGGCAAAAGCGAACTTATAAAAGAGGCGGTTCGTCATTCGGGACTTCGCAGCATTTATCTTGAATGCCGTCAGACGTCAGAAGCCGAACATGTCGAGCTCTTGGCCGAACTCGGGGCACGGCTTCTGGGACTTCCTGGTCTGGCCGCCGACAAACTCGAGCGGATTTTGGACCTGCTGGCTCAACACGCCGAATCGGAATCGTTGATCGTTGTGCTCGACGAGTATCCGTACCTCAGAGATCTTGTAAAAGGCTGCGACAGCATCCTGCAGGGATACGTGGACCGATGGAAAGGAAAGTCTCGCATCAAGCTTATTCTCTGCGGCTCCTACATCGACGTGATGAAGGGTGTGTTGGAGTACAAAAGTCCGCTCTACGGGCGTGCCGCTGTGGCGCTGCAGCTCGAGCCCATGGACTATTTCGAAGCTTCGCTCTTCTATCCGAACGCAACGCTTGACGATAAGGTGCGTTTTTTCAGCATCTTCGGCGGTATCCCTTATTACAACGCGCTGATCGATCCGACGCTGAGCGTACGCGAGAACATCCTGAAGCTTTTGTCGTTCAAAGCTTTTTTCCTAACGAACGAAGTGGACATGTTTCTGCGTTCTGAACTAGCTAAGATCAACAACGCCAATTTGGTGCTTACGGCCGTTGCGTTGGGAGCAAAAAAGTTCTCTGACATTCTTGCGCAGACCCGAATCGAGAAAAGTCCCACGCTTGCCGACACGCTCGAGCATCTTACCGGCATGGGCATTCTGGTTAAGACGGCACCCATCAATGACGAAGGCAACAAACGGCGCATACAGTACCGCATCGCCGACCCTCTGGTGGACTTTTACTTCCGATACGTTTTCCGCAACGCCTCCGTGCTTCAGGTCATGACCGAAGCAGACTTCTATGAGAGTTTTGTTGCGGCGGATTTCGAGGAACAGTTCGTGTCGAAGGCTTTTGAGGAGATTTGTCGGCAGTACCTAATTCGCCGAAACAAGGCGGGACTCAATCAGCCTGCTTTTTTCCGAATCGGCCGCTACTACTACGATCTTCCTCGAGAAAGGCGAAACGGAGAATTCGACATTGTCACCGAAGATGCACTGGGCTATGTGTTCTACGAAGCAAAGTTTCGCAGTCATCCCATGACTAAACGCCAAATCGAAGAGGAGATCGCACAGGTTAAGGCTTCTCCATTGGCGACGGAGCGCTTCGGCTTTTTCTCGCGTTCGGGTTTCGCTGAGGAAGCGGGTTCGTCGGAAATCGTCCGACTGTTTACGCTTGCCGACATCTACGCCGACCTTATAGGCACCGGCGTCTGATCAAAATTCCGTAGGACATATCCAATAACGGATTTGGGTTAGGTCAGTTCTCCTGCAAAAACGGACGCAGCCGACCGCTGCTGCGCCATTTGTCGCGCCATTTGTTCGATACATTCCTAAACGCTCGGACGCAGCTGCTCGCAAAAACATCAGCAACAACAAAAGGAACCGCCCTCGGATTCCGATTGACGGCGCTGCTGCTTTCGAGAAAAAACAAAACCTCGAACAAAAGGGTAGGTTCTTTTGGGTTTTCGGTACAGCGGCAGATGTGTTTTGTTCGGACAAAGTATGCCTCCTGAAACGCGGCGGCATTGTACTGCGCATAGACGCAAAATCAGTCGAAATAACCGGCTAAAGCGCTTGTTCCGGTCGAGTTGTGAGGTTCTTAACCGGGCTTTTTCTTGCGTTGATGGGACAGATTCGTTCGCAGACCGATGAATTTTTTCAGCCAGAACTCCACTGCGGCACAAAAAGGAGTCAGTTTGCCGTTTGCGTCAGGCAGTCCTACCTGCTTAAGCCGTTTTTGGGCGGCGGCAATTGTTAGAGAAGAGGAGTTTTTGTTTCGAAGCTGCTGTTGCGACAACTTGCGTGAAGCCGGCAGTCCGAGTGCACTCAAAATTGCGCTTTTGCGCAGACTGCACAAACGCCGTGCGTTGAGATTCAAAACATCAATTGTCTTGACCGCGAGCGGCGTGCGTCCTGCAATTTCTCCGTTGGACTTGTATGCAAATGCGTTCGTGACCTCTGCTGCGACCAACGGTGAGCAGATTGTTTCGGTTGAGTCTTCTTTGCGAACGGCTCCGAATTCGTCACCAGATTCAAAGGTGCCGGGAGACCGTTCCTTGGGCCAGCATGCAAGCATGTTGGCGTAGTCGACCGACTTTTCGTCGAAATGCGATTGAGGCGCAAAGTGCTCGATGTGGCAGGTATCGAGCTCAATGCGCTGCATCGTGTATGCGTCAAGGTATCCCTGCTCAAGAAGCAGAGAACGGCGAATTGAATCTTTGACTTCTGTGGGAAGGTTTTTGTATGTGCAGTCGTCCGGATTGGTTCGAATCCAGACTTTCAGAGACAGGGGAGTCGCCGATTTGTTAATAAAGCGCATCGGGCTACTCCTCGGAACTTATGTCATCCAAGGTATTTACAAATGTTTCAAGGCTGACCGTTTCTTCCGTATCGCCTCGCGTGAGTTTTTGAATTTCCGCGATTGTCTTGCGAGCGTCCTGGAACTTCTCGGCATCCAAATAAGCGTAGGCCCGGTCAACCAGTTGAGAAATGTCTGTTGACATGTCTGCAGTGCCCATCAAATCGCGCAGGATTTCGTCTGAAGACAACCCAAAGCTTTGCAGAGGTCTGGAGATGTGGCCTCGGGAAAGCAAAAGCACTTGATCGGGCGCAACTTCGCCCAGGATTTGCGGTGAATGCGTAGTGACAATGAATTGGACTTTCGGGAAAGTTTCCTGAAGCGATCTGATGATTCTGCGCTGCCAGGCGGGATGCAGATGCAGGTCCAATTCGTCGATCAAAACAAGACCCTGGGTTTCCTCAAGAACCCGGGCGCCAAGTTGCGGGTTGAGGACACAGATGCGGCGAGCAATATCTGCAATCAGACAGATGAAGGATTTTTCTCCTTCGCTGAGATTTTCAAAGGCTGTTTTGTTGATTCTGCCGTCGCGCTTGAATTCGACAAAGATGCTTCTTTGCTTGACATCAAAAGAGATGCCGGCGAATTCGTTAGGCAGAGCTTTTTCCAGAGCTCGGTTCAGTATGCCAAGTTCGTCATGATCCAAATCTTCGGCAGTTTTATGCTCTACAGCAATGGACTGCAGCCTTTCAAAGGTTCTGGTTACGATCCAGGCGACGAATGATTTGACATCGGCAGAAGCATCCAATGCGGATGCATAACCGGACACCCTCGGTTCTTTAGCTGTTGCAGCGGCAACGGCCGAAACGTCTTTAGGCTGATTCCAGCTTCTTGCTGCCCAATAGCAGGCCAGCAGGGGGAGATTTTCTTCCCAGGTCTTTACTGACGGCGAAACTCTTGATTTAGGGATCTTTTTTTCTACTTCTAAGTTGATGCAGGCATTTGCTTCATACTCTTGTGAGTTGTTGATAAAAATGCCCTTGACGTAGCAGGGAAGCTGCTCTTCGAAACGGAAGCCGTTTTCGTATTTTTCGTTAGATTTACGAATGAAATCTGAGGCTAAACGCAGTTCGGGACACGAGAACCGGCTGGCTTGATGCCATATCTGACTGGCAGCAATCGAGATCGCCTTAAGAAGCGAAGTTTTGCCTGCACCGTTGATGCCGGCAATGACATTCACTCCGGAAGAAAAGTTTGCTTCAAGCGATTCGAACCCGCAGAAATTTTGGACTGTAATTGTCTTCAGCAGCATGTTGGCCAATTCCTTAATCCTCTCGGCGTAATAAAGCCGTCCAGGACATTTTAGTTTTCCGATTCTACCTTGATGATGCGGTGCAGGTTCTGAGAAATTTAGTCGGAACAAACCGACTAACTCATGCAGCGCAAACGACATACATGGGAGCAATTGTCATCGTCTGATCAAAATTCCGTAGGACATATCCAATAACGGATTTGGGTTAGGTCAGTTCTCCTGCAAAAACGGACGCAGCCGACCGCTGCTGCGCCATTTGTCGCGCCATTTGTTCGATACATTCCTAAACGCTCGGACGCAGCTGCTCGCAAAAACATCAGCAAAAACAAAAGGAACCGCCCTCGGATTCCGATTGACGGCGCTGCTGCTTCGAGACAAAACAAAACTTCGAACAAACGGGAGAAATTCATGGCAAGTTCGCAAGCCATGCGGCAGGAGGCCGCCGCAAAAGGCCTGTATCGCCCGGAAGCGGAACACGACGCCTGCGGCGTTGGATTTGTTGCCGATATCAAGGGGCGCGTGTCGCATAAGACGATCGAAGACGCGCTTTTGATTCTTCACAATTTGGATCACCGCGGAGCCGTGGGAGCCGATCCGTTGTGCGGCGACGGGGCGGGCATCATGATTCAGATACCGGACGCGTTCTACCGCGCAGAAATGGCCGCTCAGGGCGTTGCGCTGCCGGCTCCGGGCGACTATGGCGTCGGGATGATCTTTCTGCCGCGCGAGCCCGCTTCCCGCGAGGCGTGCGAGCAGGAGCTCGAGCGCATGGTCAAAAAGGAAGGACAGGTGGTGCTCGGTTGGCGAGACGTCCCGATCGACTCAAGCATGGAAATGAGCCCGACCGTACGCGCAAGCGAACCTGTCATCCGTCAGATCTTCATCGGGCGCGGGCCCGACGTGATGGTTCAGGATGCACTCGAGCGCAAGCTGTATGTGATCCGCAAGAGCGCCTCGCACCGCATTCAAGCCTTAAAGCTTAAGCACGGAGCGGAATATTTCGTCCCATCGATGAGCACCCGCACCGTGATCTACAAGGGACTGCTGCTTGCCGATCAAGTGGGACGCTATTACCTGGATTTGCAAAATCCGGCCTGCAAAACCGCGATTGCCGTCGTGCACCAGCGCTTTTCGACCAATACGTTCCCGGCCTGGGCGCTTGCGCACCCTTATCGCTACATCGCGCACAACGGCGAAATCAACACCGTCAAAGGAAACTACAACTGGATTCGCGCCCGCGAAAACGTCTGGAAATCTGCGGTGCTCGGAGACGACGTAAAAAAGCTGGTGCCGCTTATCTACGAGGGGCAGTCGGATACGGCAAGCCTCGACAACGCCGTCGAGCTTTTGGTGATGGCCGGCTATTCGCTGCCGCAGGCCATGATGATGCTGGTGCCGGAAGCCTGGGAGAAGTCCGCGACGATGGACGCCGACCGACAAGCTTTCTACGCCTATTACGCTCCCATGATGGAGGCTTGGGACGGTCCGGCGGCGCTCGTCTTTACGAACGGCGTTCAAATCGGAGCAATGCTAGATCGAAACGGACTGCGCCCTGCGCGCTACATCGAAACCGACGACGATACGGTGGTGCTTGCTTCCGAGGCGGGCGTTGTGCCGATTCCGGAAAGCCGCATTCGCCGCAAGTGGCGTCTTGAGCCGGGAAAGATGCTTTTGATCGACACCGTGCAGGGACGCATCGTGTCCGACGAAGAAATCAAGAATCAGGTTGCGCTCGATAAGCCCTACCGCGAATGGGTGGAGCGACTCAATCTGCGGCTTGCCGATTTGGGGCAAGAAGACGCTCAAGAAACGCCGATTCCGATTTCCGACGAACGTCTGAGCGAGCTGCAGCGTATTTACGGGATGACGCAGGAAGACGTCGATGTCGTTTTGATGCCGATGGCGGTAAAGGGAATGGAGCCCACGGGCTCCATGGGAAACGACGCGGCGCTGCCGGTGCTCTCCAAAAAGACGAAGTCGTTTTTCTCGTACTTCAAGCAGCTCTTTGCACAGGTCACGAACCCGCCGATCGATCCGATCCGCGAGGAACTTGTGACGAGCCTGGTGAGCTTCATCGGTCCCAAGCCCAATCTGCTTGATGTGAACAACGTCAATCCGCCCAGACGACTGGAAATTCTGCAGCCGGTGCTCGTTGAAAACGATATGGCGAAGCTGCGCTCGATCGACAAGCACACGGCAGGAAAATTCCGCAGCTTCGAAATCGACATCACGTATCCGGCCGCTTGGGGGAGCAAAGGCGTGGAAGCGCATCTGGCAAGTCTTTGCGCGCAGGCGGTCGACGCGATCGGCGAGGGCTACAACATTCTGATTCTGAGCGACGAAAAAGCGGGACGCGAGCGCGTGGCCGTGCTGGTGCTGCTTGCCGTGAGCGCCTTGCATCAGCATCTCATCAAAGAAGGACTGCGCACCAATGCGGGCCTTGTGGTCAATTCCGGCGCCGTTTTCGAAACACACGATTTTGCGCTCTTGATGGGATACGGGGCCGAAGCCGTCTGTCCGTACCTGAGTCTTGTGCTGGTTCGCAGGGTTGCGCCTTTGGCCGGACTTTCGCCCGAAGAGGCCGTAGCAAACTATGTCAAGGCGATCGGCAAGGGCTTAAAGAAGGTCATGGCCAAGATGGGCATCTGCACCCTCATGAGCTACCGCGGCGCACGGATATTCGAAGCAATCGGCCTAAAGAGCGATTTCGTCGATCGGTACTTTCACGGCACGCCCTCCAAAATAGAAGGAATCGGACTTTTCGAGGTCATGCAGGAATCGGTCGATCGGCATGCGCAAGCGTATGCACGCCGGGCGCCGGGCCGAGAGCAGCTTGCCTCGGGCGGCGAATACGCGTGGCGAGCCGACGGTGAAGAGCACATGTGGACGCCCGAAGCGATCGTTAAGCTGCAGCGCGCCGCTCGGCAGAAAAATTACCAAACCTACAAGGAATACGCCTCGATCATCAACGATCAGAGCCGTCGGCAGATGACGTTGAGAGGCTTGCTGCGCTTTCGCAGCGAAGCCTGTACGCCCGTGCCGATCGAAGAGGTGGAGCCTGCCAAAGAAATCGTCAAGCGTTTTGCTACGGGCGCCATGAGCATGGGCTCGATTTCGGCCGAGGCGCACGCCACGCTTGCCGTGGCCATGAACCGCATCGGCGCCAAGAGCAACACGGGTGAGGGCGGCGAAGATCCGCGGCGCTACGAAGCCGAACTGAAAACCGGAAAGTCTTCGGTTAAAGACGGCATGACGGTTGCCGATATTCTCGGAGGCGACCGCATCGTGGCCGAAATCAAGCTCGAAGAAGGCGACAGTCTGCGCTCGAAAATCAAGCAGGTGGCAAGCGGCCGCTTCGGCGTGACCGAGCAGTATCTTGCGAGCGCCGATCAGATTCAGATCAAGATGGCGCAAGGCGCAAAGCCGGGCGAAGGCGGTCAGCTGCCCGGACACAAAGTGACCGAATACATCGCCGAACTGCGCTATTCGGTGCCCGGTGTCGGACTGATTTCCCCGCCGCCGCATCACGACATCTATTCGATTGAGGATCTCGCGCAGCTGATTCATGATCTCAAGTGCGCCAACGACAAAGCCGATATTTCGGTGAAGCTCGTGAGCGAATCGGGCGTCGGCACGGTTGCCGCGGGAGTGGCTAAGGCCAAGGCCGATCACATCGTGATTTCGGGGCACGACGGCGGCACGGGCGCAAGTCCCGTTTCGTCCGTCAAGCACGCGGGCAGCTGCTGGGAGATGGGGCTTGCGGAAACCCAGCAGACGCTTGTGGTGAACAAACTGCGCGAGCGCGTTGTGCTGCAGGTCGACGGCCAGATCAAGACCGGGCGCGACGTGGTAATCGGGGCCATGCTCGGCGCTGACGAATTCGGGTTTGCGACGGCGCCGCTTGTGGTCGAAGGGTGCCTCATGATGCGGCAGTGCCACCTCAACACCTGTCCGGTGGGCATTGCCACGCAGGATCCGCAACTGCGAAAGCGCTTCAAAGGCAAACCCTCGCATGTCGTCAACTACTTTTTCTTCGTAGCCGAAGAAGTGCGCGAAATCATGGCCGAGCTCGGCATTCGCCGCTTTGAGGATCTGATCGGCAGAAGCGATCTGCTCGAAGAGCGATCCGACATCGACAACCGGAAGGCGCAGGGCGTGGATCTCTCGCGCGTTCTTTTCCGTCCCGAAACGGATGCAGAGCGTCTGCGGCACGGTACCGCGCAAAACCACGAGCTTGAAAAGAGTCTGGATGCCGAAATCCTTGCGGCTTTGCAGGAAGATCTCGCCGCGGGCCGCAGGGTGTCGAAAACCTATGCGATCCGAAACGTCAACCGTACGGTCGGAACGCAGATTGCACATGCAATTGTTGACAAGTACGGCGCGGCGGGATTGCCCGAAGACACCGTTCACCTCCACTTCAAAGGAACGGCCGGACAGTCGTTCGGAGCTTTTGCCGTGCCGGGCATGACGCTTGAGCTTGAAGGCGAAGCCAACGACTATGTCGGCAAGGGCCTTTCGGGCGGTCGAATCATTGTGCGGCCCGACGCGGACTTTCATGCCGCCGGCGAAGACAACATCATCGCCGGCAATACGACGCTTTACGGTGCAACGAGCGGTGAAGCCTACTTCAGCGGCGTTGCGGGCGAGCGCTTTGCCGTGCGTCTGTCGGGGGCAAGCGCCGTTGTCGAAGGAACGGGCGATCACGGCTGCGAATACATGACCGGAGGCACCGTCGTGGTGCTCGGGCGAACGGGACGCAACTTTGCGTCGGGCATGTCCGGGGGCGTTGCCTACGTGTTCGATGCCGACGGCGACTTCGAGTCGCACTGCAACACGTCGATGGTGGTGCTGGAGCGCGTCGTCGGCCGCGCCGAGCAAAAGCGCATGAGCGACGCACGCACCTGGCACATGGGGCAAACCGACGAAGATCTTTTGAAGGGCCTCATCGAACGACACGCCCGCTACACCGGGTCGGCGCGCGCCGCCGAACTGCTGGCGCACTGGCCGAGCTCGCGCGCCCGCTTCGTGAAGGTGATGCCGCTGCAGTACCGCGATGCCTTGTTGGCCAAGGCCGCTTGAGGGGGGGGGCACATCTAACCACTTTTGTCAAGCTCTTAACGTAGGTTAGCAACCA
>OOAH01002368.1_pt1 | contig 13246 bp, 15 predicted proteins | sample 1671801 | NCBI WGS metagenome assembly OOAH01 (sample SAMN06348194, study PRJEB24527) | human gut metagenome | biome: human gut; feature: ankylosing spondylitis patient; material: feces | host: Homo sapiens | place: China | collected 2015-10 | reverse complement strand
GAGGCCAGCGCGCTGGAGAAGGAACTGCAATCCGCTGGCCTGCCCGCGAAGATCGTGGGCGAGATCGTTCCCCGAACCGAAACCGAGATCACAGTAACATATTGACCTACTGAAAGGAGAAACGATTGTGACTCATGTTGATGCAAGAGGAGACGCCTGCCCGCTGCCGGTCGTCAAGGCCAAGCGCGCTATTTCGGAGCTGAAGGGTGCCGGTCAGGTGGAAATTCTGGTGGACAACGAGATCGCCGTGCAGAACCTGACCAAGATGGCCCAGCAAAAGGGTTATCAGTACAGCGCCGAAAAGCTGGCCGACCGGGAATACCGAGTGCTGTTCACCATCGGGGAGGCCCCGGCGGCTAAAGAGACCACGGCCGTCTGCATGCCGGACGCCCGCACGGATACCGTGGTGGCCATTGGCGCAAACACTATGGGTACCGGGGCCGAGGAGCTGGGCAAGACCCTGCTCAAGGCGTTCGTGTTTGCCCTGACGCAGCAGGACAAGCTGCCCAAGACGGTTCTGTTCTATAACGGCGGTGCATCCCTGACCTGTGAGGGCTCTCCCATGCTGGAGGACCTCAAGACGCTGGAATCGGAAGGTGTGGAGATCATGACCTGCGGCACCTGCCTGAACTATTACGGCCTGACCGAGAAGCTGGCCATAGGCAGCGTGACGAACATGTATGCCATCGTGGAAAAGCTGACCCAGGCCGGGAACGTGGTCAAGCCGTGATCTATCTGGACAATGCTGCCACCACGCTGTACAAACCGCAGGAAGTGGACGCCGCCATTCTGGACGCCCTGCACACCGCAGGCAATCCCGGCCGCGGTGCCCATGAGCCGACCCTGCATGCTTCCCGGCTGGTGTATGCCGCACGGGAAGCGCTGGCAGAGCTTTTCCACGCGCCGAACCCTGCCTGCATTGCCTTTACGGCCAACGCCACCGGCGCGTTGAACACCGCCCTGTGCGGGCTGCTGGGGCCGGGGGATCATGTCATCACCACCGTGTGTGAGCACAATTCGGTCCTGCGGCCGCTGTACCGGCTGCGGACACAGGGGGGCCAGCTCAGCTTTGCCGGGGTAGACGCCAAAGGCCGCCTGCAATATGAAAAATGGGAAGAGCTTGTGCGCCCAAACACCAGAGCGCTGGTCGTGACCGGAGCGTCCAATGTGACCGGCAACTGTACCGATCTTGCAAAGGCTGCGGCCTTTGCGCACCGGCACGGCTTGCTGCTGATCGTGGATGCCGCGCAGACGGCCGGAGCCCAGTCCATCGACGTACAGGCGCTGGGTGTGGATGTGCTGTGCTTCACCGGGCACAAGGCTTTACTGGGGCCGCAGGGCACCGGCGGGCTGTATGTGCGTCCGGGTGTGCAGATCGCGCCCCTTGTAGTGGGCGGCAGCGGCGTGCACAGCTATGACGAGCAGCATCCCGCCCAGATGCCCACCGCACTGGAGGCCGGCACCCTGAACGTGCACGGCCTTGCCGGGCTTTGCGCCGGAGTACAATGGCTTCTGACACAGGGCGTGGAAATGCTGGCCGCCCGCGAAGCTGCACTGGCTCGCTGTTTTTACGAAGAAGTATGCGGTATGCCGGGCGTGACTGTATACGGCGACATTGAGACCGCTCTGCGTGCGCCCATCGTCTCCCTGAATATCGGAGACGAGGACTCTGCCCGGGTGGCCGATATCCTGTGGGAGGACTACGGCATCTGTGTGCGGGCCGGAGCACATTGCGCCCCGCTGATGCACAAGGCGCTTGGCACGGTGGAACAGGGCGTGGTACGGTTCAGCTTTTCACACAGCAATACCATGGAAGAAGCTCTGCACGCTGCACAGGCCGTGCGGGAGCTGGCACAGGAGCTGTAAATGCGCACAAAAAAGACCTATATCGTGCTCTCCTTCCGCACAACGGTGGAAGCCATGGCCTGGGAGAAGCACTGCGCCACGGCACAGATCCCCGGACGGCTGATCCCGCTCCCACGGGAGATCTCCGCCGGGTGCGGCCTTGCCTGGCGCATGACGCCGGAGGATTGGGAACACTGGAACAGCCTACTGGACCCGGCGGCTTACGACGCGGTGTCGCAGGTGGAGCAATGACGAACAGGAGAATATTTTATGAGCGCATTGGTTGATGCCCTGCAGAAAGGGCAGGTCACCGGAGACGGTACCCTTGCGGCGGTGCTGGATGGACCGGAGGTCGGCAGCCGGATGCTGCTGCGCGGCGGGCGCCCGGTGTGGCAGACCCACAGCAGCGGCGTATTGCAGCGCAGCCTTTCCCGTTTGCAGGAATGCACAGCCACCGGGTTTCTGGAACTGGACGGCACGCGGGTGTTTGTGGAACGATTCGGTGCGGTGCCGCAGATCGTTGTCTGCGGCGGCGGCCATGTGGCGGTATCGGTGGTACGGCTGGCAAAACTGCTGGGCCTGCCGGTGCTTGCTATGGAGGACCGCACGGAATATGCGCAGGACCTGCGGGATGCCGGAGCGGACACGGTCCTCTGCTTACCGTTTGCACAGGCACTGGAGCAGGTGCCCGGCGGGGCAGAGACCTACTTTGTGGTCGTGACCCGCGCCCATGCCTTTGATGTGGCCTGCCTGGAGCAGATCTTGCAGAAACCGGCGGCTTACGTTGGCATGATGGGCAGCCGGGGCCGGGCCACACTGGTACGGCGACAGCTGCTGGAAGCCGGGGCGGATGCTGCACGGGTGGAAGCTGTGCAGGCCCCCATCGGACTTGCCATCGGGGCCAAAACAGCCGAAGAGATCGCGCTGTCCATTCTGGCGCAGATCGTGGAAGTGAAAAACGCCCGCCCTCAGACCGAGGGCTTTGCTCCGGCGCTTCTGGCGGCGATGGAGCAGGCCGCACAGAACGGCCAGCCTGCAGTGCTGGCGACGATCATTGCACGGCACGGCTCCACCCCGCGGGAGGTCGGCTCCAAAATGCTGCTCCTGCCCGATGGCACGACTGTGGGCAGTGTGGGCGGCGGCATCATGGAATACCGTACTCGGCAGGCCGCCGCTGAAATGCTGGCCGGGCATACAGCATCGGTGCAGACGGTCACATTTTCGGCCGACGGCAAAAACGAAGATGCCGCGGTTGCGGCCTGCGGTGGTTCCATGGAGCTTCTGCTGGAAATCATTCCGGAAGGAGGATCCATCGAATGAAACAGGATGCCTTGATCCTGGTGCGCGGCGGCGGCGACCTTGCTACCGGCACCATCCATCGTCTGTGGTCCGCCGGGCTGCGGGTGCTTGTACTAGAAACCGCTCACCCGGCGGCTATCCGGCGGCAGGTGTCGCTCTGCGAAGCTGTGTACGAAGGTGAAACAACGGTAGAGGGCCTGAGGGCTGTTCGTATCGACACACTGGAACAGGCTCCGACCGTCTGGGCACAGAATGCGGTGCCCGTCCTCATCGACCCGGCAGGCAGCTGCGTGGCACAAGCAAAGCCGGATGTATTGGTGGATGCCATTCTGGCCAAGAAGAACCTTGGCACCACCCGTGATATGGCACCGCTGACCATCGCCCTTGGCCCCGGATTTACAGCCGGACAGGATGTGGATGTCGTGGTCGAGACGAAGCGCGGCCATCGGCTGGGCCGTATCATCCGGGAGGGCGCTGCCATCCAGAACACTGGTATTCCGGGTGTCATCGGCGGTTATGGCAAGGAGCGAGTCATCCATGCGCAGACGGAAGGCATCTTTCAGGATGTGCGAAAGATCGGTGACCTGGTGGAAGCAGGGGAGATCGTCGCACAGATCCGGACGTCGGAAGGCAAATCCTTCCCGGTCACCACACAGATCGGCGGCATCCTGCGCGGTCTGCTGCGCAGCGGCTACCCGGTCACTCCGGGGTTCAAGGTGGCTGATGTGGACCCCCGCCAGGAAGAGCTTTCCAACTGTTTCCTGATCTCGGATAAATCCCGCTGTATTGCGGGCAGTGTGCTGGAGCTTGTCTGCGCACAGCTGTGGAACTAACAACAAAAAACGCCTCTGCTCCGGATGGAGTGACCATCCATGGAACAGAGGCGCTTGCTTTTTTATGGGATCAGTTGCGGTAGCAGCGGTCCTGGCCTACCAGCCAGTCCTCACACAGATGCTGGGCTTCCTCCAGGCTGCGGCTCTCGCAGTCAAAAAAGGCACCGTGCAGGGAACGGTAGGAGTAGTGAACGCGCGGAACACCGTTTGCGTCCTTGAATCGTTCGCAGCGTTCCTGTCCGGGCATCAGATAGCATTGTTCCATCGTTCATTTCTCCTTCAATCTTTTTGCTACGGCGGCAGGGCACGCAACGCTTGCTATTGTATCACGCAGGAGAAAAGTTTGCTATTGCTGTTTTACCCAAAGATACATTTTGTTTTTCTATGCGGTTGTGGCACAAAAAGGCTTGACAAGGTTTATTCGTGCAGGGCACGCTCTTCTTCAAGGGATGCATTCATCCCATGGATGCGGCCCAGACCATAGGCCAGCAGAACACTGCACAGCAGATTTACAATGGAAAACGTCTGCCCGTCTAGGATATTGACAACACCGATGATCAGATTGGCAAGGCAGATCAGCCAGAGCGATTTACCGATGCGTGCAAGATGCGCAATGCGGGAATCTATGTCCGAAAACAGGTCAAACGACCCGAGCTCGGCTTTGCGGCGGAAATAGACCCAGTTCACACAGCCGCCGACATATTCTGCACCGGTTTCTTCCACAAAGCTGCGATAGTCCCGGTCTGCATTCATCTCCATGCGGATGATGTATTCGCCCGGCTCACAGCGCACGAAGGTGTACGAGCAAAACGCTGCATGCTCCAAAGCCCAGCCTTCCGCCGCCATTTCGTTGAGCCAGAGTTCTTCCTTCTTGAAATCCCATTCCAGATAGACTTTATGGATGGTTTTGCGCGTGTTCATGGTCATTCCTCCTTCAGGATGCTTTCGCCGTTTGCAACCAGCTGCTGCAGCCGGGCAAGCTCATGTCTCAGGACTGCTAGACCCTCTGTGGTCAGCTGATATTCTTTTTTGCGGCTCCCACTTTCCACGGGCAGCTGTCGGATCCAGCCTTTTTCGCACAGGGAGTTCAGTGCTCCATACAATGTCCCTGCGGCAAGGTGTACCCGCCCGCCGGAAAGCTGCTCGGTCTGCTGCATGATGCCGTATCCATGCTGCGGATGATAAAGAGAAAGCAGAATGTAATAGGTGGACTCGGTCAGGGCCATGGCTTCCATCGTTTCGATACCTCTCCGTTTCGATCGAAAGTCTTTATATCGTGTTCCGATATATCGTGATCATATTATATCGTGTGACGATATAGTTTGTCAAGTGCATTTTTGCAATATGGAAAAACGATGGAAGCAGGAAAAATATTTTGTGCAATTTTCATAGTTTTCTTCTGAGGATTTTGGTGGTACAATATAGCTATCGAAGTAGGCACATCAGGAGGAGCACATGGCAGAAAAGAACATTGAACTGGATAGTGTAGAGATTGCCGCGGCGGTCTTTGGCAACTGCGACCGGAACATCCGGCTGCTGGAAACCGAGTTCTCCGTTACGGCCGTCTGCCGGGGCACACAGCTCCGGCTCTCCGGCGAACCGGCCAACGTAGCGGCGGCCAGCCGCGCGGTGGAAGGCATGCTTCTTCTGATCGAGAACCATACCCCGCTGGAGGATCAGACTGTGCGCTACTGCATCAGCCTGGCCCATGACGGCGCTGAGAAACGGGTGCGGGAACTGACCGAGGATTTTGTAACGGTTACGGTCAAAGGGCGGCCCATCCGGCCCAAAACGCTGGGCCAGAAGGAATACCTGAATGCCATCCGGAACAATGCCATCACCTTTGGTGTCGGCCCGGCGGGCACCGGTAAGACCTACCTCGCCGTAGCTATGGCCGTAAAGGCCTTCAAGGCCAAGGAGGTGTCCCGCATCGTGCTGACCCGCCCGGCGGTAGAAGCAGGGGAGAAACTGGGTTTTCTGCCCGGTGATCTGCAGCAGAAGGTGGACCCGTATCTGCGCCCGCTGTATGACGGTCTGTTTGATATGCTGGGGGCCGAGACATATGAGCGTCTGGTGGAAAAACAGATCATTGAGGTGGCCCCGCTGGCCTATATGCGCGGCCGTACGCTGGACGACTCCTTCATCATTCTGGATGAGGCGCAGAACACCACGCCGGAGCAGATGAAAATGTTCCTGACCCGCATGGGCGTGGGTTCCAAGGTCGTTGTGACCGGCGATGTGACCCAGATCGACCTGCCGGAACGCACCCGCAGCGGCCTTGTGGATGCGCTGCATGTGCTGAAGCAGGTCAAGGGCATTGCCCAGTGCTATTTTACCGAAAAAGACGTTGTGCGCCACCGCCTTGTGCAGGAGATCATCAAGGCATACGACAGGGCTGCACATCCCGAAAAACAACCAAACCAGAAAGGAGAGGACTGATTCTATGTCCAATAAAGTTCTGATCACAAATTCCCAGAAGGCCGTCAAGGTCCCGTCCGGCCTCCGCATCCTGATCCGCCGCGCCTGCAACGCTGTGCTGGAGTTCGAGCACTTTGAGGCTCCGGCTGAGATCAGCGTGACCTTTGTGGACAACGCGGCCATTGCAGAGCTGAACAACCAGTACCGCAACAAGCCCATGCCCACCGACGTTTTGAGCTTCCCGCTGGGTGTGGATGGCAAATATGATGTGGACGAAAACAACGGCTGCAAAATGCTGGGCGATATCGTCATCAGCATGGAGCGCGCCCAGGAGCAGGCGACCCTCTACGGCCATCCGCTGCAGCGGGAAGTGGCATTTCTGACCGTGCATTCCATGCTGCATCTGCTGGGCTACGACCATGAGAACGGCGGCCTGGAAGCTATGCGGATGCGGGAAAAAGAAGAGGCCGTGCTGCTGCAGCTGGGCCTGCCCCGCACGGTGAGCTACACCGAATGATTTGCCTTTGATCCAACGTGCATTTCTGCACACAGCAAGACAGGAGTTTGATTTTGAGTAACACGACGCCCGTTCAGGGCCATTACGATACGTCGTCGGTTTTTGTGGCGGTCATCGGCCGCCCCAATGTGGGCAAATCCAGCCTGACCAACCTGCTGGTTGGCGAAAAGGTGGCCATTGTCACCTCCAAGCCGCAGACCACCCGTACCCGCATTACCGGTGTGATCACCCGCGGCCCGCTGCAGTATGTGCTGCTGGATACCCCCGGCGTACACAAAGCCCGCAACAAGCTGGGCAAGCGCATGGACAAAACCGCCAGCGATTCCATTGCCGACGTGGATGTTTCCATGATGCTGTTCGAGCCCTATGGTGCCCTGAATGAATCCGAGATGGTTCTGGTGGACATGCTGCGCAGCAGCGGCGGCCCGGCCATTGCCGTCATCAATAAGACAGACCTTGTCAAGGATGCCGCTGACCTGGAAGCCCGCAAAGAAGAGCTGAAGGCGCTGGGTGTATTCGATGACATCTACACGGTCAGCGTCCGCAACGAGGACGGCTGTGAAACGCTGTTCGATGCCTTGAGCCGCTACGCCGTAGAAGGCCCCCATTACTTTGATGATGATGCCTACACCGATATGCCGGAGAAGGAACTGGTGGCAGAGGTCATCCGTGAAAAGGCCCTGCTGTTCATGCGCGACGAGATCCCGCACGGCATCGCGGTAGTCGTGGAGCGCTTCAAGGAGCGCCCCGGCACCGATCTCATCGACATTGATGTGAACATTTACTGTGAGCGGGAAAGCCACAAGGGCATGGTCATCGGCAAGGGCGGCGCCATGCTGAAAAAGATCGCCAGTGCGGCCCGTGCCGACTGCGAAGAGTTTCTGGGCTGCCGCGTGAACCTGCAGTGCTGGGTCAAGGTGAAGTCGGACTGGCGGGATAACGAGTTCCTGCTGAACAATTTCGGTTTCAAGCAGAACAACGGCAGCCGCTGAGCCTTTCCAATGCAGGGCGGGTTTTCCTCGGATAACGCCACCGCCGCCAGAGAACACTGACGGCAGTGGCGCTGCCCGGAAAGGAGACCCGGCCAATGGACGTGCAAACAAGCTGGCAGGCCTTTGCCTGCACGGGAAACATTCTCCGTTATCTGGAGTACAAACAGACACAGATGCCGGACGAACATCCGGCAGGAGACACGGATCATGGAGACCTTTGTAACACTGGGTCTGGTGTTGAAAGAGACCCGCTATAAAGAATCGGACCGGATCCTCACGATCCTGACCCCGGGGCTGGGGGTGATCTCGGCTTCGGCACAGAGCAGCCTGCGGCTGAAAAGCAAATTGTTCAGCGCGTGCGGGCTGTTTTGCTATTCGGAATTCACGCTGGTGCCGGGGCGCAACATGTATACTGTGCGCGAAGCGGCCGTCAAGAATGTCTTTCACGGCATTTCTTCCTCCATCGAGGGGATGAGTCTGGCCATGTATCTGGCCGAAATGGCTGCTGCGTTGACCCCCACCGGACAGGAAGCTGAGCGGGAACTGCGTCTGCTGCTGAACTGCCTGTACATGATCAGTGAGCACAAGGCGGACCTGCGGGCCATCAAGGCTGTTTTTGAGCTTCGCACCATGAGCGAGTGTGGCTTTCTGCCGCAGTTGGTGTGCTGCCGCGACTGCGGCACCTACGATGCAGGCGATGCCTTTTATCTGGATGTGCAGGAGGGCTATCTGCTCTGTGCTGATTGTGCGGCCAAGGCTGGGAAACGCTGCAATCTGGATCGCAATGCACTGTTTGCACTGCGGCACATCTGCCTTGTGGAGGACAAAAAAATATTTTCGTTCAAGATTTCTGTGGGCAGTCTGGAAAAGCTGGCAGCCGTAGCGGAGCAGTATGCGCTAACGCATCTGGACAAGCCGCTGAAGAGCTACGACTTTTTAAAAACGGTGCTGCCCTGAGCAAAAGGATATTATGGAAACAAGCTACTTAAAAACATTAGAACTGGATAAGATCATCGCCCGTGCTGCGGAGGGCTGTGTATGTAAGGAAGCAAAGGCGAAGCTCCTGGCACTTGAGCCGCAGTGTGACCCGGACGAGGTGCGCTATGCGCTGGAGCAGACGGATGCCATCAATACGCTGCTGATTAAGAACGGTTCGCCCCGTTTCGGCGGAGTGGAGGGCGTCAGTGCGCTGGCCGCCCGTGCGGTCAAGGGCGGCGTGCTTTCCATGGGCGAGCTGCTGATGGTGGCCGGTGCTCTGCGCAACTTCCAGAACCTGACCAACTGGTACGGTTCTTCGGAGCACGATATGCTCCCGACCGATGATCTGTTCTATGCGTTGTCCCCGGAGCCGGGCCTGGAACAGCAGATCTCCAGTGCGATCCTTGCCCCGGATGCGATGGCCGACACGGCTTCCCGCACCCTGAACGACCTGCGCAAGAAGATCCGTGCGACCGAAAACAGCATCCGCGACCGTCTGGAAAGCATGGTGCGCAACATGGACACCTCAAAATATCTGCAGGAGAGTGTGGTCTCCATGCGCAACGGCCGCTACGTTGTCCCGGTCAAGAGCGAATACCGCGGCGAAGTGAGCGGCATCATCCATGACGTTTCCTCTACCGGTGCAACGGTGTTTGTGGAACCGCAGGCTGTCGTGGAAGCCAATGCCCGCATCCTGCAGTATCGTGCTCAGGAAGCGCAGGAGATCGAGCGCATTCTGGTAGCCTTTACTGCACAGGTGGCAGCCATTGAGCCGCAGTTCCAGTACAGCTATCAGGCCATGCTGGACATTGATGTCCTGCTGGCAAAGGCGCGTCTGGCGCTGGAGCTCAAGGCATTCAAACCTGCAGTGCGCACCGACAATTCCTTCTCGCTGATCCGGGCACGCCACCCATTGATCGACCCACAGAAGTGCGTGCCGGTGGACATTGCACTGGGCAAAGAATATGATTCGCTCATCATCACCGGCCCGAACACCGGCGGCAAGACCGTTTCGCTCAAAACCGCGGGCCTTCTCAACGCGATGGCCCAGTACGGCTTCCTGATCCCCGCGCACGAGAGCAGCATCGTCTGCCATTTTGACGAGTATCTTGTGGACATCGGCGACGAGCAGAGCATTGAGCAGAGCCTGTCCACCTTTTCCGGCCACATGAAGCGCATCAGCGGCATTCTCGACCTGGCGGGCCACGCCACGCTGACCCTGCTTGACGAGCTGGGCGCGGGCACCGACCCTGCCGAGGGCGCGGCGCTGGCCGTCAGCATTCTCGAGCAGCTGCGCCGCCAGGGCAGTCTGCTCATGGCCACGACCCACTACGCTGAGCTGAAGGTCTACGCGCTGGAAACGCCCGGCGTCGTCAACGCCAGCTGCGAGTTCAACGTCGAAACGCTGATGCCCACCTATAAATTGAGCGTCGGCGTGCCGGGCAAATCGAACGCCTTCCTCATCAGCGCCAAGCTCGGCATCCCGCAGGAAATTATCGACGCCGCACGCAATCACATGTCGAACGACGATAAGCGCCTCGACAGCGTGCTGTCCCAGCTGGATGACCTGAAGGTCCAACTGAAGGACGCCCAGGCCGAGGCCGAGCAGGCCCGGTATGAGGCGGAGCATGCGCTGGAAAGTGCCGAGAAGAAACGCGACGACCTGATCAAAAAGGGTGAGGAAGAACTCGAAAATGCCCGCCGCCAGGCCCATGACCTGATGCAGCAGGTGCAGAACGAGGCCTACAGCCTGACCGACGAGCTGCGCCGCATCCAGAAGGACGAAAAGACCAGCGCTGCCCAGCGTGCTGTCCGCGCCCGGGAAATTGCCCGCAGGGACACCGAGACACTGCTGAAAAAGACCGACGCCAAGCCGCAGCCCGTAAAGGAGTTTGTGCCTTTGAAGGAGGTACAAATCGGGCAGGAGGTCGTTATCGCAGACCTCGGCCAGACGGCCACTGTCACCGCGCGGCCTGACCGCAACGGCATGGTCGAGGTGCGCGCCGGCATCATGAAAACGAAGGTGCCGCTGACGAACCTGCGCGCGCCCGATAAGATGGAGAAGCGCAAGCCGGCCGAACCGCGCCGCTCGACCCGCGTGCAGCTCGACAAGAGCCGCAAGACCAGTATGGAGCTGAACCTGCTGGGCTACACCGTGGACGAGGCCCTGAACGAGGTGGACAAGTTCCTGGACAGCGGTATGCTGCGCGGGCAGTCCACGCTCTATATCATCCACGGCAACGGCACCGGCGCGCTGCGCACGGCCATCCAGAAGCATCTGCGCACCCATAAGGCCGTCAAGAGCTTCCGCCTGGGCCGCTACGGCGAGGGCGAGAGCGGCGTGACCGTTGTGGAATTAAAGTAAAAATCAAAACAATCCGCGTGTTTTGTCTATGGCAATCGCTCGCCGAGTTTGCTATGCTAACAGTATCATGATAATCATTTCAATAATAAATTAACAAGAGAGCGAGTGAACGCTTTGGCTATGGATTACAACAGCACACGCAGCTTTACCATGACGCTGGCACACCGCGCAGTGGGGGACATCCGCCGCGGCGGCTTCCGCCAGCTGCGCAACTATGTGGATATGTGTGCCACACTGGCTAAAAAGCAACAGCAGAAGGACTTTTTTGCCTACGCGCAGAAGGCTCTGCAGCGCACGGACAGCTGCTACTACAGCCTTATCCACCGTCTGTTGGATTCCGTGGATGAGGATCGCATCTGCACCGTCGGCGTCAATATGGGCTTTGGCGGGTTGATTTATGGTGCCAGTGAGCTGAAAAAGCAGGCTGACCTCGAAGGTCAGCCCATTGCCTGGATCACGGCGGCCCGCTGCGGCGACGAGCGCCTGAGCGAGCTGGTGCCCAAGGCCGCCGGGCACGGCAGCTTTGTCTGGCTGCTGGATGCGACGGACACCGACCCCGCGCAGGTCGTGCTGCTGGCTAAGGCCAACCCGCAGAGCGCCTTCGGTCTGCTGGCTGATCCGTCCGCACTGACCGAGGACTGCGTCAAGACGCTTGCGGCATGCCGCAATCTGGTGGTCATGCCGCTGCTGCAGACGCCGGAGCTGACCCCCGAGGTCTGCCGCGCCGCCCGCCGCCTGAAAGCCCAAAAGATGTTCTACGCGCTGACGGTTCTCATCGATGACGAGACCGCGGGCGAGGTCATGCAGGACGACTGGCTCGAGAGCATGGCGCAGGAGACGCTTTGCTGCATGTGTGCCCGCAAGCCCGGCACATCGGACGAAACCGCCCGGAAGCTGCGCCGCAGCATCGTGGATGGCCGCATGGAGACCGGCAAGCCGGTTCTGCTGCTGGACTGGGACGGCGATGTCAAATACCTGAACAACCGCATTTCCGAGCATATGACCTTCGGCTCCGTGCTGGCAGAAGAGGAGAACTTCCCGCTGCAGTTGGGCTGAGAAGTTCGCATACTTCAACAAAAAGCGACCCTGTACCGATGGTAAAATCGGGTACAGGGTCGCTTTGTTTATTGTGTTTCGCCGCGCAGCAGGCTTTGCATGATCTCGTGGTTGAACAGCGGAATGGACAAATCGGATACCGCCGCCAGGGTGTTGCTCTTCATCCCGCCGAACACCCAGGGAATCAGCACGCCCATCATCGCGCCGGAAAAGAACTGGCCGATTTTTGCTGCCTCCTCGGCAGGGATATCCGCTTTCAGCTCCCGCGCATTCTGCGCAAAGATGGAGCAGAGATAATCGAACATATATTGCTGCAAGCTGTTCTGTCCGTTGTAGGCCAAGGCGTTGCAGTAGAACACTTTGTTTTCCAGGAAATAGGCTTTCAGTGCTGTTAGCAGGGAATCCCAGCTGGAATAGGCGCTGCGCTCTACCAAAAACTGGGTGATGCCGCTCTGGAAATACCAGTTCACCAAGTCGTATTTATCCTCAAAATGGTAGTAGAAGGTGTTGCGGCCCACCCCTGCGTGGTCAACGATATCATTGACCGAGATCTTTTCCAGCGGGGTCGTAGCCATCAATTCCTGCAGGCTCTGGGCCAGCAGATGTTTTGTCTGATTGGAACGCGGCATAGCAATTCTCCTGCTTTATCGGTGGTAAAATTACGTGTAATCATTGTAGCACACTTCCGACAAAAAGTCCAAATATTTCACTGCCACGCCGCAAAAACTGCGGCGGGGTTTGTATGACAATTCAGCCGGAATGTTTGGTTTTGCCCATAGCGGCGCGGTTCGCGGGCTTTAAATTGAACACTCCCCGGCTTTTGTCTATATACACAACGCCGCGAAAAAGCATAAAATAAGGCCATAAAAACGGAGAAAGAAAAGGAGAGCAATCTATCATGCCGATGAATAAAGTGGTTCATGCCGCCCAGCGTGCAGCGTTC